>RCMY010002474.1_pt1 | contig 16748 bp, 17 predicted proteins | sample 2041341 | NCBI WGS metagenome assembly RCMY01 (sample SAMN09708234, study PRJNA481090) | Marine sediment metagenome, whole genome shotgun sequencing project. | reverse complement strand
GGACCAGACGATCAGCATCCCGCTCAAGAACGGCGAGGGCCGCTACCACGCGGATGACGCGACGCTGGACATGCTCGAGGCCGAGGGTCGCGTGGTCGTGCGCTACCTCGACAACCCCAACGGGTCCGCACGTGACATCGCCGGCGTGACCAACGCCGCGGGCAACGTGGTGGGCCTGATGCCGCACCCCGAGCACGCGGTCGAGGCAGACCTGCGCCGCGGCACGGACGGGCTGGGCTTCTACACCTCGGTGCTGTCGACGCTCGTGCGTGGCTGAGAGCTCGCCTGACACGTCGCCTGACGATGGCGCGGGCGGTCAGGGCGTGAGCGGTCCGGGCTGGAGCCCAGACTTCAAGCGGCTGTGGGCTGCGCTCGGCACCTCCAACATCGCGGACGGCATCACCTTCAGCGCGGGGCCGCTGCTGGTCACGTCGCTGACGACCGACCCGTTCCTGGTCGGGCTGGCCGTGGCCGTGCAGTTCGCGCCAACGCTGCTGTTCGCCTTGCTTGCAGGGGCCGTCGTGGATCGCGTGGACCGCCGGCGGCTGCAGACGGTGACCCACACCTTCCGTGCGTTGGTGCTGGTGGGGTTGGTGGCCTCGATCGCCACCGGGTCCGTGACGCTGCCGATCGTGTACGGCGTGGTGTTCGCCGCCAACTCGTCGCTGCACTCGTACCTGATCCTGGCCTACGCCGACGGCGACGACGTCTCGACCGACGTCGGCTTCTACTACTCGGCCAACGCCGCCGGCCGCCTCGTCGGCACCCTCCTGTCCGGCCTCCTCTATCTACAAGGCGGCATCGACGCCGCCCTCTGGGGATCGGCCCTCTTCGTCGCCGCCACCTGGCTCCTCACCCTCCGCCTCCCCACCCTCGACTGACCCCGCCCGCGCCCAACACCCCCACCCAGAAGTTTCGTCGCCCAGGCCCTCTCACGGGCTCGAGCGACGGCACTTCGCCACCCCACCCAGAAGCTCCGTCGCTCGAGCCCTCCAGGGGGCTTCACCGACGAAACTTCTCAGGGTTGGGGGAAGTTACGTAGCATCCGGGCATGACCGACCAGCAGGGACCACTCGCCGGCATCCGGGTTCTCGAGATCGCCACGGTGATCATGGGACCGTACGGGGCGCAACTCCTCGGCGACCTGGGGGCCGATGTCATCAAGATCGAGTCGGGGAAGGGCGACGGGAACCGCGCCATGGGCGGTGGCCCACACCGTGAGCTGAGTGGCATCGCCCTCAACCTGCATCGCAACAAGTCGTCGATCGTGCTCGATCTGAAGGACCCAGCCGGACTCGAAGTGGTCAGACGACTGCTGGCCGACACCGACGTCTTGCTCACCAACCTGCGGCCCGGCCCGCTCGCCCGCCTTGGGCTCGACCACGCAAGCCTCGAAGCAGACTTCCCTCGGCTCGTGCACTGTCAGGCGCAAGGGTTTGCCAGCGACACCGACGAGGCCGACCTTCCCGCGTACGACGACATCATTCAGGCACTCACCGGCTTCCCCCAGCTCGGCCAGATTGCGTTCGACACCACGCACTTCCTCCCGACGATCGTGGCCGACAAGGTCGCCGGCATGTTCATCGCCCAGGGCGTGCTCGCTGCACTCGTCGCCCGGGGCACGACCGGTCGAGGTCAGCGCGTCGAGGTGCCGATGTTCGACGCAGCGCTGGCCTTCAACCTCGTCGAGCATCTCGCCGGCGCAACGGTCGAGGGTGGTGAGCCCGGTTATGGCCGGGTGTTGACCCCACATCGCGGCCCACACGCGACGCTCGACGGCCACATCGCCATGCTCCCCTACACCGACGCCCAATGGCGAGCGCTCTTCAGTGCCGTCGGCAAGGAGGAGCTCCTCGACGACCCGGTGTTCGCGACCCACCGCGCTCGCCTCGACAACGCAGACCAGGTCTACGGAACCCTGGCCACGATCGCCGCCGAACGCACGACCGCTGACTGGCTCGAACTGTGTGCCGAGCATGCGGTTCCCGTGGCTCCGATTCCCGCGCTGAGCGAGATCGTGAGCGATCCTGCACACCATCGAGGCGCGCTGGTCGAACGGGATCATCCAGTCATCGGTCCGTATCGATCGATCGGCGCTCCCGTACGCTTCGGCGCGTCGGGCCAGCGCGAACCGGCACCCGCCCCGCTCCTTGGTCAAGACACGCGAGCCGTCCTGCGCGGTGCCGGCTACGACGACGCCGCCATCGAGGCCCTCATCGAGTCCGGTGTCGCCCGCGGCTCCTCCGAACCACGCTGAACCGCCGTCGCTCGAGCCCGCCAACGGGCCTGAACGACGAAACCTCAGAGCACCATCCGGAACCGCCGTCGGTCGAGCCCATCAACGGGCTCGAGGGACGAAACTTCTTCGGTTCAGGTGCGAGCTCCGGCGATCGCAGCACCGAGAAGGTCGCGGATCGGGTCGTTCAGGTCGGCCGACGCCAAGACAGTACCGAGCGCACCGATGAGGGCCGAGAGCTCGACGCCCTCCGAGTCGGCGAACGCCGACCACTGCGCGGCAGCGCCGACATCGATCTCGGCCAGTGATTCGTTCCTACCTGTGATTGTCATTGCTGTCGCCCTTCGTTCCGGACATCCTGTATTACGGAAGGCAAGAAAGAAACTCCCTCGACCAAGTTTCTTTACTCATGCCGAGAGTTCCCACTACTGATGCAGAGAGTTCCCACTTCGACCTCGCTCGGAATTGTTGCCCTGTACACCAACTGACGAGAATCTGGCCCTCAGTCCGCCCGCATCTCGACTCGCTGGTCCAATATCCTGCGCAGATGAACACGACTGCCCGCCCTGAAGCCGGACTCCAGGTCAGCGACCTGGTGAAACGTTACGGCTCGGTGGCCGCGGTCGACGGGCTCGACCTCGAGGTGCCGCCGGGCGCGCTCATCGGTTTTCTCGGCCCGAACGGTGCAGGCAAGACCACGACGATGCGAGCAATCCTCGGCATGGTCAGGCCCGATCAGGGCCAGATCAGCTGGAATGGGCTTCCGATCGACGAGCAGGCCCGCACCCGGATCGGGTACATGCCCCAAGAACGCGGGCTCTATGCCCGCATGAAGGTGGCCGAGCAGGTTCGTTACTTCGGTCGCCTGGCCGGCCTCTCGGCCGCAAAGGCAGCAGAACGTACCGACCATTGGATCGAGCGACTCGGCCTCACCGATCGATCCGACGCCCTCGTCCAAGAACTCTCGGGCGGAAACCAGCAGCGTGTGCAACTGGCCGTCTCACTGGTCCATGATCCCGATCTTCTGATCCTCGACGAACCTTTCGCCGGGCTCGACCCCGTCGCGGCCGAGAACATGCGGACCATCATCGCCGAGCGTTCCGCCGAGGGGGCGAGCGTGCTGTTCTCCTCCCACCAACTCGATGTCGTCCAAGACCTGTGCGAAGAAGTCGTGATCATCGCCGATGGCACGTTGCTCGCATCGGGGCTGATCGACGACCTCCGATCGGCGTCGCCGACTCGGTGGCTCCGAGTGCGCTGGACCGATCCCGTCGACTCGTGGGAACCACGAGACGGCACCATGGAATCGTTCGACGGCAAGCACGCCGTCGTCCGGTTGAGCAGCGACGTCGACGTCGCAGCGAACATCGCCGCGGCATCGGCGGCGGGAGCGCTCAGCGAGATATCACTCGAACCACCGGCGCTCGACGAGGTGTTCACCGAACTCGTCGGCGGCGGGCCGACCATCGAGGTGGCGTCGTGATCTGGATCATCGCCAAGCGAGAAATCATGACTCGGGGTCGCTCGAAGGGATTCCTCATCCTCACTGCGGCCCTGTTCGTCGGAGTCATTGCCGTCGCCGTCATCCAGCTGTTCCTCAACGGAGCCGACGAGCCCCGAGAGGTCACGATCGGGCTCACCGAAACCGCAGCCGACGTCGGCGATGCACTGGTCGTCGGCAACGACGACCTCGCGCCGATCATCGAGCCCGTCGAGTCGATCGAGATCGGCACCGAGCAACTCGAAGACGGTGACATCGACGTCCTCTTCGACGGCACGACGCTCACGTGGGAAGGACTCCCCGACTTCACGCTCGACAGCTATGTCCGAGACACCGTCCAGCAGGTGCGGTTCGGCCAGCGAGCGGAACGACTCGGCCTCGACCCCGAGCAGCTCGGCGACCTGTTCACCGAGGTCGAGATCGACGAGGTTCGCCTCGACGGCGGCGACGACGAATTCGGCGTCCGCATCGCGGCCGCCGCCGTCAGCGGCTTTGCGACCTTCATGCTGCTCCAGATGTGGGGCTCGTTCCTGATGATGGGCGTCATCGAAGAGAAGTCGTCGAAGGTCGTCGAGATCCTGCTCAGCCATGTCCGTCCGGCCACGCTCTTGAGCGGCAAGGTCCTCGGTCTCGGCGCGCTGGCGCTCATCCAGATGCTGATCTTCGTCCTCGGCCTGGGTCTCGGACTCCTCCTGGTCGAGGACATCTCGATACCCGGAAGCGTGTGGGCCACCGTTCCACTCGCCGTGGCGACCTTCCTTCTCGGCTTTGCGTTCTATGCGACCGCGTACGCCGCCGTCGGCTCGATGGTCTCGCGCCAAGAAGACGCAACCAGCGCCCAGCTCCCGGTGATGTTCCCGCTGCTCGCCGGCTACTTCGTCGCCGCAGCCAGTCTCAGCGCCCCCGACAATCTGGCGGTCAGGATCGGATCGTTCATTCCGTTCACCTCGCCGGTGCTCCTGCCGTTCCGCAATGCGATGGTCGGCATGCCTGCCTGGGAGATCGCTCTCTCGCTCGGCATCCTGGCCGTCTCAAGCGTGCTCATGCTTCGAGCAGCGGGATGGATCTACCGCTACTCGCTTCTGCGAACCGGAACCCGGGTCACGTGGGGCGAGGCCTGGCGTAACCGGAAGCAGCCCACACTCTGATCTCGGAGCGGGTGAAGAATCGAGTCAAAAGTGCCTCGTTCCACCCGGTCTGATGGTGCCGGTTCCGATGGTGGTCGCTAAGCTTGGCCGTTCTGCGGGTGTAGCTCAATGGTAGAGCCACAGGTTTCCAACCTGTTGACCGGGGTTCGATTCCCCGTACCCGCTCCACATGCTGAACTCTGGCTCGGTAGGCACGCAAGGCGACCGCAACCACTACGACATCGCCGTGATCGGCGCCGGTCCTGCCGGGGCAGCAACCGCCATTCGCGCCGCACGCGGTGGCGCACGGGTGATCGTGTTCGAGAAGGGCACGTACGGCCGTGACAAGGTCTGCGGCGATGGCCTGACGCCTCGAGCCATCGGGGCGCTCAACGATCTCGACATCGATCTCGCCGACTCGCACCACATCGTCGGTCTGCGGATGATCGCCAACAAGACCCGGCGTGAGCTCGACTGGCCCACCACGGCCCGATTCCCCAACCATGGCGCCGTCTGGCCCCGCCGCCGACTCGATGCCGCCCTCATGGACGCCGCAGTCGAGGCGGGGGCCGAACTCGTCTACGAGACCGAGGCCCTGCCGATCGTCGACGACACCGGTCGAGTCACCGGTGTCGAGGCCGCAGGAACCACCTTCTCCGCCGACCTCGTGGTGCTCGCGACCGGCGCACCGGGAGCAGCCTCCCGGCTGCTCGGCGCCGAGCGCATCGCCGACGAGCCGTTCGGACTGGCGATTCGCACCTATGCGGCGTCCCCCCGTCATGCCGACGCCCACCTCGAGGCCTGCCTCACGTTGAAAGACGAGAACGGCACCCCGATTCCCGGCTACGGCTGGATGTTCCCGGCTGGCGACGGCACCGTCAACATCGGTGTCGGTGCGCTCTCCACGATGAAGGGCTTCAAGAGCCTCAATCTCAACAAGCTCATCGACAACTACCGCACCCAGGTCACCCAGGAGTGGGACCTCGGCCCCAACCTCGAACGGCCACGAGCCTGGCGACTGCCGATGAGCGTCCAGAAGCGCCACGGCAACGGTTGGGTCGCCATCGGTGACGCCGCCGGTCTGGTCAACCCGATGAACGGTGAAGGCATCGACTACGGCCTCGAGTCGGGCATGCTCGTCGCCGATCTCTTCCTCGACGACCCGGCAACCGCCCCCGCTCGCTACGACCACCAGGTCGGCGAGCGATTCGACAGCTTCCTTCGCACCGGCCGCCGCTTCTCGTTCCTGATCGGGCATCCGCTCATCCTGCGCTCGGGCCTACGAGTTGCCGTCGGCACCCAGTCGATCGCCAACATCACGCTCTCGGTGATGGGGAACCTGGTCGACTCCGAGACACCGGGCGCCTCCGGCAAGGTGCTGGCCGCGGCCGACAAGCTGCTCGGCATCGCCGATCCGCTCCTACGAAAGACCCGCGCTGCTGCCTGACGGTCGGTTCGGCCTCAGCCAGTTCCGCTCCACCCAATAACCACCGAGAGGCACGGCACCCAACACGATCGCCGTGACCAGCTTCTGCTGGTCCCACCCCAACACGTTGCGCGCCTGCCACAGCACCAGGGCATAGATCAGCACCAGCACCCCGTGGATCGGCCCCATGATCTCGACGCCGAGCGGCTGATCGACCCCGTACTTGACGATCACGGCGAGCATCAGCAGCAGATAGGTCGTGGCTTCGATGAGCGCCAGACGACGCGCCCGTTCAGACACGCGACCTCAGGTCGGCGATCACCGAACGCTGCCGCTCCTTCATCGCTCTGGTGAGCGAGACGTGATAGCGGTGCGGATTCACGAGTCGTCGAACGCCCGGGTCGAGCGCGGCGATGTCGTCGGTGGCCCGGCGGCGCAGGACCTCGAGATCGGTGCCACGTTCGGAGCGCGGATCGAGGTGCAACAGTTCGGCCCGCTCGATGTCTCGGTGGTCGATCGTTCGGGACACCCCATCGAGGTAGGGGTGGAAGACTTCGATGTCGCTGTCGGCGATCGGATCCTCGCCCGGCACCGCGACGAGATCGAGGGTGGCGACGCCATTGCGGTCATAGAGACGCCACACCGCCTTCGCTCCCGGTATCGGGATCTTGACCGGATTCTCCGACAGCTTGATCGCCGGCTGCCACTCCCCCGCCTCGTCTTGCACGCCGACGAGCTTGAAGACCCCGCCCAGCGCACCATCGCCGTGTGAGGTGATCAACCGAGTCCCGACTCCGTACACCAACCGCTCCAGCACCGCGGTCGGGTCGAGACCTGCTCGAATCGCTTCCTCGGTGACCTGTGAACGGATCTGCCAGATCGTCAACTCGTCGAGATCACCGGAGAGGACGATCGACGCCTCGGGGAAACCGGCTTCGTCCAGCTGGCGGGCCGCCTGTACGCCAAGGTATGCGAGGTCGCCCGAGTCGAGCCGAACCCCGCCCGGCTCGTGGCCTTGGGCCCGAAGTTCACCGAAGACCGTGATCGCGTTGGGCATCCCCGATCGCAGCGTGTCGATGGTGTCGACGAGGAGCACGCAGTCGTCGGGGTAGTTGCGGGCGAAGGCCCGAAAGGCCTCGAGCTCGCCGCCACCGGTGGCGATGTAGGCCTGCACAAGACTGTGGGCGTGGGTGCCCTTCGGATCGATCCCGAGCACGACCGACGCCTCGACATTCGAGGTGGCGTTGCACCCACCGATGAGCGCAGCACGCGCCCCTTCGTCGACCGCTGCTCCGGCGCCACGCCGCATCCCGAACTCGAGGACGACGCTGTTGTGCGCCGACTGGCGAACGCGAGCGGCCTTCGTGGCGATGAGCGTGGCGTAGTTCATGTGGTTCAGCAGCGAGGTCTCGACAATCTGCGCTATCGCCATCGGACCGACCACCGACATCACCGGCAGATGCGGGTGGACCACTCGCCCTTCGGCGACCGAGCGAATCTCGAGACGAGCGAAGTCGCATCCGTCGACCAGCCACTCGAGATAGGCGTCGTCGAAGAGCGGGTCGCCGCCGCCGCTTTGCAGCCGCTGCAACGCAGCGATCTCGTCGGATCCGAATCTGGTGTCGGTCAGCCAGTCGACGAAGGTGTCGACACCGGCGGTGACGCAGAAGCCTGCCTGATGGGTCCCGTAGTCGGGGTTGTCACGAAAGAAATAGTCGAACTGGGCCGGCCGTTCGGCAATGCCTTCGCGGAAATAGAGCTGCCCCATCACCAACTGGTAGTGGTCGGTGAACAACGCTCCCCGATCGCCGAGCCGGATCACACGATCACCTCGGCGCCACCGGCTCGGAGCTCGTCGAGCGCACGGTCGCCATCGCCGGGTTCCAGCTCGACCGGGCGAGTTGCCGACCAGATCACGGTGGTCGAGAAGCCGGCGGTGACCGAGTCGAGCGCCGTCGCCTTCACACAGACGTCGGCCGCCAAGCCGACGACGATCACCCGCTGGATGGTCCGAGACGACAGGTACGCCTCGAGTCCGGTGGTGGATGAGACTCCGCTGACCGGATCGACCACCGAGAATGCCGAGTAGCCATCTTCACCACCGGTTCCCTTGCGGATGATGAGATCGGCATCATCTGACAGGTCGGGGTGCAGCTCGGCGCCCCAGGTGGAGCGGACGCAGTGGACCGGCCACACGCCTCCGCCGGGAACGAAATGCGGCGTCACCGGTGGGTGCCAATCCTGGGTGAGCACGATCGTCGAGCCACCGGAACGGGCAGCAGCCATCTGTTCGTTGATCTGGGCGACGATCTCACTGCCGCCCTTCACGAACAGCGAACCCGCCGGATCGGCGAAGTCGTTCTGCATGTCGACGACCACCAGGGCGGTCGAACGGTCATAGGACGACGCCTCATAGGACAACGGCTCATAGGACAACGGCTCATAGGACAACGGCTCATAGGACAACGGCTCAGTCATCGGTCGCCGTCCGGATGAGGTCGACGGCCCGTTCGAGGTGGGCGATCTGATCGGCCAGCGTCTGGCCACTGACCCCGATTCGAAGCGTGGTGATTCCGGCGTCGGCGTGTGCACGCACACGCTCGCGGACCATCGCCTCGTCGCCGATCAGGCTGGAGGCGAGGACGAAGTCGTCGGGGACGGCGGCGATTGCGAGGTCTTTCTTGCCGTCGACCCACAGCGATCGAACCTCGGCGGCGGTGTCGGCCCAACCAGCCCGGGAGTAGGCGTCGTTGTAGAAGTTCGTGGAGGCCGAACCCATGGCTCCGAGCGAGAACGCCAGCCGAGGACGATGACGCTCGATCGCCGCGTCGATGTCGTCGTCGATGTCGAAGGCACCACCGACCTGCAGATCGAGATCGCTCAGCGAGCGTCCGGATCGTTCGGCACCGGTTCGCAGGTGCGAGAAGCTCACCTCGGCGGCCTCGGGAATGAACGAGGTGCCCAGCCAACCGCTCGCCACCTCGCCGGTGAATTCGAGCGACTTGGGTCCGAGCGTGGCCAGATAGATCGGGAGGTCGGGCTTGGGTGGCATGGACAGCCGGAGGGCCTTGCCCTCGCCGCCCGGTCGAGGCAGTACGACGTGTTCACCCTCGTAGGCGAGGCGTTCACCTCGCAAGCCCATCTGCACGACGTCGACGTATTCACGCAGACGAGAAAGCGGCTTGGCGAACGCCACGCCGTGAAGCCCTTCGACGACCTGCGGCCCGCTCACGCCGAGCCCGAGCAGGAAGCGGTCACCGGTGATTCTCGCCATGGACAGGGCCGTCATGGCCGTCATCGACGGCGTTCTGGCGCTGATCTGCATGATCCCGGTTCCGAGCTGGATCCGCTCGGTCAACGCCGCCAGGTAGGCCAGCGGGGCGATGGTCTCCATCCCCCACGCTTCGGCCGACCAGGCGACATCGACACCGATTCGATCGGCATGACAGACCAGTTCGACGATCTCTTCCCAATTCGAACCGTCGTAGTACGCGCTTCCGACACCTATGGCAATTCGCATGGGGCCAGCCTCTCACAGGCCAGGCGTCAGCCGAAGTCCTCCACCAGGAGAACTTCGCCGGGGAGGATGTCGCGGTTGGCGGTCATCGACCCCACCTCGAGTTCGAGATACCACACGGTGGCGAAATCCAGCTCGTCGTCTTCCACCTGGATCACGCTCACATAGCCGCCGGCAAGCAGGTCGGAGCCCGAGGTGCCGGCAGGAATGAGCTTCTCGACCACATAGTTGTCGGTGGTCCCCGTGAACAGGTCTTCGTCGACGTCCTGGTCGAAGTCATCGAGGTCATCGAAGCCCGGATCGGTGACCATGCCACCGGATCCGCCGAACACCGCATCGCCGGCCTCTTGGGCCAGCGTCTGGACCGAGTCGACCAGATCGGTGATGGCGTCGGCCTCGAGTTGCTCGAGCATCTCGGCCATCGGGTACATCATCGACGGGACGACACTCACGTACCAGCGTCCGTCACGCTCGACCACGGTGATCCCCTGTTCGGGGAAGGTCAGGTCTTCGAACGCCGACAGGTCGAGTCCGAGCTCGTCGATCACCTCGTCGAAGGACAGCGCCAGTTCCTCGTTGTCGGCAGCGGTGTCCGAGGCACAGATCTCTTGGAACTCGCCGTTGACCGTCACGGCATAACAGTCGCCGTCGAAGTCGATCGAGGCGATCATCGGTTCACCAGTCGTGGGGTCGGTCCCCTCGAATCGACCGGCGAAGCCCCCGACTCCCACCATCGTGCGACCGTTCCGGTCCCACGAGCGAGTGTCCATTTGATCGAGCGTGACGGTGCCGAGTTCGTTGCGGAACGAATCGGCAGCCGCATCGACGTCGGCGAGGAACAGCGGCGAGTAGTCATAGAGCGCCGCCATCTCGACCGGGTCCAGGTAGGCGATCGCACCATCGAGATCGAACGCAATCGATGCTTCGACCATGCCCTTGATGGCATCACCCGGCGTTGCGCCACCGACCGGGACCGGGCCGTTGCCGAGCCCGGGGAACGGCATGCCGGCGTCGGTACGAGCCGATTCGGCGACCGTGTACATCAGGCTGATGTACCAGCTGCCGTCGGCTTCGATCACGGCGAGCGAGAACGGGTCTTGGCCGAGGTCGCTGACGTCTCCTTCTCCTGCTTCGACCTGCTCGTCGAGTGACATGCCTGCGGCCTCTTCGGCGTCGTCGATCATGTCACGGAAGACCGAACCGAGGGGCAGCTGGCTCACGTCGAGATCTGATGCGGTGATCGTGCCACCGGTGGTGGTGACCCAGGCGAGGCGAGGGTCGAGCTGCTCGACCGAATAGCTCACGCCGTCGACCTGCAGATCGAAGCCGGCCAAGGATGAGGTGTCGGCCGCTTGATCGAGTACATCGAGTCGCTGCAACTGCCGGAACACGGCCGCAGTCGGTTCGACCAGGCCTTCGCGTTCGCCGGGTGGCATCAGCTCGAGGACTCCCGCAAGATCCTCGTTGTCGACGGCCACGAAGAACTCTTCGAACGCCTCCCCGGGAGACTGCGGCCCGGCGGGCTCGGTCAGTGCCGACTTCACGGCGAAACCGCCGACACCGGCGGTGACGACGAGCGCGGCGGCAACACCCAACCGTCCGAGATGGCGTGGTCCCCGACTCGCCGTGCTCTCGGTCGTCGTCGAGGTGGCCCCCGGTGCAGCGCCGTACATCTCCACGCCGGGTTGTCCGGGCGGTGGTCCTGCGGGTGGCGCCCATTGATTGGGCGGCGTCTGGTCGGTCATCTGTCCCTCATCACGTCTCGACGGTCTCCATTGCCATCGTCACACAACTGGCGGGCCTTGAGAAGGGGGCCCGTCACCTTCCCGGTTTGCGACGTTTTCCCTGGCGAGATGACCAAAGGCCCTCGACAGTCCGGTCCGCGTGGTGCAGGATCAGGGCATGACACCAACACCTGATGCCAACGGTCGTCACCACATCGTCGTCGGACTCGATGGGTCCGACGGCTCGACCACCGCGTTGCGATGGGCCCTGAATCACACCGAGGTGCTCGGTGACATCAAACCGGTCATGACCTGGTTGCTGCCGTGGTGGGCCGCAGGTGCCGGCGCTCCCGGCGCCTATGTGCCTCCTCCCACGGTCGAACTCCAGCTTCAGGCCGAGGATCAGATGGCCAGCCAGCTCGAGGGCTTCGATTCTCCGGCCCTCCTGCCTCCCGTGGTCGTCCACGGGCGTCCGGGACCGACCCTGGTCGACATCTCCACCTACGCGAACCTGCTCGTCGTCGGCACCCGGGGTCGAGGCGCCCTCGCGGACACCATCTTGGGGTCGGTGAGCACCCACGTCGCCTCCCACGCCAAGTGCCCGGTGGCGATCATCCCCGAGAAGGCCTCCACCGACCACACGCTCAGCCGAATCGTGGTCGGGATCGACGGATCAGATTCTTCGATCCATGCCATCGAGTGGGCGCTGAGTGTCGCCAACGACGAGACCTCCATCGAGATCGTCCATGCCTGGAGCGCGATGCCGATCGGCGCCGTCGAGGCATCGATCACGATCGTCGACGAATTACGAGTGCAAGCCGAGCGCACCGCCGACGAAACCGTGGTGAAGGCGGCCGAGAAGCTCGGCGTCAACCCCCGGCGCTTCGACATCCGAGTCGAGATGGGCGACGCCCGCAACCTCTTGCGAGAGGCCAGCCGTGGCTCCGACATGCTCGTGGTCGGCGCCCGAGGTCATCGTGGCGTGGCGCACCTTCTCCTGGGCTCGGTGGCAACCGGGCTGGTCCACCAGCCGATCGTTCCCACGATCGTGGTGCCGCACGACTACGAAGACTGAATCTGCGCCGGCAGGGGCTGTCAGCTGACAGGTGTCAGCCTGCAGCCCCTGCTTCGGTCAGGAGTCGGTCGAGCGTTTCGACGAAGTCGATGAGGTCGACGAACCGGGTGTACAGCGGAACTGGCGCGATCCGGATCACGTTCGGGTAGCGCCAATCGCAGGCGACCCCGGCAGCCTCGAGCGCCTCGAAGACGGCTCGACCATCGACGCGCTCGTCGATCACCTCGAGAGCGAACTGACAGCCGCGCTCGGCCATCGGTCGAGGATTCGCCTGGCGAATCCGACCGGTGAGCCGCTCGTCGATCAGGCGATCGAGGAAGTCGACGAGAGCCTCGGTCTTTCGGCGGAGAGCCGGCATACCTCCCGCTTCCTGCACGATTCGGAGCTGGGGAGCCAACGTCGCCTGCGACAGGATCGAGCCGCACGAGATCTGCCAGGCATCGGCACCGGGCGCAGGGTCGAAGGACGTGGTCATCTCGAACCGAGTGTCGGGGTTCGTCCCCCACCAGCCCTGCAGCCTCGGGATCGTCTGGTCGGCGAGATGGCGCTGATGCACGAAGGCCCCGGCGATCGAGCCCGGTCCGCCGTTCAGGTACTTGTAGGTGCACCAGGCAGCGAAGTCGGCATCCCAGTCGTGGAGAGACAGCTCGATGTTTCCGGCGGCGTGGGCGAGGTCGAACCCGACTCGTGCCCCGACCTCGTGACCGGCGGCGACGATGGCGCCGAGATCGAACACCTGGCCGGTGTAGTACTGCACGCCCGGCCACATCACGAGGGCCAACTCGTCGCCGTGCTCGGCGATGGCGGCCAGGATGTCATCGTGATCGATGAGGTGGCTGCCTGCTCGCGGTGCCACCGTGATGAGCGAGGTGGCCGGATCGAAGCCCCGCTGGCGGATCTGCGACTCGACGGCGAAGTGGTCGGAGGGAAAGGCGTGGTCGTCGATGAGGATCTTGTGGCGCTCGGGCGCCGGTTCGTAGAACGACACCATCAAGAGGTGCAGATTCACGGTGAGCGAGTTCATCACCGTCACCTCGGCCGGAGTCGCCCCGACGATCGGCGCCATCAGCTCGGCGATCTCCTTGTGCTGCTGCCACCAGCCGGACGTGCCCTCGAAGTGGCCACGAACACCGAGGCTGCTCCATCGGTCGAGTTCGACATCGACCGCCGTACGGGCGTCGGAACTGAGCAGCCCGAGCGAGTTGCCGACCAGATAGTTCTCGTCGGCTCCGTCGGTCTGGGGGAAGAGGAAGCGTTCTCGCAGTGGACCGAGGGGGTCTCGACGATCGAGCTCGAGGGCAGCGGCACGGTCATCGGTCGGGCGGTCGGCGGTCATCATCCGACGCTACCAACGCATCTGGTGGTCATCGATCGAGAATGTGACTCTCGGCTCAGCTGCTAACTTTTGCAAGCAAAAAGGTAGACGGAGTACGCAATGCGTACTATGGTACGCAACAGATAGCAGCCGCTGGTGAACTCGCCGGGTTGCACCCCCCAACCCCCAAAAGGAACCCGTCATGATGATCATGGATCAGGTCAAGAAGGCCCAAGAACAGTTCGCCGACAACGAGACCGTCGAAGAGGTCATGGAGCGCTTCGAGTCGCTTCAGTCCGACCTCAACGAGCGTTTCGAAGCCGCTCAGACCGAACTCAACGAGCGCTTCGAAGAGGCCACCAACCGCCTCGTCGACGCCAACGAGTGGGTTGCCCAGAACGTCACGAGCCGCATCGGTTCGCTGCCCGGCGCCGAGCGCCTCCCCCAGCCCACCGACGTCGTCACCTCGTACTTCGACACCATCGAGCGCATCACCGCCAACAACCGCGACATGGCGATCAAGCTCGTCTCGCCGTGGATGTTCACCACCGAAGCCACCCCCAAGGTGAAGGCAACGGCCGCCAAGGCCACCGCCAAGAAGCCTGCTGCCAAGAAGGCGACCGCCCGTAAGAGCACCGCCCGCAAGGCCACCGCCACCAAGTCGGCCGCCAAGTAAACGCCTCCCTTCCGAGGCTGAGCGATCAATCGCAATGGGCGCAACCCGTCGCAAACCCACTGCAGATCACCACGAGCAACTGAGTCAGCTCGGCGAGTTCATCCGAACTCAACGCCGACTGGCTCAGTTGTCTCAGCGCGAACTGGCCAAGCTGACCAACCTGTCAGACCCGTACGTGAGCCAGATCGAGCGCGGGCTCCACGCTCCGTCGGTTCGAGTGCTGCGCGCGCTCGCCGGAGCGCTCGACATCAGTGCCGAGAACATGATGTCGTACGCCGGACTGGTCGACCCATCGCCCCGGCCCGACACACAACAGAGCACCGAGTCGGCCATCCGTGCCGACTCGCACCTCACCGACGAACAGAAAGACGCCCTGCTCGGCGTCTACCGGTCGTTCATCGCGGACGAGAGCGAACAAGCTCCGGAGTGAGACCGGCCACATCGGTTGCCCCGGTGAGCGCCATCGTCTGACGAACGCCTGCTTCGAAGAAGTCGAGCACGAACTCCACGCCACGTTCGCCCGCCGCTCCGAGTCCGTAGAGATATGGCCGACCGGCCATGCATGCCGTGGCCCCGAGCGCGACCGCTTTGACGATGTCGCTCCCCCGTCGGACACCGCCGTCGCAGTAGATCTCGGTCTGGCCGCCGACGGCTTGGGCCACGGGGGCGACGAGATCGATCGGTGACGGCGCACTGTCGAGCTGGCGCCCACCGTGGTTGGACAAGGCAACGCCGGTGACCCCGAGATCGGCGGCGATCTTCGCGTCGGCCACGCTCTGCACGCCCTTCAGCACGATGGGCCCGGACCAGATCGACTGCAGCCATTCGACGTCGGACCATGACAGGGCCTGGTCGAACTGCGAGTTGATGTAGGCCGAGAGGTTCACGGCGCTCGAACCATCGCCGGCGTCGTTGTCGCTCGCCACGTTGGCGAAGGTGATCGGATCGTTGCGGAGGAAGTCCAGTGACCAACTGGGATGAATCGCGCCGTCGATCAAGGTGTCGAGGCCGATCTTGGGTGGCAGGGTGTAGCCACGGCGCACGTCTCGTTCACGCCGACCGAGGACCGCGGTGTCGACCGTCAACAAGATCGCGTCGAACCCGGCTGCTGCGGACCGATCGACGAGGTCCTTCACCATCCCACGGTCACGCCAGGTGTAGATCTGGAACCACTTGGGGCCGTCGCTGACGGCCGCCACCTCTTCGATGGAGCGGGTGCCCATGGTCGACAGTCCGTAGGGAATGCCGCGTGCCGCTGCCGGACGCGCGACCGCCAGCTCGCCCTGAGAATGGGCGATTCGCGTGAACCCGGTCGGTGAGAGGATGAGCGGATACGGCACTCGTCGACCGAGCACCGTGGTCGACGGATCGACCTGGGAGACGTCTCGCAGCACTCGGGGCACGAACTCGATGTCGGAGAAGGCCGAGCTGTTTCGCCCGAGGGCGAGCTCGTCTTCGGCCCCACCGTCGATGTAGTCGAAGACTCCACCCGGCAGCCGGCGCTTGGCGATCCGACGAAGGTCGCCGATGTCGGCACAACCCGACAGCCTGCGCTCGATCGGGTCGGTCTCGAACGACTTGAACTGGACCACAGAACGGAACGTGTTGATCATTCCCATGCCGAGACGCTACTGGCGACGGCTCCTCTTGGGCGCACGATCGGCGCGGTGAATCGTGCTAGAACGAGATGGCCCGCTCCCCCTCGAACGATCGTGGAGACACATGTCCAACGCACGCGAAACCCTGGCGCAGATCGACATCTTCTCCGAGTTGTCGAAGGCCGAACTCCGAGACATCGGGCGATTGATGACACCGATCGACATCCGAGCGGGCAAGGAGTTCATCACCGAGGGATCCTCGGGGCGCGAAGCCTTCATCATTCTCGAGGGCCAGGCCACGGTTCGTCTCGGCGGTCGACTCATCGCCACCGTCGGACCCGGAGAGGTCATCGGCGAGATGGCCGTGGTGGCCGGATTGCCGCGTAGCGCCTCGGTGAGTGCCGAAACCGACATCGTCGCCGAGGTGCTCGACCGTCGTGAGTTCATGGCGCTGATCGACTCCAACCCCAAGCTCAGCAAGAAGATCATGATCGCCGCCATCAAGCGGCTCCACGAACTCCAACCGGGCATCCTCAGCTAGGTCACAGCCGGG
>RCMY010003355.1_pt1 | contig 16749 bp, 16 predicted proteins | sample 2041341 | NCBI WGS metagenome assembly RCMY01 (sample SAMN09708234, study PRJNA481090) | Marine sediment metagenome, whole genome shotgun sequencing project. | reverse complement strand
ACGACCAGCACTTGTCCGTTGTCGACCTGATCGCCGACGGCGCAGCGGATCTCGGTGACCAGCGCTCTGTCCAGAGCGACGATCGAGTGCTCCATCTTCATGGCCTCCATCACCACAAGTTTCTGACCAGCCTCGACGACGTCACCGACGTCGACCGCGACGACGGTCACCGAGCCGGGCATCGGCGACACCAGCCCGCCGATCACGCTCGTCGCGCCGAGTTCGGCGAAGCGTGGTAGAGCTTCAAGCTCGATCGAACCTGCCGGTCCGTGCACCAGCCACAGACGGTCCGAGTGCACGACGTTGAAACAGGTACGCTGCGCGTCGATTTCGATCACGGCGGTGGTTGGCGTCCTCTCGACCATTCGTGCGGACACTCGCTCGGTGCCATCGACCCAGATCTCGAACGATCCGACACGGTTCGATCGGTATTCGACGTGTATTTCCCGGTCGCGATAGTTGAATACCATGTCCTGAGGCGGCATCACCGAGTTGCGGTATCCCGAACGCATGAAGGCCAGGTGGCCCGCAGCAGCCCGGTTCCCGGCTTGGTGGCACAACATGGCCGTGATCGCGGCGTGTGCCAGTTGATCGTCGTCGGGTTCGAATCTCTTGCGTGGTGCCACCGTCTCGATGAAATCGGTATGAGTGTCGCCGGCAAGAAACGCCGACGTTCGCAATGTTGCGACCAGGAAGTCACGGTTGGTGGTGACCCCGGCAATCACCATGCGTTCCAGCACCAGTGCCAAGCGTTGTGCCGCTTCGTGACGAGTCGGTGCGTGCACCACGACCTTCGCGAGCATGGGATCGAACTCCACGCCGACGATCGATCCGGTCTCGACCCCGGAATCGAATCGTGCTGGTGGTTCCGAAGGTGGAGACCAGGCCAGCAGCTCGCCGATTGCCGGTAGAAAGTCGTTCGTCGGGTCTTCGGCGTACAAGCGCACCTCGATCGCATGACCGTCGATGCGCAGATCGTCTTGGTCGAAATCGAGCGGATGTCCTTCGGCGATCCGGATCATCTGTCGAACGAGGTCGAGCCCGGTGATCGCTTCGGTGACCGGATGTTCGACCTGGAGGCGAGTGTTGACCTCGAGGAAGAAGAAGTCCCCGGTCTGATCGTCAAGGAGGAATTCGACGGTACCGGCTGAGTGATAGCCGATGGCACGTACCGCATCGATAGCTGCCCGGCCCATCGTGGCGCGGAGAGCGTCGTCGACGGCGGGACTCGGCGCCTCCTCCACCACCTTCTGGTGGCGACGTTGGATCGAGCACTCGCGCTCGAAGCAGTGCACGAGATTGCCATGGAGGTCGCCGAGTACTTGGATCTCGACATGTCTCGGGGCGGGCAGATACTTCTCGAGGAAGATCCGATCGTCGCCAAACGCATTTCGGGCCTCCCTTTGCGCGCCATCGATCGAGGCGTCGATCTCTTCTGGCGAATGCACGACGCGCATGCCTCGGCCACCGCCACCGGCTGCCGCTTTGATGAGCACGGGATAGCCGATGCTGTCGGCAGCGGCACGCACGTCGACACCATCGGTGATCTCGACCGACGGAAGAATCGGGACGCTGGCACTCGCCATCAGTTTCTTGGCTTCGATCTTGTCGCCCATGGCGGCGATCGCCTCAGGCGATGGCCCTATCCAGGCCATCCCCGCGTTGATGACTGCTCGGGCGAAGTCGGCGTTCTCGCTGAGGAAGCCGTAGCCGGGATGAATTGCGTCCGCGCCTGCACGCTCGGCAGCCGCCAGCAGTTTCGTAGCGTCGAGATATGACTCGGCCGCGGTTCGACCGCCGAGCGCGAGCGCGGTGTCGGCTTCGGTCACGAACGGCGCGTCAGCGTCGGTGTCGGAGAAAACGGCCACCGTGCCGATGCCCATCTCGCGTGCAGTTCGGAACACACGGCGGGCGATCTCGCCACGGTTCGCTACGAGAATGCGGGTGATCGTGGTCATCGGAAGACCCCGAATCCCTCGGCGCCTTTGACGTCGTTGGTGTGGCAGGCCGAGAGTGACATTGCGAGGACGTCTCGGGTGTCGCGTGGATCGATGATGCCGTCGTCGGCGACACGGCCCGTGGCGTACACGGCAAGCGATTTGAGCTCGTGGTAGTGCTCGACGGTCGCCGTGATCTCCGCATCGGCCGCTTCGTCGAAGTCGATACCCTTTCGTGCGGCTTGGCCCCGCCGGACGAGCGACATCACCCCGGCGATCTGCTTCGGGCCCATGATGGCGATCTTGGCGGTCGGCCACAGGTAGGTGAAGCGGGTGTTGAAACCGCGACCCGACATGCCGTAATTGCCGGCACCGTAGCTCGACCCGATGATCACCGAGATGTGGGGCACCATCGAATTGGAGACCGCATTGATCATTCGGCTTCCATTCTTGACGATGCCACCGCGCTCGAAGTCCTTGCCAACCATGTACCCGGTGATGTTGTGCAAGAACACGATTGGAATGTCCTGCTGATTGCACAACTGGATGAACTGCGCAACCTTGTTCGAACTCTCCGAGAACAGTGGGCCGTTGTTTCCAATGATGCCGACGGCGAAACCGTGGATGGATGCCCACCCACAGATGACAGTCGTCCCGTACCGGGATTTGAACTCCTCGAAGTCGGAACCGTCGACGATCCGGGCAATGACTTCGCGGATGTCGACGAAGGCGTGCAGATCGCGCGGCATGAGCCCGAGCAATTCTGACTCGTCGTACACGGGCGGCGATGAGGGCTTCGTCGGTCCGTAGCCACGCTTGCGGGCGCTGAGGTGTGACACGACCTCCCGACACATTCGGATGGCATCCATCTCGTCCTCGGCGAGATAATCGGCCAGGCCCGAAATCTCGGCGTGCATCTGGGCGCCACCGAGCGATTCGTCGTCGGAGATCTCACCGGTCGCCATCTGCACCAACGGCGGACCGCCGAGGAACACCTTCGACTGTTCTTTGATGAAGATGTTGTAGTCGCTCATGCCGGGTTGATAAGCGCCGCCAGCGGTCGAGGAACCAAAGACAATCGCGATCGAGGGGATGCCGAGCTTCGAGAGTTCGGTCACATCGTAGAAGAGGCGCCCTGACTCACCGAAGTGATCGGTCTGCTCGCGCATCTGGCGTTCCGGGTCGGCGTCACCGCGCAGATCGCCGCCGGCCGACTCGACGAGTTGGATGTACGGCAGGCGGTTCTCGCGGCAGATCTGGATGGCACGCATCAGCTTCTTGCCGGCGAAGGCCGTGATGGCGCCGCCCAGGACGGACGGGTCGTTGCCCTGGATCATGCATTCGACGCCCGCCACCACACCGATTCCCATCACCACTCCGCCGCCGACGGTGTAGTCGGACGCATAGGCGGCGAGGGAACTGAGCTCGAGAAACGGACTATCGGGATCGACAAGGTTCTGGATTCGCTCGCGTACGGGCAGCTTGCCCCGACTGCGTAATCGCTCCATGGCCTTCGGCCCGCCACCGGCAGCGGCCTCGTGGTGGAGTTCGTCGATCACTGCGAGTTGCTCGAGCATGTCGTCTTGGTTCTTGACGAAATCGGCACTGGCCGCGTCGATGACGGATTTGATGGTTGCCACGGCACAGTTCTAGAGGACGACCGTCACGCGGTCTAAATCGGTGGATGCGGCACCCTGACGCCCCTGTCGCAGCCACGTGGGGGAGTCCGGTGACCGCGCCCGCTGAACCAGGCCCGTCTAACGTGGGGAGATGAGCTTGCAGACGTTCCCCGAGGAGTGGGCGACCGCAGTTGCGGTGGTGGCCCACCCAGACGACATGGAATACGGAGCGGCAGCGGCGGTGGCCCGCTGGAAGGGCCAGGGCAAGCACATCATCTACGTGCTTGTCACCGACGGCGAGGCGGGAATCAGCGGTATGGATCCGGCCGAGGTCGGTCCTCTCCGCCGGGCCGAGCAGGTTGCTGCATGCCGGACGGTCGGTGTCGAGGAGGTCGAGTTCCTTGGTCTCCGGGACGGTCTTCTGGTCGAAGGATTGGAGCTGCGTGCTGCGCTGACCGAGACGATCAGGCGACACAAACCCGACGTGGTCCTGTCGATCAACTTCCGTGACTCTTGGGGAGGGCCCAGCTGGAACCATGTCGATCATCGGGCGGTTGGCCGGTCCCTGCTCGATGCCGTGCGCGACGCCGCGAACCCATGGGTGTTCTCCGATCGAGGGCCGGCATGGGACGGTGTGCGGTTCGTTGCCTTCTCCGGTAGCCCCGAGGCCAGCCATGCGGTCGATGTGAGTGACACATTCGATGCCGGAGTGGCATCGCTGGCCTGCCACCAGGTGTATCTCGACAACCTCGAAGGAGAGATGGCCTCACCAGACGAGTTTCTCCGTGGCCCTGCGGTGGCCGCCGGCGAGGAGTTCGGTGTGTCGCTGGCGACCACCTTCGAGCTCGTTTTCTGATCGCCCTCGAGCGGCAGCTTCGATCGGCAAGAGAATGAGGGAACCCGCTCGGCATACTTGGGGAATGGCGCGCTGGGAGATGAAGTACGACTGGGCCGGGCCATTGGGGCCGGACCAGATCGCGGACCTGCAAGCGTTGGTAGACGTGAGCGACGCCGCGGTGCTCGTCGCGGTCGAGCGGTGGCTCGAGGTTCTCGAGCGCGCGTCTGTGCGACATTTGCCCGGTGAGGTGTATGGCCTTGGCGGGGCGACGGTCACGGTGGAGCGCGAGCCGCTCGGCCAGTTGAGCATTGCGCTGCGTTCCGGTGGTGAGGACGCCTTCGATTCGATCTGGTCCGCCGCGGACGAGTTGCACGATGTCGTTGCTGATGGTGGGGGTGCACGGATTCGTTGGATCGAGCTGCCCTATGAACCAGCGTGTGCTCGAGTCGGACAGCCGGCGGACGCTGATGGATAGGGGCATCCAACGACGAGGAGGAGGACCGATGGCGAAGGAAATGCTTATTTGCGCATTCGACATGAATTGCGTTGGTCACCAGTCGCAGGGGCTGTGGCGGCATCCGAGAGATCGGTCATCGGAGTTCAATTCGATCGAGTATTGGCAGGATCTGGCGAGGACCCTCGAACGCGGCAAACTCGACGGCATCTTTCTCGCCGATGTAAGCGGCCTCTATGACGTCTACGGCGGGTCACCGGAAGCGGCGCTGCGCGCTGCGGCCCAAGTGCCTGCGAACGATCCCTTCACCATCGTTCCGATCATGGCCTCAGTCACCGACAACCTCTGCTTCGGTGTCACGGGCTCCATTCCCTATCGTCCGCCGTTCGCATTTGCCCGCCTGGTGTCGTCATTGGATCATCTGACCAGGGGCCGCTTGGGATGGAACATTGTGACCGGCTACCTCGACAGCGAGGCGAGAGGCACCGGCAGGGACAAGAAGGTCGAGCACGATACGCGCTACGACATCGCCGATGAGTACATGGAGGTGGTCTATCGGCTTTGGGAGGAGAGCTGGGAGGATGGCGCGGTGATCCGTGATCGTGAAGCCGGGGTCTTCACCGACCCATCGAAGGTCCATGAGATCGACCACGAAGGTGAGTACTACAAGGTCCAGGCGACCCATCTGTGTGAACCATCACCCCAGCGAACACCAATCCTGTTCCAGGCTGGCACTTCCGCCAAAGGCAGGGAGTTCGCAGGCAAGCACGCCGAATGTGTGTTCATCGGCGGCGACTCTCCGGAAGCTATGGGTAAAACGGTGCGACTGCTGCGCGCTGAGGCAGTGAAGCACGGCAGGGACGCGAATGATCTCAAGATATTTGGTCTGATGGCCGTCGTTGTTGCTCCAACCGATGCCGAGGCCCAAGAGAAGTTTGCCGACTACAAGAAATACGGACTTCCTGAAGGCGCGCTTGCCATGCTCTCAGGTTGGACGGGCGTGGATTTTTCCAAGCTGGACATGGACGCTGGTGTTGACGAAGTCGAGTCGGACGCGATCCAGTCGGTCATCAAGCAACATGGCGCTCGAACCGTGCGTGAATGGGCCGAAGACCTGACGGTCGGCGGGGGAGGAGAAACGCTGATCGGCTCGTCGGAAAGCATCGCGGACCAGCTTCAACAATGGTTCGAAGTGTCTGGTGTCGACGGATTCAACCTCGCATACACCGTGATGCCCGAATCGATCGAAGACTTCGTCAACATGGTGGTGCCGATACTGCAAGAGCGTGGTGTCTTCAAACGCGAGTACAGCCCAGGAACCTTCCGGGAAAAGCTCTTCGGTGGTTCGGCTCGACTGGAAGCGCCGCATCCGGGCGCAAGTTACCGGCGCTGATCTGTCGAGCGGCGCAAGCTTCAGAGGGTCGTGACACTGAGCGGCGAGAAAAGGCTCGGGGCCGCTCCTCATAACCGAATGGCGTCGTTCCGATACCGAACCCATGTCTGCGGGAGAGTTCTTGGCGGCCGGCCTCGCGTCCGTCGATGAACGTCTTGCCGCGTTGGACGATCTGGTCCCAGGATCGATCGACGCCACCTGTCTCGATCGTCTCTTCCATGTCGTCGCACTTCCGCAATTGGTGTTGACGCTCGGGTTTAGCAGCCCACGATGGGAAACAAACGAACTCACCCGCCCACTCGACATGGCGCACATCGATGATCGCCCCAAGTTGCTCGGGCTGCTGGGTCGGGCTCGAACCGGGGGCCTTGCCTCAGGCGCGATTCGATTTACCGATCTCGACGAACTCTGCCAGCTGCACGCGATCAACATGGTCGACGTGTGGGGCGTCTACGTCTTTGTGCGGGGCGGTGAATCGGCGCGAACGTCGAGTGCTCAGCACAACCCGAGCAGGCCGAGGCGACTCCTACAGCACCGGGACTCCTCGGCAAGGTTCATCTGGGCCGACGAGAACACAACCCGTGTGCTGGGATGGACGACCGCCCAACTCACCACCATGACCGCGTTGGATCTCGTCCATCCAGAAGACGTCGAACGGGCCGTCGACTCGTGGCTTGTGATGATTGCCGGGGGTGAAACCGCGCCCGTTCGCCTGCGATACCGTCACGATTCGGGCGGCTACCGCTGGTTCGAGGCCCACAACACCAGCTATTTGAATGACCCGGAACGCGCCTTCGTCCAAACGGAGTTGATCGACATCGACGCCGAGATGACAGCGCTCGCTCGCGCCCGAGACTCCGAGCTGCACTTCGCGACCCTCACGGAGTCACTTCCGATTGGCGTGGTACAGATCGACTCGAACGGTGCCATCGTCTTCGCCAACGAATGGTTGAAGACCCTGACGGACCTGACGGACGAAGCTCTTGCGAGCTTGGACTGGATCGCCGCATACGACCGGGATCTGTTTCGTTCCAAGGTCTCCGAGACGTTGCGCAACGGACGTCATCACGAATTCGACATCAGCGCGTTCGACTCCGAGGGGTCTGATCGCTTGTGTCGGGTCCGCTTGCGTCCAATGCCATCGACAGAAAACGACGGCGGAGCGATTGCCCTGCTCGAAGACGTCACCGCCAGCCGCGACGTACAGCACCAGCTGCGCGTCCAAGCGCTGACCGACGAGCTCACCGGCCTACCAAACCGACGCGGCCTGAACGAATGGCTGAAACAGCATCAGCGCGAAGCGGTGCTGCAGGGTCTGTCCATCTTCTTCATCGACCTCGACGACTTCAAGCTCGTGAACGATGTCATGGGCCACGCTGCCGGAGACGAGATTTTGGTCGCAGTGTCGCGGGCGATCACGGACACCGTGCGTCCCCAGGACCACGTCGCTCGAATCGGAGGTGACGAGTTCATCGTCGCTGCGCTTGGGGCCACCAGTCGAGCGGCCGCCGACGAGGTGGCGCGTCGCATCGTCGACGCCACTGCTCGGCCCTTGACCATCGATGGTGAGGTGGTATGGCTGGGGTGCAGTGTCGGCATTGCTTCAACCGATCCTGATGCATGCAACATCGATCGCCTGATCAGCGATGCCGACCTGGCGATGTATGAGGCAAAGCGGGAAGGTGGTCGGGGGCTCGCGTTCTTCGACGAAGGTCAGCGGCGAGGGGTCGAGCGTCGGCTGCGCATCGAAAACGACCTTCGCGCTGGTCTCGGCGAACGACAGTTCGAGCTGTACCTACAGCCCATCATGAACCTGCTGACAGGCCGCGTCGAGAGCGCTGAGGCGTTGGTGCGTTGGAACCATCCTCGGCGCGGACGTATCTCCCCGCCGGAGTTCATCCCAACGGCTGAGCGGACCGGAATGATCCTCGAACTGGGAGCCTGGATACTGGACGAGGCGTGCCGATTGGCGGCTGCCTGGCCCGGCCACCCGATCGCAGTGAATATTTCGCCTCGCCAGATGGCTCAGATCGGATTCGTGGAGTCGGTCCTTTCCACGATCGATAGCCACGGGATTGCACCGGGCGCGATCGTGCTCGAGGTGACCGAGACAGTCTTTCTCGACACGAATGAGGACATCGTGTTGAGACTCGACGAATTGGCCGCCGGGGGTGTTCGAATCGCCCTCGACGACTTTGGTACCGGCTACTCCTCGTTGAACCATCTCCGGCAGATTCCGGCCCAGATCGTCAAGATCGATCGAACGTACATCGCCGACATCGGAGTTGATCCGGGTACCACGGCGATCGTCGAGGCAGTCGTCGGCCTCACCGGCCGCTTGGGGCAGAACCTCATCGCCGAAGGCATCGAAACAGAAGAACAGGCAACGGTGCTTCGCGAGATGGGGGTGGTGCTCGGTCAGGGATATCTGCTCGGGCGCCCAGTCCCCGCGGCAACATTCCTGGCGGACCTCTCGGGCATGGAGAGTGTGACCACTGATTTCGACTCTTCTGACGCACGAGGCTCTGAGGTGCGAGGCAATCCCGGCTGATGGCGGCCATGGTGTCGCTCGCAGCGGGGGAGTCCCAGTCGACTACTCCTTATGTGCGCCCTCGACTGTTCCGATACTTCCTGATGTGATCAGCCGACGCGCCCAAAGCGAAGATGCCTTCGTCGAGAGCGCGTCGATGGAGGCAACGTTCGTCTCGGTCAAACGAACGTTGGCGGTCGGGCTCTTCACCGCAGGCGTCGTTGTCGGTGGTCTGCTTCTCAGCGGCGGTGCACCCGTCGCCGTCACGATGGCGCTCGTCGGTGCGATGGTGGCGACACGATTTTGTGCGGCATGGACGGCCTACGAGGGTTTGAAAGCCGAGACCGTCAGCGATCAACGGCGTTGGACCCGACGGCTCGAATACGCCCTCATCCCGATGGGCGCTCTCAGCGGTGTCGCTCCCAGCGCGCTTCCTCAAGTCGACGGGCGCATAGCACCACAGTGGTTCGGCTTGTTGGTTTGCTCCCTCGCCGTCATCGCCGCCAACGTGCTCGTCGGGTACGGGCGCACACGCACGTTCCTCGCCATCGCCGGCCCGATGGCTGTTGGATCGGCACTGAGCGCCGGGCTCGTTGGCGGCGAGTTTGCCCTCCTCTTCGCACCAGGGGCGGTGATCGTCGGGGGGATCCTGATGCTCGACAACCGCGAAGCGGGCGCCATCTTCCGAGAAGCACGACGACTCGAGGAACAGAACCGGTCCCTCGTCAACGAACTCAAAGACGCGAACTTGCTGCTGCAACACCGGCTTCACACCGATGTTCTGACCGGGCTCAGCAATCGAGCCGGCCTCCGATTCCACCTCGGGAGGTTGGCCGACACCAACGAGGTCGTCGAAGTGATCTACATCGACCTCGATGGCTTCAAGGCCGTCAACGACGTCCACGGCCACGCAACCGGCGACGCAGTACTCACCGAGATTGGCCGGCGACTGAGTCGGATCGTTCGATCCGAAGACTGCGCCGCTCGTTTGGGTGGTGACGAATTCGCGGTCATCGCTTACGTCGAGGACACCCAGCCACACCGCCTTTCCGATCGAATTCACGAGGCATTCGTGACACCGATCCTGGTTGGAGACCTCGAGATCAGACTCGGCGCATCAATCGGTTCTCAACGCGCTGAACCCGGCGACGACATCGGGCTTGCCATGCGGTTGGCGGATGCCGACATGTACGACCAGAAGCGTCGTCGTCGCCGCAAGACGAGCGGAGAACTCATGGAGGAGCCATCGGACTCGAGCCCGGCCGAAGGTCTCCCGCTTTCCGAGACATCCATGCCGCGGTCGGGGACCGCTCGATGACGCATGCTCGGAAATGTATGACTGACCGCTCCGGTGTTTGCAGGATCCCGGCCGCGTCTCCATTGTGGTGACCGGCATTGGTAGCTTTCCTTCTATGGACATGAATCAATTCAACAAGGACGTCATCACCGAGTTTCGAGCGAACGATGGCAACGTCGGCGGCCCCTTCGAAGGCGCGACGATAACGCTTGTTCACCACACCGGAGCGCGCTCGGGAACCCAGCGGATAACGCCACTGGTCTACCGCCCCGAAGGCGAAGGGTGGGTCATCTTTGCCTCCAAAGCTGGTGCGCCCGACAACCCCGACTGGTACTACAACCTCAAGGCCAACCCCGCCACGACGATCGAGGTCGGTACCGAGAGAATCGATGTCACCGCGGTCGAGGTGACCGGTGAAGAACGAGACGGCATTTGGGAACGGCAGAAGGCCGACGCTCCCCAATTTGCAGAGTACGAGGCCAAGACTGATCGGGTCATCCCTGTCATTCGTTTCAAACGCCGCTGACAACAACTCCATCGTGCAAGGCCTGCGCGACCTCGAGAAGTAGCTGCGGGCAAACCGACCTCACCAGGTCAAACAAATTGCAGACCGATTGCAGACGCCCTTTCGTACGGTCGTGAAGTCTTGACGTGCAAGACTTGACGCAACTTCCGGCTGAGCGCCGTCGAAGGACAGTTCGAAGCGCGAGTGGCGCTGGATGATCACGCTGCGGTGTTGCCCGATCTCGAGCGGGCCGAGGCTGCTCATCCTGAACGAGAACGCCTCGCCTATCTGCACATGCTGCCCTGTATCGCTGCGGCCGACAGGTCGAGGCCCTCCGCCATTTCCAACAAGTTCGATTCCATCTTGGCGAACTCGGAGTGGAACCTTCCCTCGAGCTGAGCGACCTCGAACGCAGGATCCTCGATCACGACGTCGGGTTGATGGCGAGTGGTCCTGAGCCGGGTACGTCGATCGGCGGCTATCAGCTGGGCGAGCAGATCGGCGAAGGCTCCTTCGGCACGATCCATCGCGCCACCCAGCCTGCCGTTGGACGCGAAGTGGCGATCAAGGTGATCCGTGCCGAGTTCGCCAACGACGCCGACTTCATCCGCCGCTTCGAGACCGAGGCACAGCTGGTCGCCCGCCTCGAGCATCCTCACATCGTTCCGCTGTACGACTACTGGCGCGAACCCGGTGGTGCCTACCTGGTGATGCGGCTGCTCCGAGGAGGTACCGCCGAGGACAAGCTGGTTGCCGAGGGGCCACTGGCATTGGCGAGTGTCGTCGCGATCGTCGAGCAGATCGGTGGTGCGCTGGCGGTTGCGCACGCCAGAGGTGTGATCCATCGCGACGTAAAGCCGGCGAACATCTTGTTCGACGAGGACGGCATGGCGTTCCTCGCCGACTTCGGCATTGCGGTGCGGGCCGACAGGGGTGAATACGAGCACGAACTCCGTTCGGCGGGCTCGCCGCTGTACGCCAGCCCCGAGCAGGTGCGAGGCGGCGACGTCACCAACCGGTCCGATATCTACAGCCTCGGTATCGCCGCCTACGAGTTGCTGGCGGGATGCGCGGCCTTCTCCGCCGAGTCGGTTCAAGCGGTGCTCGAAACCAAGCGACGCGCATCGGTCCCGAGCGTTCGTGCCGTCCGCCCGGAGATCCCACCCGCCGTCGACTTGGTGATCGAGCGGGCAACCGCCATCGACCCCGCTCAACGGTTCGAAGCCATGGGCGAGATGATCCTGGCCTTCCGCTCTGCATCGGTGGCAACCGCCAAAGCTGTCATGACCGGCGATCGGCGCCCACTCGCCAAAGACGAGCGCCCCCGGGCCGCAGCCAGCCGCACCCTCGTCAACATCGAACTCTCGGGGGTCAACCCCTACAAGGGCCTCCGAGCATTCCAGGAGGCCGACAGCCAAGACTTCCACGGACGGGATGGAGTTCGTCATGCGATCTGGGACCGAGGGGCGTTGGTTCATCGTCGACGTTCGAGACCTCGACGATCGGTGATCGCACACCGGAGGAAGGGCTCACACCATGGAAGAAACCACGCCACTCAACTCGATCGATGCAAACGGCAGTGGTCATCAAACCGGCACCATGATCACCGAGGGCAAACTCGCGGTCATCGTTCGTTCCCCGGGCCGGACGCCGCTCCATCTCGGCATCTCTGAACCACTCGAGATCGGTCGGGAGTGCACGGGTCTGCTGCTCGATGATCCGCTCATCTCTCGCCGTCATCTCGAGCTACACCTCGATGGAGGTCGGGTGATGGTGAGCGATCTCGGCACCACAAATGGTTCGACCATCAATGGGCGGCCGCTGACGACAGCGTGTGCACTCGGGGTCGTCGACGTCGTGGCCTTTGGCGACTCGTCGGTTCAGCTCTCGCACGGTACGACAGACAACTCAAGGGCTTGACGGGGACCTACACGCTGTTTCCGATCGTGAGTTGACGGATCGAGCTGACTGGAGTGACCGGAGTCGCCCATCATGTCCCTCGGGTTGCTCGCCAAGAGTTCGCACGCCCGTCGGGTTCTAGAGCTTCAGTTCCCGGAGTCGAGCGGGGCTCCGATCCCTCCGGCACGGTCGGCGGCGATCTCTTCCGCCATCTTCGCCACGGTGTCCCCGCGCATCTTGTGGACCGTCGCGGCGTAGGCCTTGGCGCTGAGCCCGGCGAACTCCGCCGCCTGGGCAACGGCGGCGTCGAGCACATCGGCGTCGGCGACGACTTCGTCGAGGTAGCCGGCATCGACGGCGCCGGCACCATCGGTGATGCGGGCCGTCGGAATCGCCCGTTGCAGGTGCCGCTTGCTCAGTCGTTCGGCAGCGAGAGTCAGTCCCCAGTCAGGCAGCGTCATACCGATCGCCACCTCGTTGAGACCGATCTTGCATGGCCGATCGGAGCCGATGCGCACGTCGCAACCCAGCAGGATCAGGGCACCAGCAGCCAGTGCGTGGCCGGTGCAGGCCGCGACCACGGGAATCCCGGCGGCGTAGATCTTGCGTACCAGCTCGCCGCCGTCGGCGACGAGCGCCGTGATGGCCGGAATGTCGTCGCCGAGCATCACCGACAAGTCGAAGCCTGCGGAGAACTTGCCTTCGCGGCCGTGCAGGACCAGAGCGTGCACGTCGTCGGCCGCTTCGGCCTCGTCGATCGCGGCGGTGATCGCCTGGATCATGGCGCTGGACAAGGCGTTGGCTTTGCCATCGTCGAGGTGGCAGATCAGGACGCCATCGCGCCGTTCCGTCGTGACCAGTGCATCGCTCATGGCACCAAGTAAGCACACAACGGGGTCTGAGCCCAAGGTGCTTGACGCAAAATCATGGCTGGCGGCGCCAGTCTCAGTACCCGAGCCCGTGCCCGAAGCGGGAATGAGGGGGTCGAAGCCTGTCGGTTGACTCGACTACTCAGCAGAAACGTCATACTCCATCGCAAGGGCCGGGTTGCCGCCAGGGTCTTCGAAGGCGATGAGATGCCCGACCTTCGAGATCGTGAACTTTTCCATGAGGATTCGGCCCGGGCGGCGAGAATCCGTTCACGGACGAGCTCGACGTTCTCGACTCCGAAGGTGCACTCGAATCCGCGGGTCGGTGCGTCGTCGAGAAGCTGACGGCGCTGCTGAATCGCTGTTGAGCGTCGGCCAACGTGCGCACGTTCGAGGGGGCGGCCCCTCGTTCGTTGTCACGCTGATGACGGGCGGCCGGCAACGAGCGCAAGCCGGTTGACGGCGTCGGCTGGGCCGGTGACGAGCGTGCGGATCTCGCCGGGTGTGAGCCCGCGTGTGAGGATGTCGGCTGCCTGGGTGCTGTCGCCGAGGGCGACTTCTCCGACCGACCAAACGTTTCCCTCGCCCGGTGGAAGGGCGCCCACTCCGGCGATTGCGGCGACAACGGCAACGCCGCTCTCCACGAACTCGCGGTCGGCGAGAGAGCCAAGGCCGAGTGCGCGTCGGATCTGGGAGTGGTGGACCCATCGTTCGAGATACTCACGTGCGATTGCCTGCCAGAACGGCGGGGCCTCCGAAGAAGCCGACGTACTCACCGTCGGACGCTGGGTCGACGGAGGAGTAGTAGTCGGCCGTCCACTCTCCTGTGATGCGAAGGAGTTCGATGAGAATCGTTGGACTGAGGAAGGCGGCGGAGGCAACCCATTGGTCGTTGAAGGTGTCGAGTATCTCCATGAATGAGGCTCCGGGCATGTCTATGGCAACGCGCACCACCCCGCTTTCGGCCGCATCGCGCTGGCGGCTGAGGAGGCTGAGGTCATCTCCCAGGAGCGATGCCTTTGACGTCGTACGCCGGGCATTCGGTGGGGAGCGCCCACTGGCTGTCGCCGAGGTCGCTGAGCGTTTCGATCAGGCGCGCTCGCTCCGGCCTGTAAACATCGAGAACGGTCGAGATCGAGGTCGCGTCCAACATCGAATCTGTTTAGCTCACGGCGAGAGCAGGTGCGGTCCGGTTCGAAAGAGCGGCGCGGCACCTGCGATCTGGACGGGCGACAGTCATGACGATGTCGCTCATCGGTCGGAGCGGGTTTCGGTGCTCATGACGAAACTCCCTCCTCCACGCTTTGGGTGATGCCAGGGAGGGCGCTGCTCGTGCTTGGTGGATCGGCTCGCATATCGACTGCGGTTGGTTGATCCGGTGGAGGCGGCGGTAGTGGTTGCGCCGGGGGTTCGCTGCCGCCTTGGTCGAGGCGGAACGGCGGATACTCGTCGGTCATCAGGGCCACGTAGGCGATCACTCGATAGACCCAGCGGTTGAAGCCGACGATCAGATCGAACAGCGCTTGGGGGTAGCTTCCGGTGAACAGCAGCACGATCCCGGCCACGAGCACCAGCAGCCCGAGTAGTCCTCCGCCGCCGGTCGGATCGAAGCCGACACGATCGCCCTCGGCGGCCAGCCACCGCACTGACGAGCCGGTGAGTAGGGCAACAATGATCAGCTGCGGAATGGCCAGGAGCCACTTGACGAATACCAGGCCCCGGGAGAGTTGCTCGGGGTAGGCGACGTCGAACTTGGCGGGGTCGCCCGGTTCGGGTTGCAGGCTGAACGGCGGATAGTGGTCGGTGCCGATCCCACCGGTGGTGGCGTAGAAGTTGACTCGCCACGACCAGCGCAGCACCCCGACGTTGAAGTCGAAGATGCCCCGTGGGTACTGCCCGGTGAACACGATGGCAACGGCGGCGACCACGGTGAGCAGCACGAACGCCAGGGTCAAGAAGGCGAGCACGATGAAGTGGGGAATGGCCAGGAACCATTTGACCAACCACTTCCAGCGCGACAGGTCAGGGTCGAGCGTTGCGGTCAGCGTCACCGCGTGAGTTCGACGACTTCGTCGCGAGCGAGACCGGCCATGTACGCATCGACGTCGGCTTGTCGGCCGATGCCGATGAACAGGCTACGTTCGCTGGAGTTGGTGGCCCGGAGCCGGACGTCCGCATCGAGGGCATCGAGGACCCAGTCTGGTGAGCCAGGATTGGCGGCGAAGGTGATGTCCTCCGCAGTGATGGCGGCGGTGTTCGTTGCGAGCCGGTCGATGGTGGTGTCGAAGTAGCCGTCGTCGCCGCGTCCGAAGGTGTAGCCCAGTCCGAGCGCGCCGCCGCCGAACAGCAATGCGAGGGCTGGGAACACCAACAAACAACCGATGACGAGAGCGACGATCCGTGACGTACGCATGGTCATGCTCGTTGAGATGTGGCTGTCACGTTCATGTTGAACCCGAACCGGTGACCGATGTAGGGGCCAACGACCCACACTCGGTGCTTCGCGGGACCGGCCGGCTCGCTGCACTCGCTGCGACCAGTGACGTTGTTCTCGCCCCGCCTCGTCGGGATGTTCCAAACCGCGTTGGCTGCCTACTCACCTTGTTCGGTCTGCTTCATCGTCGGCCCTCTGACGGCGCTGGACCAAGCGAGTCGATGGTGCCCACAACCCAATCGGCTACAGCACCGGAACAGCGATTGGTCGGACGCGCCGTGGGATGATGAACGGGTGCCAAAACTCATCCCACCCGTCGTGAAGGCCGGTGCCATGGCCAATTCGCGGCAACCCGACATCCAGGTCGACAACGACCTCACACTGCGACGATGGCGCCGAGAAGATGCACCCACCGTCATCGCTGCGTACTCGTCGCCAGACATCCAGCACTATCACTTCCGGCGTTTCGATACCGATGCGGACGCGCAGCAATGGATCGAGGACTGCGCCGAGGGTTGGCGATCAGAGTCGTCGGCCACGTGGGCGATCATCGAGCGGCACGACAGCAACGTGGTGGGTCGCGTCACTGTCTATACATCGTTGGAGGATGGCTATGGCGAGGTCTCGTATTGGGTCCTCCCGAGCGCGCGTGGGCGGGGCGTCGCGACCCGGGCATGCGTCGCGGCTACCCGGTGGGCCCACGATCTGGGACTCCACCGCATCCAGCTGGAGCACTCGACCCGAAACGAGGCCTCGCGACGAGTGGCGCTGAAGGCAGGGTTCGTTGAAGAGGGGGTCAGGCGCGGCGCCAACCTCCACACCGATGGATGGCACGACATGGTGCTCTACTCCCACCTGGCGACCGACGACACCTGAAATGCAAACGAGCGCGCGATATTGGCAGACACGAGCCGCCTTCGGTCGTCGCCCTTGAGATTCGCCTGCCGCCACGCATCACACGGATAATTCGAGAG
>RCMY010002628.1_pt1 | contig 16749 bp, 14 predicted proteins | sample 2041341 | NCBI WGS metagenome assembly RCMY01 (sample SAMN09708234, study PRJNA481090) | Marine sediment metagenome, whole genome shotgun sequencing project. | reverse complement strand
CTCCAGGGCCGCCTCAAACTCGACGAGCTGATCTCCCGCCGCTGGTCCTTGGACGAGATCAACGAGGCCATCGCCGACACAAAATCCGGAACCGCCCGCCGCAACGTGATCATCTTCCCGGCGAAACCGGAATAACGCCTCAATATCAAGGCGCTCCGCCGCACTCTTCACCCTTTTTCAAATACCTGATGAGAATCCCGGTCAAATCAAGCGCGCGTTGCGTTAATCATACCTACCAGCGAACGGTCGCACCGACGTAATACCGACGTTGCACCGACGTTCCACCGACGTGCGTTTCTGACCTGTTTTCCCAATGTATTAACGACAAATGGCAAAACCTGTTAAAAAACCAGCACGACCGCTCGGTGGTTTCATCTCTCAAAAAGGCGCGTCGTCATCCCATTCAAACATTACAACACCCGTGGTCGCCCGCGCGCCCAGCTTCGCGTAAAGCGCACGCGCCGCCGCATTATCGCCCTCGGTCGCCACCCAGATGCTCTCACAGCCCCTGTCCTGCGCCAGATCGCCGATACGCCTGATCAACCGTGTTGCAATCCCCTGACGCCGATACGCCTCATGCACGCTAACCTCGTTGATGAAAAATGAGAACGGCTTGTCGGGATGCATCACCACGTTTCCGCTCGCAAAACCAATGACTTCGCCTTGATCAAGCGCCACCACAAGTTCGTTCACCCGCGTCGCAAGGAACCCAAACGCCCAGTTCGGATCGACAGGACCGTCAAACGTGCCGGACCGTACACGGTCCAGAATATGCGCGTCCTCTGGACCAAGGTTACGAATGGTGATTGGGTTCATGGGACACACTCTAACCGCGACATCAGCCAGAGGCCAAGTCATTGAAACTAAGCGACCTTGACATCATCGTCACCGCACCGCCAGCCCCCGGATGGGGTGGGCGGTATTGGATCCTCGTCAAAGTGACCACTGACACGGGCATCACAGGTTGGGGCGAATGCTACGCCTCTGCTGTCGGCCCAGAGGCAATGAAGGCCGTCATCACCGATGTCTTCGCCCGCCATATGGTTGGTGAAAGCCCTGAAAACATTGAGCTAATGTTCCGCCGCGTTTACTCGTCCGGCTTCACTCAGCGCCCCGACCCTACCGTCATCGGCGCCTTTTCGGGCCTCGAAATTGCCTGCTGGGACATCTTGGGCAAAGACCGCGACCGACCCGTCTACGCCCTCATCGGGGGCCGCATGAACGACCGGGTGCGCGCCTACACCTACCTCTACCCGCTCATCGACCACCCGATGGCTGCCTTTTGGGGGAGCGCCGACATGGCCGCCGAAAGCGCCGTCGAACTGGTCGATCAAGGCTATACGGCCCTCAAATTCGACCCCGCAGGCCCCTACACGGCCCGTGGAGGTCACCAACCCTCGCTCCACGACATCGACACGTCCGCCGCCTTCTGCGCCACCATACGCGACGCCGTAGGCCCGCGCGCCGATCTGCTCTTTGGCACCCATGGTCAGTTCACGACAGGCGGCGCAATCCGCATGGCCAAAGCCATCGAACCCTACAACCCACTCTGGTTCGAAGAACCCGTGCCGCCCGACAATATCGCCTCGATGGCCGAGGTCGCCCGCGCCACATCCATCACGGTCTCAACGGGCGAACGCCTTACAACCAAAGCCGAATTCGCCGCGGTCCTTCACGCAGGCGCGGCTAACATCCTGCAACCCGCCTTGGGTCGCTCCGGTGGTATCTGGGAGACCAAAAAAATCGCCGCTCTCGCTGAAACCTACAATGCGCAAATGGCCCCGCACCTCTACGCAGGCCCCATAGAATGGGCCGCCAACGTCCATTTCGCGACGTCGATCCCGAATATCCTCATGGCCGAAACCATCGAAACAGATTTCCACAAAGCCCTGATCCGTAACGCAATAACGGTTGAAAACGGCTACATCGAAGCCCCAACCGCCCCCGGCCTCGGCATCGACGTCGACGAAGCGCTCGCCCGCGCGCATCCTTACACGGGCGACGGTCTTCACCTCGAAATGCAGGAAAACCCAATCAGCTACCACGCCCCCAACGTCTTTGAAGGCGGAGCCCCCGCAAGGACGGAGGACTAGCCCGGAACAAGCGTCGCGCGGTGCGCTGCAATCGCCACGCCCACATCGTCAAACCACGTCGCGCGCCCCTGCTCAATCACCACTGCGGCCGAACACATTCGTTGCAATAACGGCAAGTTATGTGACACGACAATCGCCGCACGGTCCTGAATACGGTCCTCCAGCACGGCCTCTGATTTCGCCCGAAACCCGGCGTCCCCGACACTTGTCACCTCGTCAATCAGGTAAGTATCAAAGTCGATCCCCATCGAAACCGCAAAGGCCAACCGCGCCTTCATTCCCGCCGAATAGGTCCGAAACGGCAGATGGAAATGATCCCCCAATTCGGCCATTTCGCGCACGAATTCTTCCAATATATCGGTATCAACACCGTAAACACGCGCCACGAACCGGGTGTTCTGCAAGCCGCTCAGATCACCATGAAAACTGCCCGCAAAACCAATTGGCCAAGACACAAACCCATCCGCAACCACCCGCCCCGACGTGGGTCGCATCGTGCCCGCGATCAGCTTCAAAAGGCTCGACTTTCCAGCCCCGTTGCGCCCGATCAACGCCACGGCGCCCTGCGACGGAAACGTCACCGAGATGCGGTCCGCGATGACTTTACGCACTCCACCCGACACGAATTCCTTCGACACCGCCTCCAATCGGATCATCGCCTGTCACGAAGCGAATAATAGACCAACACACCCAAAGCCCAGACAGAGGTCAGGAAAAACGCCAACATAAACAAAAGCGTAAATCGTCGAGGATGTTGCGGTGTTTCTGCAAGCGTCGGTCGAATATGCGCCGCAAGATACCGACTTTTGCGGCGCGCCTCGGCTTGTGCAAGGTCAAACGCGCCAAGAGCTGCTGTGTAAGCCTCTTCTGCAAACTTACGATCCACGGCAAGCCGTTCAAATTCCGCCAGAAGCATCGCGTAATCTTCGCCACCTACCCCGCGTCCCCCAAACCCAAGTTTACCGCGCTCGTCGAAAATCCGCGCTTCGATCACCGCAATCCTGCGATCCGCCTGCTTTAGTCGCGGGTCCGCCGCGCGCGTGTTTTCACGCAACAAATCCGCATTAATCATAGCTTCGGCCAATTGCTGTTCCAGCATCGAAAGCAGGCCCATTTGACCCTGCACGTCCGCACTTGGATCCACGATCTGTGTGCGCGAGCGAAACTCCGTCAAACTACTCCGCGCATCGCGCATCCGCGCCACCGCGCGCGCCAGCTCCGCCCGTGCAAAGTCCGTGGTGTCTTCCTGTGCAATCGTGGAAAGTTCCTCGACCAATCGCGCACTTTCAGCGAAAACCCCTGACGCAATAGCACGCGCATCCTCGGGGTCGAAGGCAAGCGCGCGCACCTCAATCAGACCAGTCCCAGGATCATAAATGACCCGCACCATCCGCCGCCAATAGTCATGCAAATCCTCGATCGCACCACCCGTTCGATACGAAAAAACCGGATCGCCCAACGGTTTAGAGAACACCTCCGCCAAGCCCAACGCATCATCAAGCGCGCGCACCATCTCCTGGCTGGCAATAAAGTCATGGATAATATCCGCGTCCGCCGACCCTGACGAAGAAAGCCCTGCAAACCCGCCAAAGACGTCAAGCGGCGACGAAATTTCTTCTTTTCGGACTGAAAACGCGACGGTCGAGGCAAACTGATCCGCCGCCCGGGTGAACAGATAGGCACCACTCAGAAGTGTCGGCACAAACGCAAATATTATGAACGAAAGCCACACCCACCGGTGCCGCCGAACCGCCAAAGGAGGCGGAGAAAAATCATGGAGTTGGGCGACATGCGTCACGAAGGACACCTTTTTCGTTAACCAAGACAAGGCCACTCTTTCGAAGTCTCGTTAATTCGACGTAAAGACCCTCGTTCTATCTAGTTTTCATGGCTCAGGTCTCTCTAAAACGCGTCACAACAGTGCCAATCTTGCGATCAGCGCAAAGGCCAACAAAGCTTTCGGCATCCCGTACCATCGCCGCCCTCGGCTTGCGCGAGATGGTGACAAGTTACGGCCGCAGTCCGGGTGGTTGGCTTTGGGCCGTGGTCGAACCCGTGGCCGCCATTGCACTTTTGGCGTTCGCGTTTTCGCTCGCATTCCGCGCCCCGCCCCTGGGCACAAGCTTTCCGCTCTTTTACGCCACGGGGTTCTTGCCCTATCTGCTGTTTCACGATGTCAGCCAGAAAGTCGCAGCCTCGATCCGATTCTCACGACCGCTGCTGAATTTCGGCGCCGTGACCTATCTGGACGCACTATTTGCGCGTTTCCTGTTGAATGTCTTGACCCATCTCTTGATCATCTCAATTGTGCTGTCTGGCATTTTGATCTTCGCTGGGTCTGACGCTCACATTGACCTCACATTAATCAGCCTGGCGTTGCTCAGCGCGGCCTCGCTCGCTGCCGGGATAGGAACATTGAACTGCTATTTATTCGCCGCCTTCCCGGCCTGGGAAAGGCTCTGGGCCATCGGTTTGAGACCGCTATTCATCATCTCCGGCGTCGTCTTTTTGTTCGAGGACGTTCCCCGTGCCTACCAGCCAATCCTCGCCGCGAACCCCTTATATCACGTGACCGGTTTGATGCGCGCGGCAATCTACCCGACCTATTCACCTACCTATATTAGCCTTGCTTTCGTTTTTGGCGTGGCCGTGTCCACCGCAGTTCTTGGCATGCTCTTTCTTGATCGATTTCATGACGAATTGACCCACAAATGAGCAATTTAGCCCCCCACCTTCATCCATCGCTAGGACGTGCAAAACACCGGGACGGCCTGACCCACGTCACAATTTTGCTTGCCACCTATAACGGCGGGCGCATGTTGCAGCCTCAGCTAGACAGCTTTTTACGTCAAACGCATAAGGACTGGTCTCTCATCGTCTCCGATGATGGGTCCACGGATGACACGCGCGACACTGTTCAAGAATTTGCAAGACTGCATCCAAACAAACGGATCACATTGATCCGCGGCCCTCAAAACGGGTCGGCGCAAAACTTTCTGTCACTCTTGCGTGCAGCCGGCGGCACTCCGTTCATCGCATTCTCAGACCAGGACGATGTCTGGCTCGCGGACAAATTGGCCCGCGCTATAGATGCGTTGCAAGGATGCGAAGGCCCAGCCGGATACGGAAGTAGCACAATCATTGCGGACACTGATCTGACGCCACTTCGTTTCTCCCTGAAGATCCGCAAAACGCCCTCGTTCGCAAACGCGCTTGTACAGAATATCGCTGGCGGAAATACCATGGTGTTTAACCGGGCGGCGATGGACAAACTGCAACCCGCAAGCCGGCTTGCGGGCCGGATCGTCGCCCACGATTGGTGGTGCTATCAGATTGTAACCGGCATCGGTGGAGACCTCATTTTCGATCCCATCCCGGGCCTTCTCTATCGTCAGCATTCAGCAAACCAGATCGGCGCGAACGACACTGTCCCAGCAATGGTGGCGCGATTGCGGCGTTTGGCGGATGGCGAATTCTCGAAGTCGCTCGATGCGCAATTTGCGGCCCTCGAAGCAGCCAAACATTGGTTAAGCGACGATGCTATTCGGGCCTTGGAAACTTGTAGAGCATTGCGCTCCACGACTATGTCTGAACGCTTGGCGGCCTACCTTCACAGTGGCATCCATCGACAAACAGCAAGGGGTTCGCTTGCGCTTGTTGTTGCCGCATTACTCGGGCGGCTTTAACCCCGGATCGCGCGGCAGAACTTAATTTTTTGGCTTAGGCCGAGCGTCGACGTCTTAGTTTCACCGTTGACCCCGTACTAGAAAGTCCACGGAATGTTTGCGCAACGATGAGCGCATCTAGCGCCAGCGAACGTCGATGTTGATGTAGGATGTCCAATCGCGCTTTCGGGACGATGCAATAAGTGCGATAGGCCCGGTCGGACATTTCCGCAGTAAGACATTTCGACAAAATGCGATCTTCACGCCGATGCAAAACCACAGTCGCCAGACCCGTGATCCCAGGTTTCGAGGTCAAAACTCGTTTGTAGATTTCCGGGTAGGCCTCAACATATCTCCGAAGCGGCGGTCGAGGACCGACAAAGCGCATGTCTCCATTCAAAACGTTGAAAATCTGCGGCAGTTCGTCCAAACGAAGTCGCCTAAGGATGCGCCCAATTGATGTGACCGCATCGGCTTTGTCGCCGCCAAGCACCGTGCAAGCGCCGTGCGGAGATACCTTCATCGTACGGATTTTCCAAAGCTGAAAGGAACGATCGGTCGCGGACATTCGCTCGGAACCGTAGAAGAATGGGCGCCCTTGGGCGAGCAGGACAACCAGAAGAAGTCCGGTCAGAAAACAAAGCACTATCGGTAGCAGAATAAGTGCCACGACGCGGTCGAATATCGCCGCTTGCTCCAAAGCAATTCGCAAACGTGGAAGAGTATGACGCCTGACGTGAAACGTAGAAATATCAGTCAAACCGCACACTCCAATCTATTTCAGAAACATACTTAGCGAATAAACATAAGGAATTGGTTAGTGGTGTCGGCCCTAACTTGCTTTCGCGACGATCAAACCGCTTCCAGAAATACTAAGGGACAACCCTGTCACGATTTCCGCTAAGGGGCGGCCCATACAGGTCAGATCAAGAGACCGCTCTTCTGCAGTTGCTGCACCAAACTTCCACGCACGCGTCAAAGCCTCGGCGGTATCGTTAGGCGTTGCAGGCACCGAAAGGATCTGTGGGCCAAGTTCGCTTAAGTCTTTGTTTGAAAATATGTTTGTCACAACACATGCTCCTGCCGCGGCCATTTCCAAAGGCGGATGACTGGGATGCGGAGATAACATCAGCGATAATCCGACATCCACAGTTGCCAAGAAGGTCGGATAGTCGTCCCACGGGATTTTCCCGAGGCTTTGCAAATGGTGCCCTCCGTTCAGCAATACATCCGGGTGTTTCAGGCCGACGCTTAAAATTTCGACGTCTGTTGGCTTCAGCTCATTTTGGGTCAGAAAAATTTCCAGCGCCTCAAGGGCAACCGGGAATAGGTTGCGAGGGACTTCGGGGCGGCCATAAATCACAAGTCTTGGCGTCTTTTTAGGAGCCCGCGTAAGCCGCGCAAAGTTTGGAATGTCGATCGACGGATGGAACGTCAAATCCGGAACACCTCGCGGCACAGGCGTGTGCTCACGCATGTAGTCTCGCAGATACGTTGAGTTGAAGATTGGAATAAAATCAAGACTGTAAGACGCCAATGCACCCGCGTATTCGTTACCCCAGGGGTAAAATCCTGGTTCATAGTCTTGTATGAGATAGAAAAACTGGCGCGCGTTCAAATCAGCGTCGCGAACGATGTCTGCGGCAATATGCGCGCTCCACCAAGCTGTTGCTACCAAACGATCTTGCGCCGAGATATTCAAGTGAGATGACGACACACCGCAATGAAGCTCAATAGCACCTCGGCTGCGACTCTGTCTATTGATGCCACGCGCTTGGATGAATGCGTTCGTGCGCTCCTCACTGGCAATCGGCAAGTCCGTCGCTACGAACACAACACGATGGCCTTCGTCAGCCAACCCCACACCGATGTCGATTGCTGTTGCGATCCCGGCGAAAATTTCGGACGGATTGAGAGACGGCACCAAGATCACGACGCGGGGGCCAATATAGCGCACAACTTTCAGTTCGAATTTTCGGTGCATGCGATCGTCTCGAGAAGAGGACGCCGTCCAAAGGTCGGGGCCCTTTTTCTCCGGCGCACCAAGATGGCCGGGCTGCGCGCCAGGCGCGATCGCAAAGATTTTCGCGTCAAAGTTAGACAACGCATCAAGGGTTCCGGCCTGCAGACACGCCCTCAGCGCCCAAAACATGCGCGCCGCCTGCACAACACCAAACATCGCAGATTGTTGCGCGTACCAAATACGTCCGCCGACGAGATGTTTCAAACCGTCCCATACCATTCGGCCGCCAAGGCCATGACGCGCAAGGTACGGTGACAATCGGTCGAGCCGACCGATGCACGGGTTTCCGGTCTGCGCCGCCGTCACCTCTTGCATACGAAGATAGAGGCATTTGGCAAGATAGGTCGCCACTGCATAACTGGCCGTCCAGTGCTGGACCCAGACTTTCGAGAAAGGCCTAGGCAGTTTTTTCTTGGTTTCAAGCGCGCCGACGACATTTTCCGCGTGTTGACGATAATCAACCATCGGTTCCTGAAGCGCCGTAACACCTTGCAGTACACTTGCGACCAGACCCAGCCACAAGTCATGGTGGAAGAAAAGCGCGGATTGCGAAGGGAAGGGAAGGCTCGCCTTGGCGGTTTCATGCGTAAACATCGCAGTCATTCCGGTGATGGAATTGCGCAAAAGTAATCTGCGTGGATCATCGTCGAGCAATCTGTTTTCAAGTCGAAACAACGACTTGTGGCGAAGCGAGCCATTTCCATCAATCACGCGAGCGTCAGTGTGGACCAGCGACGCGCCTTTGCCTTCTAGTTCCATCACTGAGCTATGTATTTTGGTTGAGTGCCAGACATCATCTTGATCACAAAGCGCGTAAAATGCGTGCTCGCTAGAAACCTCGATCGCGCGCTTCAAGCCAAGCTCAAAGCTTTTGTAGGACGGCGTTTCGGTTTCGGGGACCACGACGTGAACTTCCCAGTTTAAGTGATCAGTTAACTCTCGCACCAAACGGGACGATACGCGGTCGGCCACGACGACCACCAACTTTTGGATGGGATAGGTTTGCGCCTGAAGCGAAGTGACCTGGTCGCGAAGATAGGTCGCATCGGGACGAAATACGGCAAGGACGACGGTGACCGATCGCATGGCGGACATCACTTCAGTCATGGCTTTGCGCCAACGGAAATACCAAGTTCCTGACGCGCGTGTCGCCAAAGCCATTGGTCCAGAATGGTACGTTTTCCAAGAACCTGTCGAACAAGAGGATTTGACGTATCAATCTTGCGCAAAGATTGCGCGGGGTTCACGCGCTTTTCAACATATTCAAGATCAAGACCAATTGCCCGCCCCAGCCTTGGAATGTCTTCGCGGAGACGATCCTGAAATCCAATCGCATCAAACCCGGCAGCAGCGCGCCGAAGCGGTTTGGCATCCGCAAGTGACAAAGGACGGATCGAGGCCATATCGCGGCGACCGGACACTAAGAAATACCGCGCCTGACAGTTGTCAAATAGACGAACCTCCTGACCAGAAAGTCCAGTGAGAAAAGCGTCAAGTTGACCCACGTCGGTAAGATCAATTGCAGCAATGCGATCAGAGATTTTTCGGTGAGACTCGTCGAGTTGATTGTACTCGCGCCGCTTTTCAGGACGGTTGTAATGATCCAGCCACAACAAATGCGACGCCAGATGCTCAATCGGATCACGCAATAGGGTAAACTTGCGAAACTTGACACCCGTCGGTCCGGCAATGTCGTCCCATAGACCGTTCATGACGTGGCCGGAAAACACTTTTGTGCCATGGCCCAAAGCCTCTTCAAGTTCGGATGCCCCGCCGATCCGCGTTTCGATATGTGTCGCAATAGCATTGGCGCCAAGAGCGTTTCTCAAAACAACATTGACGTAAGATCCGGCCGTCTTGGCGATGTGCATGAAAAACACAGGTTGTGCCAATATTGCGTCCGGTGCCAGCGCTTCCAGGACATCTGCGTCGCTCATCCAAGCTCTCCTGAAACTGCGCTTGTGAGTGTGCTAGACAATGACATCGCCACTGTCGAAATCGACCATCGCAAAATCGTTGATCTGAAAACTGTCGCCACCACCGAGGTCGACAAAAAGCGCCCCAATTGGCAAAGCTGTGGTGGCGTTTTGAACGTCGACAAAGCTTAGCCCGAAGTCCGAAACGTCGATCTGGTCCAACCCGTCCTGCCAGTCCGCAATAAGATCTGCCCCGTTCCCGAAATTCAGCACAAAGACGTCAGCGCCGGCACCGCCCTTAAGGTTGTCATTTTGCGCGCCACCAATAAGAGTGTCGTTACCGCCACGCCCCTCAAGGCGGTCAATCCCTCCGCCGCCAGTTAAGATATTGGCATCGCTTGATCCCAAAAGATAATCTGGCAGTCGAGAGCCTGTAAGGTTCTCAAACCCGGAAATAACGTCTCCGTCAGCATGGCCAAGTAAGGCATTGCCATTGAGAAGATCCACCACAACGCGCGTGTTCGATGACGCGTAAGACAGTGTATCCAGCCCATTTCCACCTGTCAGCGTATCCGCGCCAAGACCGCCCTCGATGACATTTGCATCCGCGTCACCTGTCAGCACATCGTCGAAGTCACTGCCTAATATCGCTTCGATCGACGTCATGACGTCGCCGCTGGCGTCGGACCCGGAATATGTCGCTGTCCCAAGATTGACTGATACTGCGTTATCGGCTTTGGCATAGGACGCCCAATCGACGCCATTGCCGCCCTGAAGAAAGTCACCGCCACCACCGCCTTCCAGGGTGTCGTCGCCGCCGAGACCGGTCAAAGTGTCAATGCCCGCACCGCCCCACAAGACGTTGTTCGCTCCGTTCCCGGCAAGCGCATCATTGCCTGATCCGCCACGCAAATTCTCAAAATTCGACAGGCTATCGCCTGCAGCATCCCCGCCAGAGGCCGAGCCGCTGTCGAGAGAAACATTCACACCAGATGTGTCGCTTTCGTAGGACACCGTATCCACGCCTGCGCCGCCATTAAGCGTGTCCGCACCCGCACCGCCTTCCAGCATGTTATTGAAAAACGACCCTATCAGAACGTCGCTGAAACTGGATCCAATGAGGTCGTCAATCTTGAAGAAAACATCACCTTCAGCGTCCCCACCGGTCGCAACGCCGCTAAAAAAGTTAATCGAAACGGCCGAAGGACTCATCGTATAGGCCGCCGTATCTCGATTGCCGCCGCCATCCAAATTGTCGGCGCCCGAGCCGCCCTCAAGCGTATCGTTGCCAAAGCGACCCTGAAGATCGTCCGCCCCGATCGCGCCGAAAATGCGGTTCGAGTTGTTGTCGCCCAACAGCAGGTCGTTCGCCAACCCACCTTCGAGGTCTTCAAAATTCGAGAACACATCGCCCGCAGCGTAGGTTCCCATGACCGAGCCGTTCAGCATGTCGACGACAACGCGGCTGGTGGCGTCCGAATAAGACAACCGGTCTGTGCCTGTCCCGCCATCCATCAGATCCGCGCCAAGCCCGCCAGCGATAATATCATCGCCAATACCGCCAAAAATGGTGTCGTTGCCATCTCCGCCGAAAAGAATGTCGTTGCCCAAAGCCAGCCTCTTTGATTCCCTACAAAGGATCATCGGCGGTATTGATTAAGCAGACGTTAGTGTTGTGTCGGCGCAGACCTTATCAATCAGATCCAGCTGATTTTGCAGGCAAGTTTGCAGTTCAAATCGACTTAGGATCGTTTCGCGCGCCGCCGCCCGAAGAGCATCTCGGTCATTGCGAACGGCCAAAGCTTCGGACAACTTACCTGCGATGGCATCAAGATCAAAGAAATCAACAAGGTAGCCATTTTCCCCGTCTTGGATCACTTCCTCAACCGGCGGCGTCGCGGACCCCACGACAATGCCGCCTGCGGCCATGACCTCAAGCATCGACCAGCTTAGAACGAACGGGTACGTCAGATAAGCATGCACCGATGAGACCTGTGCAAGCTTCACAAAGTCCTGATAAGCAAGTCGCCCGGTGAAATGGACGCGATCTGGAAGCGGGCCGATTTCCTTTAACAGATGATCTCGCCAACTTTTGCCGTCCGGCGGTCGCGCACCATAGCTAACACCGTCACCGCCAGCGATCACCACCTGAGCGTCGGGCCGCTCGTTTAAGACACGCGGTAAGGCCCGTAGAAACGAATGGAATCCACGGTAAGGTTCGAGATTGCGCGCGACATACGTCAAAACCTCATCACTACGCGAAAGCGTCACCCCGTTTGGCAAGGTTAGCTGCGCCGTTGGATCTGGCGCGAGCCTCTCACAATCAATCCCATCGTGGATCACGCGCATTTTCGGATGATATACTTGCGGAAACTGATCTCTCTGCCACATCGTCGGTACATAGGCTGCATCCGCCGCCTCCAGCGCCAAAAGATGGGGGCCCGCCCGCGTGCGCGCGCGCAGCGGAGCATCGGCGCCACCTTCAAATTCAGGATCGAACCCGACATCCGATCCACGGCCTCGGTAGTAAAATTCACACATGGAAATCAACGGACTATCTGGCCAAACGTCCTTCAGATAAAGCGTCTCGCCCCAGCCGGGATTACCGATCATCACATCGGGGACAAACCCTTGCCCGCGCAGATCAAATCCGACCCGCGCAACAGCCTGACCGTTAAGCACAGCAGCCTCGCTGCTGGCCAGATACGGATGGATTTTCTCGGTAATTTTGCGATGAGGCGCATACTCGACTTTTGTGACACCAGGGATCGCCGGCTTGCCCTTTTGCGTGATGAAGACGGCCTTGGCGCCCCGCGCGACCAAAGCCGGTGCCAGGTGCCTAAATTGCCCAGGGCAATTTTGATGCACAAACAAGACGTTCAAGCGGCAACTCCGCCTTAAATTTCATGGCGATCCCACGAGGACTCGAACCCCGAACCTGCTGATTAGAAATCAGCTGCTCTATCCTGTTGAGCTATGGGACCGCTGCCGGTGTTATTGGCCTCCCACTTTGATCTTGGCAAGCCTGTTGCGTCTAAAACCGACCCGCGGTAAGGCTTTGAACAACGTTCAGGACAGGACATCATGGCGCGGGACACCACTAAACGACACGACGCCTTGCGCGTAACGCTCACTGACCTTGCCGAAGCGCATGTGCGCGCGGACGGACTTGCCGCCCTGCGCGCCCGCAGTTTGGCCACCGAAGCAGGCTGTGCGGTTGGCGCGATTTACAACGTGTTTGACGACATGACCGGTCTGACGCTGGCCGTGAATGGCCGCACATTCCATCGGCTCGGGGCGCATGTCTCGAACGCGGTAGCAAAGGTTTCGCAAGCCAGCCCCACAGATCGCTTGATCACCATGGCTGTCGCTTATCTTGGATTTGCCAGCGAAAATCCGAACCTCTGGCGAGCGCTTTTTGATGTCGAAATGTCCTCGGATCGCGATGTGCCGGCATGGTATTTGGAAGAACTTGGGCGACTTTTCTCAATCATCGCAGGCCCTTTAAGCGAGCTTCACCCCGACCCAGAGCCCGGCGAGATCGACCTGATGACCCGCGCGCTCTTCTCTTCTGTCCACGGCATCGTGCTTTTGGGACTTGAAAACCGCATCTCCGCAGTCCCGCAGGAACGGCTTGAGGGCATGATTGAATTTCTGCTGCGCCGCGTCACCGCCGTCTAAAGCTACCGTGGTTAATGCGTCCAGGCGCCGCGCCGGTTGGTCGCGAAATTTTCGGCGTAACCACCCGCCCGGACATTGGGCTTTCGCGGCTTTGGGTCGGCCACGACTGCGTCGATGCCCCGCACACTGGCATACTCAATTGCGGCCTCTTTTGTCGCGAAGGTCATGCGCACCTGCGCTTGCGTATCGCTGGAAGACGTCCATCCCATCAACGGATCAACATCCCGGCCGGTATCGTTGACATACTCCAAGACCCACTCCCGGGTCTTGGCCTGCCCCGAGGACATAGCCGATTTCGCCGGTTTGAAAATGCGCGCTGTCATGACGGGCTCCCTTGTCGCTTAGTGATCTATCGCCAAAAGGCGGGGCGCTGGCAAGGGGGAGAGCTTCAGATGAGCGCCGACCGGAACACGGGGAGCGAGGGGTGGGGTGGGTTCGCGCGTCCGGCCGGCAACTCGTTCTGCTGCTTAGGAGGTCAGAATACACGACAAGAAGGAGTCAGCAATCACTATTTCTCCTTTAGGTTGTATTTTCGACTAACCTGCTGTTAACACCCACGACATTCGTAAATGTCAGGAACGTGCCAGTTGCGACAAACAACACCTTGAACGTGAACAAAAGAAGATCAAATCTGATGGACCGAAGGGAATCACCAATGTCCGCAGAACCAATTCTTCACTCTACCGCGTCAGGCGCCCCTGCCCGCGAGAAACTCGAAGGCGGGCGCGCCTTTGTGATGCACACCGAATTCAAACCTGCGGGCGACCAACCAAAGGCGATTGTCGAGCTGACCGGCGGCATTAATGAAGGTGAACAAAATCAGGTCCTCTTGGGGGCGACCGGGACTGGTAAGACATTCACGATGGCCAAGGTTATCGAAGAAACCCAACGTCCTGCGATCATCCTTGCGCCCAATAAAACACTGGCCGCGCAGCTTTATGGCGAATTCAAAGGCTTCTTCCCCGACAATGCCGTCGAGTATTTCGTCAGCTTTTACGATTATTACCAACCCGAAGCCTACGTCGCCCGCTCGGACACCTACATCGAAAAAGAAAGCCAGATTAACGACCAGATCGACCGGATGCGCCACTCCGCCACCCGTGCCCTTTTAGAGCGCGACGACGTGATCATTGTGGCCTCTGTCTCCTGCATCTACGGCATCGGCTCGGTCGAAACTTACGGCGCGATGACGCAAGAGCTGATCACGGGTCGCACCTACGATCAGCGTAAAGTCATGGCCGACCTCATTGCGCAGCAATACAAACGCAACGATCAGGCGTTTCAGCGCGGCACCTTCCGTGTGCGCGGCGATAGCCTTGAAATCTGGCCCGCCCACCTCGACAGCCGCGCGTGGCGCCTGTCGTTCTTTGGCGAGGAACTCGAAAGCATCGTCGAATTCGACAGCCTCACGGGTGAGAAAACCGGCGCAATGGACAAGGTCCGGGTCTACGCCAACTCGCACTACGTCACACCAAAGCCAACACTGAAGCAGGCCATCGGAAGCATCAAAGCCGAACTGAAGCTCCGCCTCGGACAGCTTGTTGACGAAGGCAAACTTCTCGAAGCCCAACGCCTTGAACAGCGCACCAATTTCGACGTCGAAATGTTAGAGGCCACCGGCCACTGCAATGGCATCGAAAACTACTCACGCTACCTCACGGGCCGCGCACCGGGCGAACCACCCCCCACCCTGTTCGAATTTATCCCCGACAACGCCATCGTTTTCGCAGACGAAAGCCACGTCTCGGTGCCGCAGATCGGTGGGATGTACAAAGGCGACTACCGCCGCAAATTCACGCTGGCCGAACACGGCTTTCGCCTGCCGTCGTGCATGGACAACCGCCCCCTAAAATTCGAAGAATGGGACGCCATGCGCCCGCAATCCATCTTCGTCTCGGCCACCCCCTCTGCCTGGGAACTCGAACAAGCCGGCGGCGTCTTCACCGAACAGGTCATCCGCCCCACGGGCCTCCTCGACCCCATGGTCGAAATCCGACCTGTCGGGATGCAAGTCGATGACCTTTTGGACGAGGTGCGCAAAGTCACGCAAGACGGCTTTCGTACGTTGGTCACAACCCTCACGAAACGCATGGCCGAAGACCTCACCGAGTACATGCACGAACAGGGCATCAAGGTCCGCTACATGCACAGCGACATCGACACGCTGGAACGCATTGAAATCCTTCGAGATCTTCGCCTCGGCGCCTTTGACGTCCTGATCGGCATTAACCTTCTGCGCGAAGGCCTCGACATCCCCGAGTGCGGCCTCGTTGCGATATTGGACGCCGACAAAGAAGGCTTCCTGCGCTCTGAAACCTCCCTCATCCAGACCATCGGCCGCGCCGCACGCAATGAAAAAGGCCGCGTCATCATGTACGCCGACCGCATCACCGGCTCGATGGAACGCGCCCTTGCCGAAACCGACCGCCGCCGCGCAAAACAAGACGCCTACAACGAAAAACATGGCATCACACCCGCAACGATCAAAAAGAACGTCGACGACGTGATGGCCGGTTTCTACAAGGGCGACGTCGACATGAACCGCGTCACCGCCAAGATCAACAAACCGCTGGTCGGTGCGAACTTGCAGGCCCATCTGGACGGGCTGAGGCTCGATATGCGCAAAGCAGCCGAGAATTTGGAGTTCGAGGAAGCGGCGCGTTTGCGCGACGAGGTGAAGCGGCTGGAAACCGTGGAATTGACGATCGCGGATGACCCCTTGGCGCGGCAGTCGGCGGTGGAACAAGCAGCGGTGCGCGACGGCGAGAAGGGCAAGGGGCGGAGTACAGGTGGGAGAGCCGGGCAAAAGGGTGGGAATGTGAAAAGGCGGGGGCGGTAGATTTAAGTCATGGCTATCACAAATAGATCAATATTAGAGCGCCTTTGCTGGGACAATGAATGGACACCGGTAGTCGGCACTTTTCTCTATCCTTTGCGGTATTTCGATCATCAGCGCTCGCAAAAATCAGAGGATTATTTGGAAGTGGTGCATGTATTCAAAACGGCATCAATTGACATTGCTTTGACCAGAGGTGGTGGACTGTTTGCTAGGGATCGAGAATCCGAAATCCCGACTGCGACAGAACAACACTTTCAATCGCATCACGACTTTGCCAATCATTTTAATCTTGTTGCATGCGAATTAGCCCTTTCCGGCGTCAATTGCTTGCCGTTTTCTCCGCATGACGTGCATAGAGCAAAGCTAATAGGAAAGTTTGCTTCAATAGTTGGAGGAGGCGCGCCCAATAATACAAGAACGGTCGAGCCGTTTTTCTTGCTTGCCTCCGGGATCGGAAAGTTGAGTAGACGGCCAGGATTGGAGCAGGAATATTGGGCTCCGAATTTCTGCTGGCACACGGTTCGACCAGAAA
>RCMY010002473.1_pt1 | contig 16751 bp, 11 predicted proteins | sample 2041341 | NCBI WGS metagenome assembly RCMY01 (sample SAMN09708234, study PRJNA481090) | Marine sediment metagenome, whole genome shotgun sequencing project. | reverse complement strand
GGATCGGCGAATCGATCGCCGATCCCGGTCGCCTGTCGGAGTTCTTCGGTGAAGGCGAGACCGCTCGCCCACGAGTCGACTCGGTGTTCGATGGTGTGATCGACTTCGTCTACGCGCAACGTGGAGGGCTCACGGTCGCGGGAGCAATTGTTCTGGCCCTGATCGCGGGCGGGTTGTCGCTGTCGGGTCGTGGTCGCATCGCAAAGGCGAAGGCGCGCTACAACGCGAAGACGGGCCTCGAACGCAGCCGTCAAACCGCAATCATGATCGCCATCGCTGCGGTTCTGCTGATCGTCCTTCCCTTCTTCACCGGACGGATCACCCAAGAACTGTTGGCAAACGTGGGCATCTTCGTGTTGCTCGCACTCGGTTTGAACATCGTGGTTGGCCTGGCGGGCATCCTCGATCTGGGTTACGTGGCCTTCTTCGCCGTCGGCAGTTACAGCGTTGCGGTCCTCACCGTCGAAAGACCGCCCCCGTCGTGGCCCGACTGGTTGCCTATCCTCGATGGCGAATTCGGCTGGCTCTTGGCCCTGCTTATCACCGTGGTCATCGCCGGCCTCGTCGGACTGTTCATCGGCGCACCGGTCATTCGGATGCGTGGTGACTATCTGGCGATCGTCACCCTCGGTTTCGGCGAGATCATCCGAATCTTGTTCCTTTCCGATGCGCTCGGCGGATACTTCAACGCCGCGCAGGGAATCACGAACATCCCAGGCGCCGACTTCGGCCCTCTCGGCGAGGCTCAGGGAAACAATCCTCGGTCGATCTTCTATCTCGTGCTCGTCTTTGCGGCGATTTCGATCTATGTGTCGTGGCGGCTCGAACGTTCACGGCTCGGGCGAGCATGGATGGCGGTCCGGGAGGACGAAAGTGTTGCAGAGGCAATGGGAATCAACACCGTGAATGTGAAACTTCTGGCGTTCGTCGTCGGCGCGGTGTTGGCGTCGTTCTCTGGTGCGATCGTGTCGGCGAAGGTGGGGTCGGTTTTTCCGTCGAGTTTCCTGATCCTCGTCTCCATCATCATCCTCGTCGTCGTGATCGTTGGTGGTATGGGCAACATCTTGGGTGTTCTGGCGGGCTCGTTCGTTCTCATCGGTGTGCTTGGCGGGCCCAGGCAACCGGGTCTGCTTGCCGAATTCAGCGAGTACAAGCTGTTGATCTACGGCGCGCTCCTCATCTGGATGATGCTCCAACGACCAGAAGGCCTCATTCCGAACGTGCGTCGCAGCCGAGAACTGCACCAAGACGAGTTTTTGCAGGATGCCTGGCTCAAGGGTGCGGTCGACCCCGACGAGGATGACGAAGAACCGGCCACGGAGGTGGCGCCAGCATGAGCGAACGAATTCTCGACATCAAGAACCTCAGTGTCACCTTTGGTGGTCTCCACGCGCTGAAGGATCTGAACTTCCACGTCGACGAGGGAGAAATCGTGGGGGTGATCGGCCCGAACGGCGCCGGCAAGACCACATTCTTCAACATGATCAGCGGCATGGTCAGTCCAACCGCTGGGGACATCATCTTCGAGGGCAAGTCCCTTGTGGGGCTCGACCCGAACCAGGTCACCCAGCGAGGCATCGCGCGAACGTTCCAGAACGTTCGGCTCTTCGCCAACATGACGATCGCCGAGAACGTCATGGTCAGCCAGCACTGTCGTTCGAAGCAGGGGATCTGGGGTGCACTGCTCAATACCAAGGCCTTCAGGAAGGAAGAACGCGAAATTCGGGAACACGCCGAGAAGGTGCTCGGGTTCTTCGGGACGCGCCTGATTGGTTACCGCCTCGAACAACCCGCGTCGGTTCTGAGTTATGCGAATCGTCGACGCCTGGAGATCGCTCGAGCCATGGCGACCAAACCACGCCTGCTGCTGCTCGATGAACCAGTGGCGGGTATGAACCCGAAAGAATCTGCCGAGCTCACCGAGCTCATTGGCAAACTGCGAACCGAGTGGGGCTTCACGATCGTGATGATCGAGCACGACATGAACGTCGTCCGTGATGTCTCGGACCGTGTGGTTTGCCTCGACCATGGCGAGACACTCGCCCAGGGAAGCTTCGAGGAAGTCTCGAGCAACCCCGAAGTCATCGAGGCCTATCTGGGTCGACCACTGGAGAAGCAGGCATGACCGAGACCACGTCAGTCGACAAAGGCACGCCCATTCTTGAGTTCAGGAACATCAACACGCACTACGGCGCAGTACACATCCTCAAAGATGTGAATCTGTCGATCTATCCCGGTGAGATGGTGTCGTTGCTCGGTGGAAACGCCAGCGGAAAGTCGACGACGCTCAAGACCTTGCTCGGCATGGTGAAGCCGACGAGTGGTCAGGTCGTCCTCGATGGTGAGGTCGTCAACGACAAACCCACGTCCTACCGGGTCGAGCGTGGCATCACGATGGTTCCCGAGAACCGACGTCTCTTCAAACGTCTGAGCGTGCTCGAGAACCTCGAGCTCGGTGCGTACTTGCGCAACGACAAAGCCGGCATTGCCGAAGACCTCGAACGGATCTACTCGATGTTTCCTCGCGTGAAGGAACGCCTGACCCAGAAGTCGGGCACCTTGTCGGGTGGCGAGCAGCAGATGGTCGCGATGGGCCGAGCACTCATGGCACGGCCGCGCGTTCTGCTCATGGACGAGCCATCGATGGGGCTTGCTCCGGCGCTCGTCCAGACGAATTTCGAGCTGATTCGCCAAATCCACGAAGAAGGTATTGCGATCTTCATGGTCGAGCAGAACGCCAACATGGCACTTTCGCTGGCCGATCGCGGCTGGGTTCTTCAGACCGGACGGGTTGTGCTCGACGACACCGCCGAGAATCTGCTCGCAAACCCTGAGCTCAGGAAGTCCTACCTCGGCGAGGCAACGTCGAACTGACCGAGGTCAGCGTTGAGTTGATCGGCCTCGAGCCGGTCGGCGACCGAGCAAGCCGAGTTTTCACGCAGATGTTGTGCGAGACGCGATCGGATCTCGTCGGGCACCAGCGATCCATGTTCGGCAATGACGAGTGCGAGCTCGTCTTGTCCGGCCAGAACGGCGGCGAGGATGCCGGTGCTCACCGCATCGGCGTTGGCGCCTCCGAGCCCGAGGTAGGCCGCGCACAGCTGTCCTGTGCGTCCAGGGCCCACGGCCGCAGCGAGCGCGTCCACGAAGTCGACACCATCGCCCAACAACGCCAGGCCGAGTACCAGCGTCGCCGAATTCATGTCTTGCCCGGCTTCGGTCAGAAGTTGTTCCCAGAGCTGTAGCGAGCCATCAGCGTCCACGATTTCGGCGGCTTCACGAATCGCCGATGCCAGATCGTGCATCTCGAGGTGTGCCCGGGTCGCGAGTCGAGCCAAGTCATGGCGTCTGTCGCGCGTGAGCCGATCGTGGTGGTCTGCGTCTCTAGTGGCGTGCACTGCCGCCAAGGCACGGAGCGGGTTTCGCTCGCGCAGACAGGCCTCGGCCACGAGCACCGCAGCGCGGGTCGCACCTGGCCAACGCTTCATGCTTTCCCTGGCGTCGACCTCGGCGAGTCCGATGTCGCCGCGACGCTCGTGAGCGACGGCGGCGAGACTGAGGGCAGCAGCGGTCGGGTCATGGAGATCGTCGATGTCGTCGAGGGACAGACCGAGGTCGACCTGGCCAGCGCACAGACAACGCGCGTAGAGAACCGCGTCGGCAAACTCGCCGGATTGGACGAACAGCCGGCGGAGTTCGACGTGTTGGTCCATGTGTAGAAGGTTCTGACGAGCCTCCTCGATCGTGCGGGCGACCGCAGCGTCCATGAATGCCGAGAAAGCCTCTTGCAATCTGTCGAGGTGTTCGTGCGTCAGCTCATCTCGACTGACAGCAGCCTCGACGAACCGCTGATCAGCCGTGGACCCTGCGCTTGGGGCCAGGTCGACGAGTCGGTCGATGGAGAGGTGGCTCGACAGCACGGGCCAGGGGTCGAGCTCGGGCGGGAGATCGAACGCATGGACGCACGCCGTGTCGATGTCGTCGAGGCGGAGCGCTGCTTCGAAGATGATGCGTGCTCGGGTCTGGCAAGCGACGTGATCGGTGAATAGGGGCGGTGGCGATGGACGGCTTGCGTAGTCGGCTGCGGAGGCGACGAGTTCGTCGAGTTTGTTGCTGCGGCGCAGGGCTTCTGCCAGAACTGCTCCAGCAGTCGCGTCGGCAGGAACCAGCTCGAGTGTGCCCTTCGCTGCTTCGGTGGCTTCGTCCAGGCGGTCGGCAGCGAGAAGTAGTTCGGCACGAAGACCGAACATCAGCGCGCGTACGGTTGCGGGTGCATCGGTCAACAGTGCCTCGATTGGCCCAAGCTGACGAAGCGTGTCTTCGGGATTGGTCGACGCACCTTTCAGCGCGCGGGCCAGCTGGACAGCGTTTGTCTCGGAGGGATCTTTCTCGAAGCCCTCTCGTGCAACACGGAGATTGCGCTCCATTTTTTGGCGCAGATCGACGACCGATTCGTCATAGCCGAAATGGCGAATCGAAACATTGGTGACGAACGCCGTGACCAGGGGAGCGCCGTCGAGCCGTACGGCTTGTTCGTGAATGGCTCCGGTGAACCGAACGAGGGACGGATCGGCGATGCGACGAGCGACGAACGAATGGGTCTCGGTGCCGTCCGCTCGCATGTTGTGCAGCGTGAGACCATAGGAGGGGTACACGCGGCTATACGTCGCCAGCATCTCTCGGAACTCCCGAGGGTCATCGCAGTACAAACGCTCGTCCGCGTCGATCCACAACATGTACGCGGCGTCCGTACATCGTTCGAGGACGTGATTTCGCGCCCACGCGAAGTCGTTGCGCCAGTCCACCTGAGTGACGTTGGCTCCCGCTGCACGAGCCAGTTCTGCTGTTCGGTCGATGGAGCCCGTGTCGCACACTTCGATGCGATCGACGACATCTTCGAGTGAGGCCAAACAGTCGCCGATCTGGTCCTCTTCGTCTCGAACGATGAGCGCAGCGACCAAAACGGGGCGGCCCAGGTCGTGCGGTCGAGTTCTGCGCTGCTGACAGGTGCCGGCATGCGTCATTGGCACGTCGCAACGAAGGATCGTGTCATCGTCCACCATCATTCCGGGCCCGAATCCAGCGCGGCTGGCGAGTAGTACGAGTTGAGTCGAACTGCCCAACGCACACACAAGATCGATCGGCCCAGCGGCGTGTCCTCCACCGACGGGAACGGTGACCTGGCCTGTCAGGGCGTGCTGTCGGCTCAACTCATCGATGGCCTCCTCGTCGATCGAAACATCATCGTGGAGAACGAGCACTCGACCCGAGAGTTGCGCGAGCAGGTCGGTTAGTGGAATGTCGATAGATGTTGTCGAGTAGCCACGTTCGGACGCTCGATCGACAGCGGTGGCACCCGGCGGGGTCGCCTGGATGACGATGATGTCGGAAAGGTCATCGACACACGGCTCGAGCCGACGTGCGGCGTTCAGCGTGTCCGTCGCCGGACCATGGGCGAGAAGGACGATCGTGGAGGGTGAACGCTGGTCGTAGGCCATGCAGTGCCAATCGACTCGCGCAGAATCGGGTTGATTCGTATGACCTAGTACTACTCATGTGGTCAGGTCCACCGGGAGAATTTCCGTGACCGCTCATCGGGCGTGGGCTGAACGCCGATGGGCGCTCATGGCGGAGAATCACGCGGGCGGGCCGCAGGCGATCAGTGTGGTGTTGTACGTACACAATGGTGAGCCATATCTCGCCGAAGCTCTCGGCTCGATCCTCGGACAGTCCCACGAAAATTTCGAGTTGTGTATCGTCGACGACGGCTCCACCGATGGAACAGCGGACATCCTCGCCGCCGTTGCCGTGCTGGACTCGAGGGTTCGAGTGACGCGGCAGGCTGCAAAGGGCAGGCAACGTCTGCACGAAACGTTCAATGCGTGCCTGGCGATGGCCCAGCATGAGCTCGTGGCGATCGCGAATGCTGACGACGTGTGGCGTCCCGAGAAGCTCGAACGACAACTCGCAGCGTTCGACGCAGATCCAACACTGGAGATCTGTTATCACGAGGCCACGTTCATCGATGCCGACGGCCGGCTGCATTGGGGCGGGTTCCGTCGATACGACTCTCCATACGACCCCGCCCCGCCACGACCGTGGCAATTCGTGCAGGGAAACCCAATTCCGAATCCGACGGTGATGTTTCGAAAAGCGATCGTGCGTCGCATCGGCCTGCAAGAGGTCGGTGACATGCACGATCACCAGTTCTGGTTCAAGGCAGCGGTCGCGGGGTGCCGATTTCGAGGGCTTCCCGATCGGTTAATTCGCTATCGAGTTCACGAGGCGAGTCACTCGACGGCATCGAATCGAGTCGAGGTGATCAAAGAGGCCCATCGTGCGTGTGCTGTCGACATGGTCCGGCGTCACACGATCGACGAATTGATGCCTGAACTCGGTTTGGTCGATGTGAACGACACCGAATCCCGAGCCTGGGCCTACAGCGCCATCGCCGGGGCGCTCTGGTCGACCGCAGCATTCGATCCTGCGGGAGATCTCTGGCGCGAGGCTCGTCGCCTGACTGATGACCCGGCCATACTGTGCGGAATCGGACTCGTGGCGCTGCGTCACGGTTCTACCCGTGAGGCGAACACCGTGCTTCGACAAGCTGCCGATATGGGTGTTGGTCATGCTCGAGCTGTGCTCGCCGGTGGGATCGACATCGACTCGATGCATCCACCGAGGTGGCACGGGAAGAAACCCAAGATCGCCGCGCTTGTCGACGAGACCGACCAGCGGGGACTGCACCACGAACGAGATCTTTGTCCCGATCCTTTCGATGTCGTCTTGGTGTTGCCAGAAGCAGCGCAGTCTGCTGCCGATCTGCCCGCGCAGCTCGCTGTGGACCTGGTGCGGATGGCACACGAGTCGACCGCCCGTATGGTCGGCCTCGCGTTGGGACCCGAGGACGTCAACATCCTGGTCGCTGCATATGACAGCGCATGCGCCACCGATCCAACGTTGCCCGATCGACTTCACCTCGAAGTCGACGTGATTTCCGCCGATCAGCGCCCGTCGGTGATCGAAGCCCACCAACTCGACGGGGCCGAAATCAGATTCTGACCGAATCAGTTCGCAACGGCGTGGGCTCTCGCTGCCGCGTCGAGGATCAGGGGTTCGTCGAGAGAACCCAAGAGGTTGCCGAGCTTGAAGATCTGCGATGCAGCTTCGTAGGCGCGTTCGGGAATCATCGACCCGGCAGATGTTGCATCGAGACTCGCGGTGAGCGTGTCGGCCGCTGACTGAAACAGCCGCTCGAGGTCGGTTCGGTCAGATGCCGCATTTCGTACTTCGGCGAGAAACTTCGGATTCGGCCCACGTTTGAGCTCGAGCCGCGACGTCCCGAGACCACGAATCAGTGCCGTGCGCATGATGCCGGGAACGGTGAGGTGATGGTCGTGCTCGGCCTCGGCCGACGCGCAGAAGCGCAACTGGTACCCCACTTCCTCGAGGCGAAGCGTGAAGTCGACGTCCTCCACGGCGGGAAAATCGAACCACGGGTCGAACCCGATGCTCTTCGCTGCGTCGCTGTCGACGCTGAGGTTGCACGTCGCCCCAAGTGTTGCCGACAGCAGATCGCCATCATCGAACAGTGGGTACGAGAACAACAACGGAACTTCGGTGAGTAACCGGCCGAGCGGGGTGTGGAGAAACCCCTCGACGAACACGAACGTGCCGAGCACCATCGACATCGGATGGTCTGCGTGAACTCGCAGATGTTCCTCGATCGCATTCGGCGCAAGAAGTGTGTCGTCGTTGATGAAGAGCGTGAGTGGACCGCTGACCTGTTCGAGGCCGAGATTGCGAGCCGCTCCCGGGCCCGAGTTCTTCTGCTCGAGCACGGTGTAGTCGAGGAACGGTTCTGCGCGCGCCCGCAAGGCGGCCACGGTGTCGTCCGGCGAGCCGTCGTCAACGACGATCACCTCGAGAGCCTCGGGCCCGACGGTCTGCGCCTCGAGGTGCTCGAGGCAACGCTCGATCACGTCGCGACGGTTGTACGTCGGGATCACCACGGAACACCGAACGTCAGCCATGGGTCTCCGTCGGTCGCCCCGCCAACGGGCTGAGCGGCCCGCACCACCCGATTCAGGTGGTTGTGTCGGTGGCGAGTCGGTTTTCGGAGCGAAACTGTGCTGGTGTGGCGTTGGTCAGTCGGGCAAAACGCCGGGTGAAACTCGGCTGGTCGTAGAAACCGCAGGATGTCGCGATCTCGGCGAGCGTCGTGTCGGTCTCGACCAGCAGTTTGGCAGCAGCCTCGACTCGGACACGCAGGACGTACTGGGTTGCCGAGAGCCCGAACACTCTTCGCATGCGACGCTCGAGCTGCGATTCGGAACACCCAGCCGCTTCGGCCATCGCAGAAACTCTGATCGTATTTCGCAGATTCTCTCGCACGTGCACCACCACGTTCTGCAGACGCTCGAGCGCGATGTTCTCCTCGCTCGGCGCGTACAGGTCGCGACTCACCGACACGAGGCCGACCAGTCTCGATCGATCAGCTTGGTCGGCAACGGGAAGTTTGGTCGTGAGATACCAGCCGAGCTCACCGTTGGGTCGGCGAATCAGCTCGAGCTGATCGACCAAAGGTTCGCCGGTTTCGAACACCTCGCGATCTTGTTCCTCGTAACGGTTTGCCAGCTCTGCAACGAAGTGGTCGGTCGCCCTCGTTCCGACGACGTCGCGTTTGGACCGTTTCCCGGTCCGTCGCACAAATGCTGAGTTGACTTCCACATATCTACCGTCGAGATCTTTCACCGAGAACATCGCGTTGACCAATGTTTCGAAGAGCGCAATGAGTTCGCTCTGACACGGGAACATGACAGGCCGCATTTCGGCCGGACGCCTGTCGTTGTTCGGTTCGGCGGTCATTGTGCGCCGGATCGTACAAGACCCAGCCGTCGCACCCAAGCACAATGGTGGTATGACCACCTCACTCGATGTCATCGATGCCGAGATGCTTGCCGATCCTGCGGTCGATCTGGTTCGATCCTGGCTTCGCCGGGCTGACGAGCTCGAGACGCGAGCCGACCGGGCGACAATGAAACAACTCGAAGGTGTGGTGACCGACCCTCTTGGTGTCGCCTTCGTCATGAAATTCGTCGATCGGGTCGTCCGGCCTGACGACAACGCAGTGGCCGCTGCCCAGTTGGCATCGGTGGTGGCCTCCTCACCGCTGCCGGACTTCTTGTCACCACTCGACAAGGTATTGCTGCGGGCCGGAGCCGTGCTCGCACCGCGTCTGCCAGCACTCGTCATGCCGTTGGCTCGCCGCCGAATGCGCAGCATCGTCGGTCATCTCGTGGCCCCAGCCGAACGTGAAAAGCTCGAAAAGCATCTGGCGGCCAAACGAACCGATGGGTACGCGCTGAACGTGAATCTTCTCGGCGAGGCTGTCCTCGGCGAACGTGAAGCTCAGCGACGACTTGACGAACTGCTCGGCCTGCTCGACCAACCAGACATCGACTACGTCTCCGTGAAGATATCGGCCATCGCGTCACAGCTGAACCACTTTGCGTACGACGACAGCTTGTCCCGGGTCACCGACCGGCTGCGTGTTCTGATCGACAAGGCATCGGCCGTGCAACCCCCGACCTTCGTCAACTTCGACATGGAGGAGTACCACGACCTCGAGCTGACCCTCGACGCGTTCATGTTGGTCCTCGGCGAAGAGTCATATCTCGGTGTTGATGCGGGCATCGTGTTGCAGGCCTACCTTCCGGATGCATTTCCGGCGATGCAGCGGCTCGTCGACTGGGCCAACACTCGCCATGGCGATGGTGGCGGACAGGTGAAGATTCGTCTGGTCAAGGGTGCGAACCTGGCCATGGAGAAGGTCGATGCTGCGATACACGGGTGGACGCAGGCCCCCTACGATTCCAAAGTTGAGGCCGACGCCAACTACAAACGATGCCTCGACTGGTTGCTTCACCCCGATCGAATGACCGGTGTTCGCCTCGGTCTGGCGAGCCACAACCTGTTCGATGTCGCCTGGACTCACCTGCTTGCGAAACAGCGTGGCGTCGCCGATCGGGTGCAGTTCGAGATGCTCCAAGGGATGGCTCCTGCGCAGGCTGCAACCGTTGCCGAGGCCACGAGCAGCGCGTCGTCGATGTTGTTGTACACGCCAGCGGTGCGCGAGGAAGACTTCGATGTCGCAATCAGCTATCTGTTCCGTCGACTCGAAGAGAACGCATCCGATGACAACTTCCTTCGTCACCTGTTCGATCTCACGCCTCGATCAGCGGCCTTCGACGAGCAAGAACAGATCTTTCGGGACGCACTGGCGCGGCGAGCGACACTTCACACGGGACCGCGACGAAGCCAAGATCGGAACGAACCGGCCGAAGCGGCGTATTCGATCGGTGAGCGATTCGTGAACGAACCCGGAACCGACCCTGTCGTTCCAGCGAATCGCAGCTGGATCGATGCGGTGTGCGCACTGCCAGCGGAGCCGATCGTCGCGACAGTGATCGACTCGATCGACTCGATCGACGAGGTGCTGGCGTCAGCGAGACGCGCAGCCCCCGGCTGGTCGAGCACCTCGCTGGTCGATCGACAGGCGGTTTTGCATCGGGTGGGCGATGAGCTGGCAACGCGTCGGGGTCAGTTGATCTCGACGATGATGCTCGAGTCGAACAAGACGATCGCCGAGGCCGACGGCGAGGTCGCCGAAGCCATCGACTTCGCACGTTGGTATGGCGACCGGGCGCTCGAGCTCGAGATCGACGGCCTCTCGTTCACACCGCTCGGCGTCGTCGGCGTCATTCCACCTTGGAACTTTCCGGTCGCGATTCCCGCCGGAGGCGTTATGTCGAGCCTCGCTGCTGGCAACACGGTGGTTCTCAAACCGGCGCCGGAGACGGCACGCTGCGCCGAGGTCATCGCCGAGGCGTGCTGGGCCGCGGGAGTCCCGCGTGACGTCGTGCAGCTCGTCCGGACGCCGGAGAACGAGGTTGGTCAGCACCTGATCACCTCTGTCGACGGGGTCATCTTGACCGGGGCGGGCGAGACCGCAGACCTCTTTCAATCATGGAAGCCCGACCTGAACCTCTTTGCCGAGACATCGGGAAAGAACGTGCTGATCATCACTCCGAACGCCGACATCGATTTGGCGGTTGCCGATCTCGCGGCCTCAGCATTTGGACACAGCGGGCAGAAGTGCTCCGCTGCGAGCCTCGCGATTCTCGTCGGCGACGTCTATTCATCAGAACGTTTTCGACGACAGCTCGTCGATGCAGTCGAGAGCATCGCCCTGGGACCAGCGACCAACCTCGAGACGACCATGGGGCCGCTCATCGGCCCGGCGAACGATCGCCTCACCCGTGGCCTACGGACGCTCGATCCTGGTGAGGAATGGCTCGTCCAACCGCGTGCAGTCGACGACGACAACAGCCTCTGGTCGCCGGGTGTTCGACTCGGCGTGACATCGGGTTCGTGGTTCCACCGCACCGAATGTTTCGGCCCGGTGCTCGGATTGATGGCTGCGGCTGACCTCGACGAAGCGATCACGATCGCTAATTCGAGCGACTTCGGTCTCACCGGTGGCATTCACACTCTCGATCCCGCCGAGATCGCCGAGTGGACCGATCGGATCGAAGTCGGCAACGGGTATGTGAACCGAGGGATCACCGGCGCCATCGTGCAGCGTCAACCGTTCGGCGGGTGGAAACGATCGGCTGTCGGCGGGGGAGCAAAGGCGGGCGGTCCCAACTATGTTGCGCAGCTCGGCACGTGGACCAACGACGGCGACACGGCGAACGACCATCACACGGCGAACGACCATCACCCGGCCAACGATTATGCCGAACAGTGGCTGACGCACTTTTCGATCGACCACGACCCGACCGGACTCTTTTGTGAGTCGAACGTGTTTCGGTATCGTCCACTCGATCGGATCGGGCAACGGATCGGGCCCGATGCCTCCACGCGAGATATCGCTCTGGTGCGGCTCTCTGCACAGACCTGTGGTGTCACTCTGGTGGAGAGTCATCACGAACACGAGTCACAAACCGAGTTCGCTTCACGGCTGCCGCATCTCGGCGTGACACGGATACGTGTCATCGGTGAATCCGTCGAGACAGACGTACACATTGCAGCGAACGAAGCACACATCCACCTGGCCACGACGCCGGTCGTGTCCGCTGGACGGATCGAGCTGTTGCACTATGTGCGAGAACAGGCGATTGCCAGAACCCTTCATCGATTCGGCAATCTGACCGGCGCCCCGACGCCGATCGAGCGGTAGCGTCTCGGGCATGACGAAGAGCACCCACGCAGCCGTAGCCGACGAACGCAATGCAGACGTCGAGATCTACATCAACGGCGACTTCTTTCCTCGAGACGAAGCCAAGATCTCGGTCTTCGACAGTGGGTTTCTGGTGGGCGACGGGATCTGGGAAGGGATCCGCCTCCATCACGGCAAGTTCGCCTTTCTCGATCGGCACATGGACCGTCTGTTTGCCGGCGCGAAGGCGATCGACCTCGACATCGGAAGTCGAGCCGAGATCGAAGCTGCCCTCCGAGCGACCATCGACCGGAACGGCATGGATGATCACGTACACGTCCGACTCATGATCACTCGCGGCAATAAGAAGACGCCGTCACAACACCCGTCGAACGTGATCGGCGGACCCAACATGGTGATCATCGCCGAGCACAAGAAGGCTGACCCATCGGTTGCCAATCAGGGCATCTCGTTGTTCACCGCCACCGTGCGCCGTCCCGGCCCTGACGTTCTCGATCAGAACCTCAACTGTCACTCGAAGCTGCACGAAGTGATCGCGCTGATCCAAGCGGTGGGTGCCGGCGCCGACGAAGCGCTGATGCTCGACGTCAATGGCGCCGTCGCCACCTGTAATGCCACGAACTTCTTCATCGTGCGTCGCGGCGAGGTGTGGACATCGACTGGATTCTACAACCTGCCCGGAATCACCCGGGCGCTCGTGCTCGAAACCGCTCGTGCCGACGGCATCGTCGCCCTCGAGAAGAATTTCTCCCTCACCGATGTGTACGCCGCCGAGGAAGTGTTCGTCACGGGGACGTTCGGCGGACTCACGCCGGTCCATTCCGTGGACGGACGCACCATTGGCGACGGTTCGGGCATGGGCCCGATGACCGAACGACTGATCGGCCTCTACCGCGGCGCGATCGACAGCGACCTCGCAGCGCAATGACGCTTCGCATCACCCCAACACCATGACGCTTCGCATCACCCCAACACCATGACGCTTCGCATCACCCCAACACCATGACGCTTCGCATCAATATGTGGTCCAGCCCACGTAACTTGTCGACCGCGATGATGTACTCGTGGCGCGAACGCAGCGACACGATCGTGTTCGACGAGCCCATCTACGGGCACTACTTGCGCGTCACCGGGCGTCGTCACCCTGGCGACCTCGAGGTGATGGCATCGCAGGACAACGACGGCGACGCGGTCGTGCGCGACGTGATGCTCGCCGACTACGACACGCCGGTCGTCTTCTTCAAACAGATGGCTAAACACCTGGTCGACATGGACCGTTCGTTCCTTCCGACGTTCGCCAATGTCTTGTTGACGCGCGAACCCCACGACATGCTGACCTCACTACAGAATCAGTTGCCCGATGCGACGATCACCGACACGGGTTTCCCCGAACTGATGGAGATTCTCGACACGCTGCTCGACGCTGGAGAAGAACCGATCGTGGTCGACACCAGAATTCTGCTCGCCGATCCGCCGGCGGTGCTCGGCGAGCTGTGCCTGCGGCTCGGCCTCGAATTCGAGGAGGCCATGCTGAGCTGGCCGCCAGGCCCAAAACCTGAAGATGGTGTGTGGGCCCCACATTGGTACGACGGTGTGCACAAATCGACCGGGTGGCAGCCCTACGTCGACAAGGGCGCCACGTTGCTTTCCGGTGTCAAACCGGCGCTCGAGTTGGCGATGCCCATGTACGAACGATTGCTTCCCTACCGAATCGGCTAGGCGGTCACCGAACAGCGGCTACCGAATGGCCACGATCGAACTCCTGCTGAAGTCTGGGGCGGGCCCGACACCCATGGCGTCGTAGACCGACGCAGGTACAGAAATATCGGCGACGTAGAGGTCGCCAACGATCGGCTGATTGCGCAAGCCCGCTTTCGGCAGCGCCAACGTCAGTGTCGCATCGGCGGTGATGTGGATACCCGGTGTTGTGCCAGTTGACGTGTCGAGACCGCTCGGAGCGTCGAGCGAAAGAGTGGGGGCACTGTTGGTGACCATGGTGCTGATCACGTCGGCTGCCCTGCCTCGCGGTGCACCCCGGAGTGAATATCCGATCACCGCATCGACGATCAGATCGGTGGTGCCCGACGCGTCATCAGCGACGGTGAGACCCATTCGATCGACGATGTCGAGTTGGTGTGCCGGGACAGGTGTGACCCGCGTTCGATCCGCAGCCAGGACGACCGTCACCGTGACGCCAGCGTTGTGCAGATGTCGGGCGGCGACGAGCCCTCCGCCGCCGTTGCCGCCCGATCCGACACAGACGATCACTCGTGAGGGTTCGAAGAGGTCGACGGCTGCGCGCGCGAGATTTCGTCCAGCGTTCTCCATCATCTGGATGAGCTCGACGTGCAGATCTTCGATCATCACTCGGTCGACCTCGACCATCTGCTCGGACGTGAGCCAACCGATCGAATCGGCGTCGACGATTGGGGAGGAGTGATCACGCATATCCATCAAAACTACTCACGAACGCGATTCTGTGAAGCTGTAGGTGCCAATCTGGCACTCCAGGCTGCACAGATTCGGAAGCGGATGCAGTTTTGGGCGGTCGGATCGTCGAAAACGAATGATCGGGCCCAGACTGGTGGGGTGCAAACTCTCGATGCCCTCCGTTGCGAACTCCGAGAACTCCGACGAGTCGTCGTGGCATTCAGTGGTGGGGTCGATTCGGCTCTTCTCGCCTACGTGGCTTCGCAGACCCTCGGCGCCGAAAAGGCGGTGGCGGTCACTGCGGTTTCGCCGTCACTGGCGGGTTCGGAGCGCAACGACTGCGCGCAACTTGCCCACTCGTGGGGTTTGAACTGGCGCGAAGTCGACACCGACGAGATGGCGAATGCGGCCTACCGCCTCAATGACGGCGACCGATGTTTCCACTGCAAGGACGCGTTGATGGATGCGGTGCAGCCGATCGCCGACCAGCTCGATGCGACCGTTGTTCTCGGCGTGAACCTCGATGACTTGGGCGATCACCGTCCCGGGCAACGAGCAGCATCGGAGCGGGGAGCTCGTTTCCCGATGGTCGATGCGGGTCTCGACAAAGCAGCGGTCCGGGCAGCGAGCCGAGAACTCGGGCTCGTGACGGCCGAGAAACCTGCTGCCGCCTGCCTGGCGTCGCGTATTCCCTACGGGACTGCGGTGACGATCGAACGGCTCACGAGTATCGAAGGTGCCGAGCTGGCCCTCAAGCAGATGGGTTTCGGCGAAATTAGGGTGCGTCACTACGAAGACATCGCACGAATCGAAGTACCGGTCGCTTCGTTGCACCGTGTGCTCGGCATGCGAGACGACGTGATCGCTGCGGTCAAACAAGCGGGCTACCGGTACGTGACCCTCGATCTCGAGGGCCTGCGCTCGGGAAACCTGAATCAAGCGTTGTCCGACTGAACCCACATCGATCCTGAGCAGTCGGGCCAAACGGCTCAATATCGTCGCCACCTACCCGAATAAGGGGGTGGACGCGCGTTTCGCGGGATGCGTCCGTCTGCTATCGGACCACCGTCAGGGATCGTGATATATGAAGTCCATCTGGAAGCTCCGCCTTGGAATTCTCGCGACTCTCGCGCTCATCGCTGGAACGGTCGGATTCGTCGGCGGGGGATACGCCTTTGCTGCGTCAGGTGATGTCAGCGGCAATGTGTTCGACGACGTCGACTCCAACGGTTCGAACAACGGCGAAGCAGGTCTGGCCAACGTCACCGTGACCGCCTACGACGTTGCCGGAAATACCGCTGGAACTGCGACCACCACAGCATCGGGTGACTACACGATCAGCGGATTGACCGATGGCGCGCAGTATCGCATCGAATTCACAAACCTTCCGACCGACTACGTGGACGGACCAACCGGAGCGGACTCTCAGTCGTCGGTCACGTTCGCAACGCCCGAGACGACGGGGGTCGACTTCGGAGCGATCGTTCCAGAAATCTGTTCGCAGCCACCCGCCGGCGCTCTGCTCAACACGTATGCCGCGGCGGTGAGTTGCTCGGCAGTTGTCGATCCGGCATATCCGAAGGACTCGTTCGGGTTGCTCGACATCGATTCGACCGTTCCCGCTACAGGACGCGTCAACCAGAGCGGCTCCACGCCGATGTTCCATCATCCCGACTGGCACATCGATCAGGTCGGCAACCTCTTCGGCACGGCCGTGGACAATACGCGCGGCGACATGTTTGCTGCTGCCTCGAGCAACTATTCGCACGCGTTCTACACGAATACGGGAGCGGGTGTTCGCCCAGCAATCGTGCAGTACGGCGCGATCGGTGGCGGAGCAAACGACCTCGGCGCTGCGGGCACGCTCTACAAGATGGACGCCATCACCGGCGCGCCGTCGGTGTTCGTTCAGCTTCCGCAACAGTCGACCACGGTGACACATCGCGACTGTGAACGAAACACCACGGTCAACCGGACGACTGGCGTCGGGCTCGGCAACGTCGTGTACGACGAGACGAACGATCAACTCTCCGTTTCGAACTGGGAGGACGGTCCCATCTATCGCATCGCGATGGAC
>RCMY010002542.1_pt1 | contig 16754 bp, 13 predicted proteins | sample 2041341 | NCBI WGS metagenome assembly RCMY01 (sample SAMN09708234, study PRJNA481090) | Marine sediment metagenome, whole genome shotgun sequencing project. | reverse complement strand
GGCGGCGGCGTGATCGCCTACCTCATGTCCCAACCGGTCCTGGCCGGGTTCACATCGGCTGCCGGCATCCTCATCACAATCAGCCAACTCCCCAAACTCCTCGGAGTGGTCGCCGGAAACCAAGGACTCTGGGAGGATGCAGCCGCCGCGCTCGGAACCAATTGGGACTGGCGAGCCGTCGGCTTGTCAGTCGTCACACTGGTGGTGGTGCTCGGCGCTCAACGTATTCATCCCCTCTTTCCCGGCGTCCTACCGCCATGGTCATCGGCCTTGCCTATTCGACCCTCTCGGGCTTCGACGGACCGATCATCGGATCGGTACCGGGCGGACTTCCACCCTTCTCGCTGGCGCTGCCGTGGGGATCGTTGGCCGACCTGTTCGTGCCGGCGGTCGTCATCGCCCTCGTTGGATTCGCCGAACCGACCGCTATCGCCCGAACCTATGCAAACCTCGACCGACAGGCCTGGAGCCCCGACCGGGAGCTCGTCAGTCAGGGCGTCGCCAACCTGGCAGCAGGACTCTTCTCGGCGTTCCCGGTTGGTGGATCGTTCTCACGCAGCTCGGTAGCTCGCCTGGCAGGTGCGCGCACTCGTGCCGCCGGTGGATTTGCCGGACTAGCAGTGTTGCTCTTTCTGCCATTCGCCAAGGTCATCGAGCCACTGCCAAGCGCCGTGCTGGGTGCGATTGTGGTGGCCGGGGTATACAAGCTCATCCGCATCCCCGAAATCGTGCGCATCTGGCGCTACTCGCGCCTTCAGGCGATGGTCGGAACCACCACGTTTGTGCTCACCCTGGCCCTGGCCCCCCGCATCGATCTGGCCGTAATGGTCGGAATCGTCATGGGCATCGCGGTTCACTTGTGGCGCGAGATACACCTCGATGTGCAGTCGTGGACGGTCGGGACCGCCGTACATCTGAGGCCGCGCGGGGTGCTCTACTTCGGTTCGGCACCAGGGCTGAGCGCTCACCTCAACGAGGAACTGGCCGCCCACCCCGACGCCGAAGAGGTAATCATCGAACTGCAGGGCTTGGGTCGGATCGACTACACCGGTGCCTTAGCCCTCAAACAAGCCGTCGCCGAGGCTGCCGAAGCCAACCTGACAGTAACCTTCGCCAGCATCCCGGAGCATGCTCGCCGAGTTCTCTCCAAGGTGTGGGAGGGGCAGCTGCCCGAGTCGAACCCGCCCCAACCTCCAGGCGGCTCAGCCGAATAGGTCGCTCTGGCGCTGAGGGCACCCACCCTGTGGCAGTATGAGGCCATGATCGGAATCATCCTCGCTGGCGGCGCGTCTACCCGGATGGGTACAGACAAAGCATTAGTGGAAGTCGCCGGCCGACCGATGTTCGAATGGGTCGGTCGGGCGCTTGACGAAGTCACCGGTCGGGTGATCGTGGCCGGACGATCAGAGGCGATGGGACCCTATGGGGCGGTAGCCGACGTTGGGAAGGCTCATCGAGGTCCGCTCAGCGGCATATTTGCTGCTGCCAATGCCTATCCCCACGATCCCCTGATGGTGGTGGCGGTTGACCAACCGTGGGTGCGGCCCGCCACGCTGCGGGCTATCCGCCGGGCATTCTCCGACCTCGCCGTAGTACCCGTCGACGGAGGCACCCGACAGGTGCTTTGTGCCGTCTACCCGGCCGGTCTAGCCGATCTAGCTGCCCAGGAGCTAACCAACGGCGGGTCGATCCAATCGCTCATCGACGTTGCCTCTTTCGATCCGATCACCGCTATCGAAGGCGAGGACGGGCGAAGCTGGTTTTCGGTCGACTCTCCTGGAGCTATCAAAAAGGGAACCGAGCTCTACGGGCTTCCCGGCTAGTCGTCCTTAGCCTGGGTGGCTCCGCCGCCCAGTAGCGCTCGGATCGACCGGTCGGCGTCCCGAACTCGCCCAGCCAGCACTCTCGCACTCATCCTGTGAAATGCCGCAGCGACATACGGGGCGTCGGCTTCGAGTCGTTGAAAACCTTCGGGTCGAAGAAACCATACGATCCCGGCCGACATCGCCTCGACGTTGGCCGTGGCCGGAGATCCGTCGTACCAACCGATCTCACCGACCACCGTGCCTGGTTCGAGAATCCGAATTCGGTGTCCACCATCTCCACTGAGCCGACCGATGGTCACCGCGAAATCACCTTGTTCGAGGTAGATCACCCCGTTCGGTTCGGACCCTTCCCGTATGAGCACGTCGCCGGCACCCACCTCCTGGCGTTCGAAATAGGAAATAATTCCACGTTCCACCGACGGAAGGTTGGAACTGAGAAACTCCTCCAGCGGAACCCGCCGGTCAGCATTGTTGGGATCACCCGTGTTGGAGTCAGTGCCTGAACCATCCCGATCAGGGTCGATGCCGAGGAGCTGATCCTCGACCCAGCGAGCCCCCTCGGCCAACGTCCCGAACGGGTGTGCCCCAACTGCGATCAGGCCTTCGGTTAGCGTCGATCCCGGGTCCAGCCCGGTGACCACGAGCGTTCGTCCGAACCCGGCCAGATCCCTGGCCGCCTTGACGAGGACCTTGCCAACCGTACCGTCCATTCCGTTGACGCCGCCGAGTCCGACAACGAGATACTGCACGTCGTGGGTGGCCGCCTCGATCAGCCGGTCGCCCACCTGGGCTGCCGTTCCAAAGAACAAGAAGCCATGCACGTCGATAACAGTTGCAATGCCCCGCTTGGCGTGAAGAGCGCGCTTGTCGGATGGATTCCGTTCAACATCGGACGGATAGTCGACCAGGTCGACATGAACTCGAATGACGTCGACGGTGGCGTAGCGAAAGGCGAACAAGGCCACCGCACCCGCCAGGCCTAACGCGATGCTGGTTCCGAACCCGACTACAGGAACGACGACGATCATGCTGATAATCAACCCAAACTCGTAGCGATTGAGGGCAGTGCGGTTGTCGACCAGCGCCTCAAATAAGAACGTGAGCCCGATGAAGGCAAGTACACCGCCGACCACCAAGGTTGGAATTAGCCCGAGGAACCGGGGACCGGCTGCTACTGCCCCGAAACTGATCAGCCCGGCGATCAGGCCGGAGCTGCGCCGCAATCCAGCGATCCGTCCGGTCGCCACCGTGTCACTCAAATAGACATACCCCGGCAAGCTGCCGAACAGTCCGATAAAAACGTTCGTCAGACCTACGGGCCGCATGTCTGCATCGACGTCGATCTCAGCGTCGGTTAGCTCCTCGATGGCCGGTGCGTTAAGCAGAAAGCTCAACACGCCCACCATCACTGCCGTCAAAATAACGGCCGATTGGCTCCCGACCGCCGACCAGTCGGCGTCAGTGATACGAGAAACCAGGCCAAGGTCCAATAGTCCGGAAGTTGGAAAAGGGCCGAGCAGGTGGCCGGATTCCTGAGCCGCCGCCACCGACGAACCTCCGACCATACGCACCAGATGAGTGAGGGTGGTGGCGGCAACAATCGCCAGGGGCAGCGCCAGCGGGTGCCCTGACCACCTTGAGCTAACGAGGAGCGCGAGCGCCAGGAGAACCCCGGGTACCCAAACGAGCATGGTGGAACCGCCCATCGCGGCCGAAAAGCCACCGGCGCCCACCAGTATCGTGCCGGCGCCGAGCAGTACGACTAGTCCAGTTGCTCCCACGAACCCCAACAACACCGGGTAGGGGACGTACCGCAGAATCCTTCCCAGCCGGTAGCGACCGGCCAGCCATAGCCCGGCGCCCGTCCCCACCGTTACAAGAACAATTATCGCCAGGGCGGTCGGTAACGGGGAAGTGGCAGTTGTGGCGATGCCGGCCGTCGCCACCGCAACAATGGCAACCGAGGAGTCCTGGACGCCGGCCACCATTCCCGGCGACGAACTGGTCCAGGCTGACACGATGGCTACCAGGCCACCTCCCAGCAGCGAGGCCGCCACACCCACCCCGAATCCCGATGAGAGCGGCCCACTGAACACGAGCCCAGCTAGCGAAACGGCCAGCGAGGTTGCCACGACGCCTGCGACGAGCCCGCCGAGCAAGCTTTGGGACCACGCCCCATTTCGGAAGTCATCGATCAGGTCGTCGAGAGGCGTTTTGTCCGGGCGAGTCACGTTCACGTGCGGACACTACCGCGGACCCGTGACCTCCATCCGGACAGATTTATCCGCCGATGTAGCTCATTTCAACTTTGCGCAATCCGGCTGTGCGCGAGGAACGAAGTTGCGAATAACGATCGTCGCGCGCTGTCCACACTGACCCCACCGCTTCGATCAGGTCGTCGTCGGTGGCTCCGGCTCGCAGCATCGAGCGCAGGTCGGTGCCGCTGGAGGCGAACAGGCAGGTGTAGAGCGATCCTTCCGCTGAGATCCTGGCTCTGGTGCACGTCGCGCAAAATGGTTGGGTAACCGACGTGATCACGCCGATCTCCCCTGCACCATCGGCGTACTTCCATCGGGCCGCCACCTCCCCCGTGTAATTGGGATCGGCTGGCTCAAGGGGAAACGCCTCGGAGATCATGGCAACGATGTCTTTGCCGGGCACGACGTCATCCATACACCACTGATTGGTGGTCCCGACGTCCATGTATTCGATGTACCGAACGATATGGCCGGTGCCGCGAAAGTGGCGGGCCATGTCGACGACCGTGTGATCGTTGACACCCTTCTGGACCACCATGTTGATCTTGATGGGAGCCAGGCCGGCCCGGGACGCGGCGTCGATTCCTGCCAGAACGTCTTCAACCGAAAACGCCACATCGTTCATCGCCATAAAGACGTCGTTGTCGAGCGAGTCGAGGCTGACAGTGACCCGGTCGAGGCCAGCGGCAGCCAACGCATCGGCCTTACGTTCGAGCAGCGAAGCGTTCGTTGTCAGTGTGACATCGTCTATCCCGTCGACCTGTTTGATCAACGTGATCAGCTCTTCCACATTTCGGCGCAAGAGCGGTTCTCCGCCGGTGATCCGAATCTTGTTGACACCGAGGCCGGCAAACACGTTCACGACCCGGTGGATCTCCTCAAACGACAGGAGGAGGTCTCGGGCTAGGAACTCGTAGTCACGATTGAAAATTTCCTTCGGCATGCAATAGCGACACCGGAAATTGCACCGGTCGGTGACTGAGATGCGTAGGTCCCTCAGCGGACGAGCGAACGTATCTACCAGGCTCGCTCCAACGACTGGCGTGGCCGCCTCAAGTTTGTCTTCCGTGCTCATGGGCTGATCCATTGGAGGTGTGACCTATAGGGTAACCGGTCGGTCAGGCAACCGACCCACGTCGGATCGTCCGCGCCCCGAGCATCCACCCACCAACCCCCATCAGCCAGGCAGCCAGGACGATCGGCAAACCAACCACGGGTACCTGCGACAACGCACCGATGACGACCACGCCGAGAACAAATCCCCCTACGGTCGAGATCCGATCTCGAGTCAGAAGCCTGCCGACAACCGCCGCCGTCGGCACCAACCCGAGAACCACCATGAAGGCAAGCAGGCCAACGTAGAGGACGAGGATCGGACTCGTCGCCAGAATCGCCACCCCGAACAGATCCGGCGACGCTGCTCCCATCCCGGCGATAACTCCACCGATGACGCCAATTGGGAGGACGATGGTTACCACTCCGATAATCGCCGCCCACACCCAGTTCCTAATCGCTCGTGAGGCGGCTTCCGTGGTCTGCGGGGCGAGCCAGAAAAGCGCCAAGCCGGCGAGCAGGACGATCAAGGCGGCGACGACCACCCCCGCCAGCACCAGGGCTCGGACCCGGAGCGGGACCGGAGTTTTCCCGAGTTGGATGGGAGCGCTTGCTAGTTCGGCGTTCCCACTGATATTCGCCTCACCCCGGTAGCGCACGTCGCCGGTCACCGAACCGGTTGATAGAACGTCGAGCCGCCGGGCGTTTACTTCGACGTCACGGCCGACATGTCCGGCTATCTCGACAACACCGACGGCGAAGCTCTTGAAATTCTTGGTGACTGAGCCGCTCAGATCAGCCGAGTAGACAAACGCCAGAACGTCCCGGTTCACTTCACCCGAAATCGACGTGTCCCGGGCGGTGACGACCACGTCCTCGCCGATCGTGCCAGCAATCGCTACCCGGTCGGCGATGACTCTCACAGACCCGCCCACCGTTCCGGTGATCTCCACCGATGGAGCGATCGCAATCACGTCGCCTTCCACAGTCCCGGACACAACAACCCGTTGGGAAGCGGTGGCCGTTAGGTCTCCCTCAATCGTTCCGCGCACGTCGACGACGTTGCCGGCCGCGTACAGATCATCGGGGATGGTGTCGGACTCGCTGATGAGCACGAAGTCCGCCGCCGAGCCGATGCCAGCGATAGGAACGATTGGGCCGACGAGGGCCAAGGTCAGAATCAGGGCTTTAGGAAACCACATTCCTAATGAGGTCTAGCAGCGGTGCCGGGTAAAGGCCGAACAGAGTCGTCACCACTACGGCCAGCGATATGGCCAACCGACCGGCAAGTTCGGGTTCAGCGGCCACGTCGGCCGTGTCTTCGTCAGCGTCACGCATGTACATGTCGACGATCACTCGCAAGTAGAAGAAGAAGGCCGCCACCGAAGCGACGAGAGCGACCACGACGAGCCACTGGAGCCCTTGCTCCCATGCCGCTCGGAAGACTCCGAGTTTGCCGATGAAACCTGAGGTGATCGGCATGCCCGACATGCCGAGCATGGTTATGGCAAGGCCGCCCGCCAGCAGCGGTGACCGGCTGGCCAGACCCTTATATGACGCGAACGGCGAACCAGACGACGTCGGGCCTGACACGATCGCGGCGATGCCGAACGCGGCCACGAGCTGCACCGTGTAGACCGCCAGGTAGAAAAGGATGGCCTCGGTCGCCGTTCGCCCGGCCGCGACGCCCACGAGAATGAACCCGGCATGAGCAACGCCCGAATAGGCCAACATACGACGGAAGTCTGTTTGGCTGAGCGCCAGGAGCGTGCCGAGCACGATCGATAGCGCGGCGATGGCGGCGATGGCTGGGCGCCAATCGTCAGCGAATCGGCCGAAGGTAAGCCCGACAATCCGCACCAGCGCGATGAAGCCACCAACCTTGGCGGAAGCCGCCATAAACCCGACCACTCCACCAGCCGAGCCCTGGTAAACGTCCGGCGCCCAAGCATGAAAAGGAGCTGCCGTGACTTTGAATAGGACGCCGACCACCAGCATGGCCATGGAGATATATAAAACCCCCGGGCTAACGATGACCCGCCCGCTGAACGCTCGCATGGCATCGATGCTGACCGAACCGGTTCCGGCATAGAGCAGTGCCACGCCGTAGATGAACACTGCCGACGCGAATGACCCAAGCAGGAAATATTTCATGGCTGCTTCGTCGGCAAGTTGTGACTTTCGGGCGACCGCAGCCAGAACGTAGAGACTGATGGAGCCAACTTCGAGTCCGATGAACGCCATCACGAGGTTGCTTGAGGCTGTCAGGAACATGAACCCAGAGGTGGCCAGAAACATGAGCACGAGCGTTTCGGCCGATCGTTGACCGACCTCGGCAAGCATCGGCCACGCCATCGCTACGCCGAGCGTGAGGATTACGAGCAGGATCAATGAAGCGATCACCGAGGTCCCGTCACTCAGCACCATGCCATTAAACGCCAACAGACCGCCCGTTCCGGCTTCGACGAGATCACGCAGTCGGGAGAACTGCAATAACCAGGCCGCCCACGTACCAACGAGTCCCGCTCCGACCAGCCATCCCATCGACTTCAACGGGGGCCGTTGCCACACTTCAACGATCAGAATTACGGCTGCCACGATGACGAGCAGGAGCTCCGGAGCGATCGCTGACCAAATCAGATCACTCACTGGGCTCTCCTATGACAAATGTGGGTTCTACGTAGTTTGTGGTGGCTTCGATCCGGTCGATAATGGCCGCTGTCGACGGTTCGATGCGGTCGAGCAGAACCTTCGGGTACAGGCCGAGTAGCAAGATGAGGGCGATGAGCGGCACGAAGATCAAAATCTCGCGCAGGTTCAGATCGGGGACATTTTCGTTTTCAGGTTTGTCGGGCTCACCGGTGAAGACCCGCTCATACGCCCACAACAGGTAGATGGCCGCGAGCACTACACCGGCGGTAGCGATCACCGCGTAGGCGGGTCGGGTGGCGAATGACCCGATCAGGACGAGGAACTCGCCAACGAATCCGTTGAGCCCTGGCAGACCGATCGAGGCGAACGTCGAAAACAGGAAAACTCCGGCAAATATCGGCATCGTCTTCTGGAGCCCGCCGAAGTCGGCGATGAGCTTGGTGTGGCGACGCTCGTACAGCATGCCGACCAAAAGGAAGAGGGCACCAGTGGTGATTCCGTGGTTGACCATCTGGATCACTCCACCGTCAAGCCCATTTTGGGTGAAGGCGATGATGCCGAGCATGATGAATCCGAGGTGACTCACCGACGAATAGGCGACCAGCTTCTTGAGGTCAGTTTGAACGATCGCGACGGCAGCTCCGTAGACGATCCCGATCACGGCCAGCGTCGCCACTATCGGGGCGTATCTGACGGCCGCATCAGGGAAGAGCGGCAGGTTGAATCGTAGGAATCCGTAGGTCCCCAGCTTCAACATGACCCCGGCCAAGAGCACCGAACCGGCCGTGGGAGCCTGCACATGTGCGTCGGGGAGCCAGGTGTGGAACGGGAACATGGGCACCTTGATAGCGAAAGCGATGCCGAATACGGCAAAGAGCCAAGCCTGGGTACCCGGAGCAATCTCCAACGCCAACAACTGGCTGTAGTCAAACGAAGCGACCCCAGTCTGGTCTTGAGCCAGCACGCTGAGCGCAATGATCCCCGCCAACATGAGTGCCGACCCGAAAGCGGTGTAAAGGAAGAATTTGATGGCGGCGTAGATCCGGTTCTCGGACCCCCAGATACCGATGATGAAGTACATCGGGATGAGGATGGCTTCAAAGAACACGAAGAACACGATCAGGTCGAGGGCTGAGAAAACGCCGATCAACCCCGCTTCGAGGAGCAGCACCATGGCAAGGAACAGCTGTGGGCTCTTAGAGATAGATGTCGAAGCGGCGATCGAGATCGGGATAAGGATCGTCGTGAGAAGGATGAGCGGCAGGGCGATCCCGTCAATGCCGAGGTGCCAGCTGATGCCCCATGGTTCGATGAGTTGGGCTTGTTCAACAAACTGAAAACCGGCAGCTGAGTCAAACTGAGCGAACAGGATGCCGGCCAGACCGATCGGGAGGAGCGACAACACCAGTGCCACTGGCAGGTGGAGTTCGGTGCGAGCGGCCGGGAGCAACATGACAACCATCGCCGCTACCACCGGGATGAGGATCAGAACGCTAAGCATCGGGAAATCCATTAGAGGCCTCCCCTAGTCAGGAAGAAGATGACGAGGGCGATGACTCCCGCGGCAAAGCTGGCCCCGTAACTGCGCACGAACCCGGACTGGAGCGGTTTAAGCGACATGCCAACCCGTTTGACGACCCCGGCCACTCCATTGACGGCGCCGTCGACGAACGTCGAATCGAACCCGGCCATGGTCTGGGCGAGCCGCTTACCAGGCAGCACGATCGTCTTACCGTAGAACTTGTCTACCCAGAACGCGTTTTCACTCGCATTCATCGGACGACGGGTGGCGTTGGCGAACCATTCCCGGAAGCCTTCAGACGATCTGGCGTAGACGTAAACAGCTGCTCCGATGCCGATCGACGCGACGCCGAGCGAGATGATGGCCAATCCAAAGCCAAGGCCGTCCATGCCAAGGATGCGGGGTAGTGATGATTCGAGGTGGGCAGGGTGCAGCCCTTCCAGGACCGGTTCGAGATAGCGCTCGAGGGTAAGCAGCTGGGGAGTGTTCAAGAACCCTGCTCCGGCCGACAGCACGGCCAGCACCATGAGCGGGCCGGTCATCCACAACGGAGATTCGTGGGGTGTAAGGCTCTCCAACCAGCGGGGTTTGCCCCAGAAAACCATGATGTACTGACGAGTCATATAGAACGCAGTGAGGAAGGCGGTGAACAGGCCGATCCCCCACAAAACCAGGTAGTAGCCGCCGTTGGCGAAGGCCGAAGCGAGGATCTCGTCCTTAGAGAAGAACCCGGCGAAGGGAAAGATCCCGGCGATGGCCAGGGTGGCGATGAGCATCGTGGCATGCGTGATCGGCATGGCCTTTCGAAGCCCACCCATCTTGCGCATGTCTTGTTCTTCGTGCATGCCGTGAATCACCGACCCGGCCCCGAGGAACAACAGGGCCTTGAAGAACGCATGGGTCATCAGGTGGAACACTCCGGCCACGTACCCGGCCGACCCAATAGCGAGGAACATGTATCCCAGCTGGCTAACGGTTGAATAGGCCAACACTTTCTTGATGTCGTTCTGGCCAACAGCGATGAGGGCAGCTACCAGAGCGGTGGCGGCACCAACCGTCGCAACGATGGGAAGGGCGACCGGTGAGAGTTCGAATAAGGCCGCGTTGCGGACGATGAGGTACACGCCGGCGGTGACCATCGTGGCAGCGTGGATGAGGGCGGAGACCGGGGTGGGGCCTTCCATGGCATCGGGCAGCCACACGTACAACGGAATCTGGGCTGACTTTCCGGCCGCACCTATGAGGAACAAGATGGCAATCGCCGTAGCCGTTCCCGGCGAGATGACCTCACCCGGGTTGACCAGCACGGTTTCGGTCATGGACAGCGACCCGAACTGGGTGAAGATCAACATGAGGCCGACGATGAACGCGAGGTCGCCGATCCGGTTGACCACGAAGGCCTTCTTGCCAGCGGCAGCCGCCGAAGGGCGGGTAAACCAGAACGAGATCAGCAGGTACGAGCACAGGCCGACCAGTTCCCAACCTACGAACATCATGGCGTAGTTGTTCGCGAGAACCAGCGTGAGCATCGAGGCCGCGAACAGGTTGAGGTAGGTGAAGAAGCGACTGAACCTCGGGTCGCCGTGCATGTACCCGATCGAGTAGATGTGGATGAGCGTTCCGACCCCGGTGATGATCAACGTCATCAGCGCAGAAAGCTGATCCCAACGAATCTCGAAGGCCGCGCCGAGGCCTGGCATCCACTCCCACAGCATAAGAAGGTGCGGTTCCGCCTCTCCTCCGGCGAGCGGCACAAACGCCGCCGCCGCAATGACGAAGGCGGTACCGATGGCGCCGGCTGCCGCTATGCCGGGAAGCGGTTCTGGCAGGTATCTGCCACCGAAGTGCAAGACGATCGCCCCGACCAGCGGCAAGGCAATGATGAGCCAGAGATAGTCGAACAATATGTCCACGACGACCTAGCCCTTCATCTCTGAGAGTTCGTCTACCGAAGTAGAGTTCCGTTTCTGGAAGACGGCGACAATGATCGCCAAGCCGACCACCACTTCAGCGGCGGCCACGACAAGGACAAAGAAAACCGAAATCTGCCCGGTGAAGTTACCGATCGCCCGACCGGCTGCGACAAACGTGAGATTCACGGCGTTCAACATGAGCTCAACAGACATAAACATGATGAGCGCATTGCGGCGAGTGAGTAGACCGGTCGCACCGATCACGAACAAGATGAAGGCCAGCGCCATGTAGGGGGTAGGACCGGCCATCAGTCGGGCTCTCCTACGTTGGCATCAGCGACCTTCTCCACTTTGCGAATCGGGCGAAAAAACGCCAAAGCGATCGCTCCGACTGCGGCGACGATCAGCAGCAGCGAGACCACCTCAAACGGAAGTGCCCAGCCAGCGGTCCGTTCGGCTCCGTCGGCTCCAAATAGGACCCTTCCGATCGCCTGAATGGTCCCGTTGGTGGCCGCCGCATTGGCATCCCAGTTGGCGGGACCAGATCCCGGAGCGGTCACCCATTTGAAGCTCTGTCCGACGGTCAGGACCACGGTCGTGATGGCAATGGTGAGACCCAACCCGACGACGAAGCGCCGCTGGTTGGGCAGTTGCTCGGTGGTGTCTTCGGATCGGTCGACTCCGATGAGCATGATGACGAACAGGAACAGGGTCATCACCGCACCGGTGTAGACGATGATCTGGATGGCGGCCACGAAGTGGCCGAGGTGCATGATGTAGAAGACGGCCAACGAGAACATCGTGGCCATGAGTCCGAGCGCCGAGTAGATCGGGTTGCGGGCCAGGATCACGGTCAACGCACCCACGATGGCGACGGTCCCGAACACGGCGAAGAGGATGATTTCGGTCATTCCTCTTCCCCCATCTCCTCAGGCTCCGCTTCCGCAGCGACATCCTGGGACTGGCCGATCTCGGGGGGGCGGAGACCCACTCCGGCCGATGGTGTCCATCCCGGAATACCTTCGTACTCGACCCGACCCTGTGAGGCGGTAGCGCGCATCCACCCGTCGGCTTTGAGCAATTCGGGCAGATTGGCAAGGCGGTCGTCGGGGAACATGTGATTGGCCGAGCCGTCCTCGTTGATGAGTAGCTCATTCTTCGTGTAGATGGCGTCATCCCGATTAGTCGTCGACATCTCGAACAGGTGAGTCATCGTGATCGCTTCGGTCGGACACGCTTCAACGCACAGGGCACAGAAGATGCAGCGCAGCATGTTGATCTCATAGACAAACCCGAATCGTTCGCCGGGGCTGACCGGGGCGTCGACCGGGTTCTCTTTGCCACGAACGTAGATGCAGCGGGCCGGGCAAGCTCCGGCGCACAACTCGCACCCGATACACTTTTCCATGCCATCTTCGTATCGGTTGAGTACGTGACGTCCGTGAAAGCGTTCCGGCTTCTCGCGGAACTCTTTCGGGTATTCGGTTGTGATCATGCCATCACCAAAAATGGTGTCGATCATCTGACGCCAGGTGACGCCCATGCCTTTTGCGAGATCTCCAAAAATGCCCATCGTTACGTCCAGGGAAGTCCGAATTGTCGAATTGCTAGCGCTAGCGATGAGGCGACCAACCAGAGCAACGCTGCTGGGATCAGCCGTTTCCATCCGAGTTCCATCAGCTGGTCATATCGGAGCCGTGGCAACGAGGCCCGAATCCAGATGAACATGAAAATGAACACAAACACTTTGGCCATGAAGTAGCCGAACGAAACGAGGCTGGCAACCCACGGGCTGATGTTCAGGGCGATCGAGTCGAGGAACGGTCCGCCCCATCCTCCGAAAAACAGCGTGACCATCAGCGCAGATATCGTAAAGATGTTGATGTACTCGGCCAAAAAGAACATGGCAAACCTCATGCCGGAGTACTCGGTATGGAATCCAGCCACCAGCTCCTGTTCGGCTTCGACGAGGTCGAATGGGGAACGGTTCGTCTCGGCAACGCCGGCGATGGCAAATATGACGAACGGAATCACCTGAGGCAGGATGAACCATCTCGGTACCCGGGTGATGATCGGGTTCAAGAAACCAAAGAACCCCTCGGTCGCTCCATAGGTTCCTGCTTGAAAGTCAACGATCGCCGCCATTGACATGACGTCGCCGCCCCGGTTCTGCACCGCGATGAACATGACGAGAGCAACGAGGGACAGGCCCATCGCTGCCTCGTAGGAGATCGCCTGGGCGGTGGCCCGAACTCCGCCGAGCAGCGGGTATTTCGACCCGGACGACCATCCGGCCAAAACTATCGCGTATACGGCGATCGACGACATCGCCAGAACGTACAGAATCCCGATATTGAGATCCATCGCCTGGAACGAGAACGTCCGGAGCTGGCCGCCGAGTGCGAGTTCGATGGGACGGGCGAACGGAACGACCAGGAACATCAGGAAAGCGGTGATGACCGACAGCGCAGGCGCCAACAAGTACACAATCACGTCGGCCTTGGCGGGAGTCACCTGCTCTTTGAAAAACAGCTTCAGCCCGTCGGCGACGGTTTGGAGGATCCCGTGCGGTCCAGCCCGCATCGGGCCAAGGCGGTTTTGCATGTCGGCGATGACCTTGCGTTCGACCCAGACCAACAATACGACCACGGTCAGCAGGAGCGCGAATACGCCAACCACCCGAATCACCACCAGGAGAAAATCCCACCAGTCCATCAGACCTTCACCACCGTGATCTGCGGATCAGATCCGAAGTGCGGGCCACCTGGTTGGTTGAACGGGATGTAGACGACTCCCTCAACCAGGGACGCATCGATGACTACCGGAAGCTCGGCTTGTTCGTCGCCACCGGAAACCTTCACGAACTCACCGTCGGCTGCGCCGAGCCGGGCCGCGTCGGCCGGATTGAGGTAGGCGGCCGCGCCCGGAGCCAGCTTGCCGATGCTGGGACCCTGCTGGCACATGACGCCGTCGTCGTACATGGTGCGGGCGGAGTGAAGGACAAACCCGTCTGTTGTTCGAGGTGCTCCAGCTGGAGTGATCACAGGCACATATTCGAGGGGAGCACGGTCGGCCACCACCGGTACAACGGCACCATCTGGCTCATCCCACGTCACGAGGTCCCAGCTGACTCCCTCATAGGCGGGAGCGACGTGGGCAATTTCTTTGGCGATCGCTTCGGCCGAAGCGAACCCCATCGGTTTGCCCATCCGAGCCGAGAGGTCATCGAGGATCGACCAGTCGTCGCGTGCTTGACCGGGACCGGGCACCACCTTGTTGACCTTCTGCACCCGACCTTCAAGGTTGGTAATCGTGCCTTCTTTTTCGGTGAAGCCCACCGCCGGCAACACGATGTCTGCCAGCGTGGAAGAGTCCGTGAGGAAAAGGTCGATGGCGATGACGAGTTCGGCCTTGGCCAGATCAATACCGTTCGGGAGGTCGGCGACAGGATCGGCACCAAGCAGGATTATCGCCTTGATGCCGCCTTCGCTCACTCCATTCGCGATCGAGGCAGCGTCATAACCGGCTTTGGTCGGGAGTTTGCCCCAGGCTGCCTCAAGGTTGGTGCATTCGGGTGAGCCTATAGCGGCTCGGCCGGGCAAAAGGTTCGGAGCGACGCCCATATCAAGGGCTCCGTATGTGTTCGAGCGACGGACGATGGGGAGCACGGAAGCATCCGGCAGGTCCCTAGCAAAGGCCGCTACGGACTCGGCTAGCACTGCCGATTCCGTGATACCGGGTCGACCGACAATCGCCAGGACTGGCCCTTCGTTGAGGGCGGCCCGCGCTCCGGCGTACTCGCCCTGGCCAGCCATCAACGCCTCCAGTACGACGGCGCCTTCTCCTGGCCGATAGGTGAATTTGTAAGCGGCACGATCGTCGAGACCGGTTCTGCGGGGATGCACGACGATAAGTTTGGCACCTAGTTCCTGAGCGGCCCGCCGAACCCGCAGGTAGAGCGTCGGGTGCTCTTCTTTGAGGTCGGGAGCCCACAACAAGATCGTCTTGGCTTTCTCAAGGTCGCCAATCAGACCGCGGCCAGATAGTGAAGCCAGGAACTGCGGGTTCAGCCCGTCATCCATCTGCGCGTCGAGGTGGCTCGACCCGATAACCGTATGCATGAACTTGGCGAAGGCGTACGCATCCTCGTTGGTACCCCTGGCTCCACCTAGACCAGCCACCGCGTTGGCACCGTGCTCATCGATGATGGCAGTGAGCTTTTCTGCGGCCATTCCAATCGCATCCGACCAGGAGGATTCCTCGAGTTGGCCGTCTTTGCCACGCACCAACGGAGTTGTGAGACGTTCATCGCTGTTGAGATACTCGAACCCGAACCGGCATTTGTCTGACAGCCAGCCATGGTTGGTGGCGTCGTTGTCGACTCCGAGGTATCGCAGGACCTCGTTCTGGGAGGCATGAACGCTGATCGAATCTCCCGCCGTGCAAACTGCGCATGTGGAGGCGACCACCCGCAGGTCCCAGGGGCGGGCTCGGAACCGGTATGGACTGGCAGTCAAAGCCCCGACCGGGCACAGTTGAACGGTGTTCCCTGAGAAGTAGGAGGCGAAGGGCTCATCGGTGAACGTGTTCACCTGGGTGACGTTGCCGCGGTCCATGAACTCGATAAGGGGATCACCGGAGATCTCCTCGGAGAAACGGGTGCAGCGGGCACACAGGATGCACCGTTCGCGGTCGAGCATGACCAGATCCGAAATGGGGATCGGCTTCTCGTAGTGGCGCTTTTCCTCAACAAACCGCGATTCGCCCGGTCCATAAGCCATCGTCTGATCCTGCAGCGGACATTCACCGCCGCGGTCACAAACCGGGCAGTCGAGCGGATGGTTGGCGAGCAGGAATTCGAGTATTCCCTCCTGGGCCTTCTTGACCGTCTCCGACTCGGTGTGGACCACCATGTCGGCCTGAACCGGCGTGGTACACGACGGGACCAGTGCAACGCCGCGCGGGCCTTCAACCTCGACGAGACACATCCGGCACATTCCGACCGGAGCCATCCGGGGATGCCAGCAGAAACGGGGAATGTAGGTACCGGTTTCTTCGGCGACCTTGATGAGCATCGAGCCACCGTGGACTTGCTGCTTGACCCCGTCGATCGTGATAGTGACGAGTTGTTCGCTCATGCGATCCCCCGAATACTGACCGGGGTTCCTTGACCGGCTGAATGAACTCCAGCGGCGATGTGAGCCTCGACTTCGTCACGAAAGTGGCGGACCAGCGACATGACCGGAGAAACTGCCGAAGGCCCGAGCGGACAGATCGTGGTCTGTTTGGGAGGCCAGGCGAGGCCGACCGAAATATTGTCGGACACATCGAGGAGGAGGTCAATGTCTGCTTCGCGGCCAGCACCGTCGAGGACTCGCCGGAGGATCATGTCCAGCCAGGTGGTTCCTTCCCGACAGGGCGTGCACTGCCCACATGACTCTTCTGAGAAGAAAGCAACGAGCCGTTCTGCGGCGCCGACCATGTCGGTGGTGTGGTCCATAACGATGATGGCGCCAGACCCGAGCATCGA
>RCMY010005282.1_pt1 | contig 16757 bp, 15 predicted proteins | sample 2041341 | NCBI WGS metagenome assembly RCMY01 (sample SAMN09708234, study PRJNA481090) | Marine sediment metagenome, whole genome shotgun sequencing project. | reverse complement strand
AGAATTTACGAAAATGTAAATTCTCTTGCACTCGGACGAAACAGTGTTTCGTTATTTCCTCGTTCACCTTACGAATCAGGGAGCGTTTCAGACAGACTACGTATACTATTGAAGATTGGTTTGAAGAGTCTTAATCCCTTACGAATCAGGGAGCAGTTCAGACTAAAAAGGGCTGAGAAGGAGGATGGAAAGTGAGTGTCTTAATCCCTTACGAATCAGGGAGCAGTTCAGACTCAACTCTATGATTGATAACATCATGGGCAAGTAGTCTTAATCCCTTACGAATCAGGGAGCAGTTCAGACAAAGAGAAGCTCTAGGTTTAGAGACTCACTACGTCTTAATCCCTTACGAATCAGGGAGCAGTTCAGACTGTACACCAATATTTATTATCAATAAAAACAATGACTTACCTTGCTTAAAATAACCGATAAATGTTGGCTTAAAAGTTGTTGATTTTTTGAACAACTTTTTACAGCTAATTGTACACATAATGACCAATTTTTTGTCTGAACGATTGCGCAATATCTTTCACATTGCCATATAAAGTCTAAACGTCTCCCTGACCTACAGGGATTAGCTGTTTGAAGAGCTATGCCCTGTATGGTAATAGATGTCTACTATCGGTGCAATAGCTATTTCCTTTTATCTCACACTGCTTTTCATTCAAGCATCATGGCAGGGTCGTGTAGGTTGATATTTCTATAATATAGACTCCTAGTTAACAGCTGCTAAATTTTGACAAGCTTGTAATTTGGCTTTCTGCTCACTTTATGCTTTATTATGCTGCTATTATATTGCTCTAAAACCTCTCGTTAGGCTTGATACCACAGTCATTGGTTTTTTACTCTTTTCATTGCTCCACGGGTATTTGGATTTATACATGCAAACTTGTACAGCGTTAGCAGTTTTAGACATAGCCAATCTCACCACTATTCGCTTTAGCGTACGCCAAGACGAATTGCTTAAGATGCCCGAACATCCAGGCTCTATGCTTCGCGGTGCCTTTGGTGTCGCCCTGCGCTCATTGACCTGCATCACTGATCTGCCTGAATGTCGACTCTGTCCATTAAAGCAGCACTGCAATTTTCCACGTATATTTGAGACGCCTGCCCTGCAAGCTTCAACCGTGCAAGCAGTAAACCCTTATGTCATTCATGTACCAACAACGAAGCAAAGCAATCAACCTCATCGTAGCTTTACCTCAAGCAATCACAACTCTAATAGGCAACCGCTTACTTATAAAAAAGGCGATATATGGCATTTTGCGATGACGGTCATGGGCACAGCCATAGCAGAGATTGACCTAATTATCAAAGCTTGGCAGCTGGCTCTACAGATAGGACTGGGTGCACAGGCTCCATACAAGAGAGCCACTCTTATCAAAGCGGTCTGTAATGACCATACTCTCTATGCCTTACCCAACTCCTCAGCTATATCAGAAGGTTTACAGGCTAAATCCATACAGAGTGTGCCCGTTTCTACTGCTATAGAGACAGAGGTAGACACAACTGAAAGACCAGTACAGCTCACCCTTCGGTTTGTAACGCCATTTCGTTATCAGCAAGACAACCGTATTGTCTCTCACCCTGATAAGCTCGACAGTACAACCTTTATTGCCTCGCTATATAACCGTATTCGCTTATGTCAAAAAAACCACAGCCCCAATCAGCCTTGGGACATAGGTTATGACTCCTATCATGAGTTCAAAGATGACATAGCGTCATTAACGATTGAGACCGATATCTCAGCCAATCATGTCTCGCGCCGCTCCAATCGTCAACAGCGAAAGATACAGCTATATGGTCTGCAAGGAGACATACATTTAACTGGTGACTCTCACATCATAAGCCGCCTCTTGCCAGCACTGCGGCTTGGTGAGCAAATACATATCGGCAAAAACACTACTATTGGACTGGGTCAATATCAATTACTTCTCACACCAGCACTCAGCTGATTTTAATAAAGCACAAGCAACTATCTATCATCACAAGCTTGCGCTTATACTCCCTCACTTCCGCAATACGGTCTAATACATCCACGTTAGCGATTACTATAAGCTTCAAAAAACACCACCGTAGCTTCCAACTAAGGCAGTGCACTAAACATGAACCAGCTAATGACACGCTGCAACTCTTAAATGAGTGTGCCGTTAATTATATATTTATGTGATCTAAAAAAACCAAACGTTGCCACTCAAATTAATTAAAAATCAAGCGTGTAATTATAACAAAAACTTAGTATAGTCCTGTTAAACAGAAACAATAATTACCTAATGCAACATTTAAACTTTATGCTTACTTTATATCACGAGGCCAAAACTTGAAAACTTTATTCGTTACTGCCACAGCCCAGACCGAAGCCAACTACTATCTTATTTGGCATTTATTTAAGGAGAATACGACTGATATCAAAAAGATTGTCATCATCAGTACGGATTTTACTCGTAAGCAAGGCTATGTAGACAATCTGACAAGTGTTTTGACCGCGCTACAGGTAGGTTCTGAAGATTCTTTGGTCACTATAGAAGAGCTGCATCTACAGAACGGCATTGAAGAGAGTGATGTAGAGGCAATCAAAGACGTGCTGCTGCAGTGGATTGCTCATAACAAAGCCTCACAAATTATCTTCAATATCACAGGCGGAACCAAGCTGATGAGTATCGCCCAAGACCAGATCGCACAGATCAGTAGCCGCTATGATTGTGTCTATCAAAGCCGAGCCAATAATCAACTGGTCTGGTATAACCGTCCCCCTAACAAACAGTGCTATGACCTAGTACTGCCCGAAAACCTCGAAGCACGTCTTAAAGGGCGTGGTTACCAAACTGTGAGTGTTGAGACTTCGTTTTTGGACCTGCCGGCACAGCAGTATCATTATATCGATCAGATGTACAAATACATGAAGGCTGATTTTGATAAAGCGCAAGGTCTGGTATTACTGCTCAATGCTTTGACAGCAGGGCTAATGAAAGCGCCTGAGAATAGCTTTCCGCAGACGGTCACAGTGCAAGACAGTAATCTGCTCAAAAAGTGCATAACTTGGCTCAAGCTTCTCGCACAAGCGCCACAGCCTTACTTCAGTTATGACAGCGCGGCAGGTACCATCACTTGGCAGGACAAGCAAGCGGTTGAGTTCGTCGGTGGTAAATGGTTTGAAGTGCTGACTGGATTGTGGATTGTCCAGCACTATATCGCTAAACAGCAGCAAGTTGATGTGCAGATTGGCTTACAGTTCAAAAAGACCAGCGATGGCAATGAGGTAGATGTCGCCTATATCAATTCAAGCTACTTGCATCTGTTTGAGTGCAAGACTGTTAATTGGGATAGACAAGACAACCCTACTACTAAGGTCAATTCTGACTTACGTAAATTCGATTCTATCGGTCAGGTTGGCGGGCTCAATACGCATAAGTATTTCGTCAGCTTATTCGATATCTCTGGTCAGTCACTTGCTGTTGCCGAAGATACCGGCATCAAAGTAATCATGGGTAAACAGTTACTAGATTTTGGTCATCGTATCGCTTGATAAGCGTATCGTGAAATCTCACAAGCTTGTGAGAAGAACAACGAAACCAACAACAAAGTAAACTTGGACTCATCGAATTTATAGAGAGAAGCTTATGTCACGTAATATCTTATTCATAGTTACTGGTATGACCCCGCAGATTATCACTGAAACGGTATGGGCGCTAGCATGTGATCCTGAGTTATCCGAGCCTTGGGTGCCAGACGAGATCCACGTACTGAGTACAGAAGATGGCTTAAACCAGATACGTTCACGCTTGTTTAGTGAGAAAGAAGGGTTCAAATTTGCTAAATTCAAGCAGGATTATCCGCATCTGCAAGATACGGGTTTTGATGGCAGCGAACAGTATCTGCACGTTATTAAAGACAAAGACGGCCAAGCCTTAAGCGATTTGCGCACGCCAACTGATAATAAAACAGCAGCCAATGTCATTTGTGAAAAAGTTCGTGAATTTACTCTCGATGAAACAATTAATTTGCACGTATCTATTGCAGGTGGACGTAAAACAATGGGCTTTTATGCAGGCTATGCATTATCACTATATGGCCGTGCACAAGATGCGATGTCACACGTGTTAGTAGAAGAGCGTTATGAGTCAGCCCGTGACTTTTTCTATCCAACTCCAGATAAGGATGTATATGTAACGAATCGTGATGGAATGGAGTTAAAGGCTAAGGATGCACAAGTATGGTTAGCCAGCATCCCGTTTGTGCGCATGCGTCAGCAGCTAACCGATGATGTTTTGATTAGCAACTTTAGCTTTTCTGAAATTATTGATTTCATTAACGCTGCTAACGAAACCCCAAGGGTGGTCATTCATGATAATGCTGATAGGCAGGTAGTGGTGAGTGATAAAAAGGTTAAGTTATCTCCGAAGGAGTTTAGTCTGTATTTGCTGGTGGCTGAGAAGCAGCAAGGATTAGTTTATCCATCAAAGGAGATTGAAGGAGATAGTATCAACGAGCAAGCACAAGCCCGCTATGATGAGATATACGATAAGCATAAAACTTTAAGTGGTAAGGATAAGATTGTCATGGACTACGACAACTTTAGCCAAACTGTATCAAAAATTGCGACAAAACTTAAAAAGGGTTTTGGTAGAGCAATTGGCGAAAAAATTTGTATTCAAAAGCTAGATGATGGCAGGTATGGAATGAGCCTACCTACTGAGAATGTAGTAATTAGCAGCTAATACCTTAAATGGATTAGAAATATTTCAAAAGGAGAAATGGGTGAATTTACCAAACTTTAAAAACCCGCCAAGTCTACTTAAGGTAACTTATTTTATTAATACTCCCATGTTTGCAGCAGGTGCAAACACCCAAGAAGCAGAGCTGACACCGACGACGTTTAAGGGTGTGATGAGGTTTTGGTGGCGTGCTTTAAACTGGTCACAGATACGCTTAGCTTATAACAACGATACGGAAGCTTTAAAAGAATTACATAAGCAAGAATCTAGCCTTTTTGGAGTAGCAGCTAAGACTGAGCGTAAGGGTCAAGGTCAGGGCGCTTGTTTGGTCAATTCATTAACCTTACAGTCGCAGAAAAAATGGACTTATCAGAATAACAAAAACGGCCTGAACTATTTGATGGGTCAGGGGCTGTTTCATTTTAGAGATGGGCTTAGTCGTGAGGCCATAAATCCACAGAAAGAATTTAAGATTGAATTAAGTAGAGCAGCACGCTCACCAAGCTGTTATAGACGTGCTTAAACTAATTGGGTTATTAGGTGGCTTTGGGTCACGTTCTCGCCATGGGTTAGGCTCTGTAACCTTAAAAGACATATCGGTAAAGACGGTACAAGACGAGAACTATAATGCAACAGATATCGAAATAAGTAATGCCGTAATCGCTATTAATGAGCTACTTGTAAAATATGAATGCAAAAAAAATAAGGAACTGCCTCCAATATCTGCCTTTTATGCGGGTACTAGAATTGATGTGCTCAATAGTTATAAAAAAGACCCTATAGGATTGCTAAATGAGCTTGGTGAAGAGCAGCAAATGTATCGTAGCTATGGCCGTAATGGAAAAGTAAATGGTAAGGCGGCTGAGAAAAACTTTAGTGATGATCATGATCTTATTTTAAATCTTGCAGATAAGTCTCATCAGGGTCGTCCGACGCACCCCAGACGTGCTGTATTTGGTTTGCCACATAACTACTTCTACTCAAGCAACAAACTAAAAGCAGATATTGACTCTACAACAGGAAGACGTTCGTCACCTTTGTTTTTTCATATACATAAAAAAGATGATGGCAGTTACCAAGCAATTTTATGTTTAATGAAAAGTTGGTTTTTGCCAGAGGGAGAGAAGATTCAGTTTTCTGCCAACCGACAACATATGGAATTCAATGTCGATGCAGATTGGGATGTGATTACAGACTTTATGGATCGAGCAGCATTTGTAAATAAGGAAACCTTGTAATGAGTCAAGAAAATCAGTATTTCCATTTTACATTAGGCCCAGTTCAAGGTTTCGTTGCCCAAGCGCGACGCACCCGTGACTTTTGGGCAGGCTCATTCTTGTTATCCTGGTTGTCTGCAGTGGCTATTAAGGCAGTACAAACTCAAGGCGGGCAAGTTATTTTTCCGATACCTGACAAGGGTTTTCTAGCTGCTGTATCAGGCGATGCTATTGAGAAACTACCACAACAAGGAGGCATACCTAATCGCTTTATGGCGGATATTAGCGGCTGTGCTAACTTTGATGCGCAAGCAGTGACTGTGGCTGTTCAAAAGTCATGGGAGGCGGTATGTGATCAGGTTTGGAAGCATGATAAAGCTGCATTAACACAGCCTCGTGAGCAAGTTTCAAAGCAAGAACAAATCACTCGTGATATCTGGGATAGACAAATTGGTCATTTTTGGCATATGAACTGGGTCATCACTCACGGTAAAGACACGAGTGCACTTGATAAACGTAAGAACTTGCGAACGCACGTACCTTCAGTAGAAGATGGCTATAAATGCATGATGATGGAAGGGTATCAAGAGTTAAGCGGTGCAAGTGGAAAACAAAGTGGTAGTAAAAGACGTGAGTTTTGGCTGAGCTTATCTAGCTATCCGCGAATGGGTTTAGATTTAAAAGAAGATGAGCAGTTGAGTGCCATTGCTTATGTCAAACGCCGTTTTGTGCACTCGTTCAATAAGGTCAGCCTTGATATTGAGGTGGCGGGCGAGGTGTTTACCGTACATGGCTGGAAGCTACCTAACAATGTACCATCAATAAGTTATATGGCCAGTGTACCTTGGCTTAAGCGTGTTCTACAAGCGCAAGAAAAAGTGCATTCGCAGCTCATTGATTTTAATGGTTACATCGGTGATGTAAACAAATATAACCCAAGCATTGGAATAATCTCAGAGCGTAAAAACCATGTTAATGGTGTGAAAAAAGCCATTGAGGGCAATGCCTATATAGATATTAATGATATCAGTCTTGATGGACAACTATATTTTAATAGTTATTGGGATAACTTGAATAATCTGTATCCAGATAAAAAACATAAGTATAACAAGATAGAGGAAGCTGCCGGCAACGCTAAGCGTAGCCTGCACAAACTGTATGAGCTTGTGGAACAGCCTCCATCTCCTTACTATGCGATTTTATTAATGGATGGCGATAGCTTAGGTAAACAAATGGGTCATGAAGCGCGTCAGCCTATTATCAGTCATGCCTTGAACAAATTTACCAAGTGTGTCTCTGAAATTGTTCAGGCACATGATGGTTTCTTGGTATATGCCGGTGGCGATGATGTGTTGGCACTACTTAGCTTAGATGATGCAATTCCAGCAGCTGTTGCTCTACAGCAGAACTACAAGGATTGCTTTGAGCAAGCATCATTAGAAAGTGGCGAAAAAGTAAGCGTTCATTCTACTTTATCAGGAGCCATCAACTACTGCCATATAGGCACGCCACTAACTCAAGTGCTTAGTAACAGTCATGACTTATTAGATAATGTTGCTAAAGAGGGTACAGGACGAAATGCGTTGGCGGTTCGTGTATGGAAACCTTCTGGGTTGGCAACACAGTGGTCTCTGCCTTGGGACAAGGTTCTAGATAAAATATCAATCGAAAAGCTCAATAAAAGCTTTGAATTACAGATGGATGACAACACGCCAGTTATTAGTGCTTTAGCTGAGGTGATGGCGTATCAAAAGACAACAGACAACAATGTTTCAGTCTTTTCTTCTGGATTCTTTTATAAGACACGAGAGCTTATGAAGAGAGTCAATAATATGCAGCAGCTTGGCATGATAGATACAGAGCAAATGACAGATTTGCTACTGGCTGAGTATTACCAATCAGGTCAGTTTGGAAAAATGAGCAATACTCAAAGACTGCAAATGACAGAAGTGTTTAGTATTTTGATTGATCAAAGCAAGGATTTTCGTAGCATGATTGTGGATGGTAAAGCATATATAGATAAAGAGTCAGGTAAAGATTTGTCTGGTGAAGCGGGTATATTTTTAAGGCTATTAGGCCAAAAAGGGCTTGGTAAAGGGGATCAAGACTAATGATATCGGATAACAGACTAAATAAACTGGCTGTTTTTAAGCAGATAGATACTTGGTTTTTTCGCGAGTCGCGTCCCCATGGAAGCTTTGGTGCTAATGCGCTGGACTCAATCTTTCCGCCACCAACGCGAACTTTGATGGGCTCGATTAGAACGCATATCGGTAATCAGTACTTTAGTCAAAACCCTAGCCGATCGTGGAATGACCTAGATAGCTTACAAGAGCTAACCCAAGTCATAGGTAACTCAAACAATTTAGGGGATTTAAGACCTGTAGGAGTTTTCCTATTAAAAAACAAAGAATCCTATCAAGCTAATATTTGCAAAAGTAGTATTTGTTATTATCCCTCTCCAGTCAATATTTGTCGAAAGATTCAGCAAGATGAAGCAGGTAATGAAGTTACACACTATTTTGCTCTGCAAGTATCTGACACGAGTTATCAGACAGATGTAGGCGATATTTTCCTGCCCACTTTGCCTGATAAGGTAGAAGGGTTAAGCGATTTAAAAGGTGCAAAGCCATTAGAAGATGTTTGGTTAAGTAAGGGCGCTTGGGAGTCAGTACTATCTGCAGAAGTTAGAGTGCTAAGCGAAGACAGTCAGAGTGTTAAAGTGCATGATGACTTTATTGATAATGAATATCGTCTTGGCATCCAGGTAAATAGTCAGCATAGAAGTGTGATCGAAGGTCAGCTATATCAAACCAGTCATATTCGCCTAGACCCTACGGTAAGCCTTGTTATGCCATTGACGGCAAATAAGCAAAGCTTAGCGCAAGTGGTGAATGATGGTTTTTTGGAGCAGCCAAGTTTATTAAGACTAGGTGGCGAAGGTCGTATGGCCCATTTGAGCGTTGTCGATACTGATAATGATTTATTAGGGCTTCCAAAAGCACCAGAGCAGTTGTTCACTAAAAGCTCAGATGGCAAGCAGCGATTTATGATTTACTTGCTGACTAAGTTAAAAATGAGTGAGCGATCTTGGTTGCCAACAGGTTTCTCTAGAGCAGACATGGGCTGGGAAGGTGAGATTAGAGGTGTTTCCGTAACTCTGGTTTCTGCTTGTGTTGGTAAGGCGCAGCGTGAAGGTGGATGGGATCAAAAGCAGCATAAGCCAAGGGCTATAGAGAACTACTTGCCGGCCGGCAGTGCATTTTTTGTAGAAGTAGATTCTGATATAACAAGTGAGGCAATCATATCAAAGTTACATGGACAAACGATGTTTGTGGACGATGAATGGGGCGAAGGCTTGATGTTGTTAGGTAAGTGGCCAGCCTAGTTGAGTTGTTCTTACATTTGAAAAATACTTATTTATTATAAAACTGTCAGTCTTAAGGAAAACAATATGAACAATATGATCATGTCAATGGTTGCTCAGACGTCTATTCACGCGGGAGCTGGGCAGGCGCTTAGTGTGATTGATTTACCTATACAGCGTGAAGGGCATACTCAGCATCCTGTCATATTTGGTTCAAGCCTGAAAGGAGCTTTGCGCTATCGAGCCAATCAAGTGATGGGTGCAAGTAATGAAGAAGGCAGCCAAGGAAAAGATAATAAAAATCTGTTTTTTGCTGTGTTCGGTCCAGATACTCAAGGAGCACAAGACAACTCTCATGCTGGCGCGATTATGGTCAGCGATGCGCGTCTGCTGCTATTGCCTATACGATCATTGAATGGGTATTTTAAGTGGGTAACGTGTCCTGCTTTGTTGCGTCGTTATGACAATGATCGAGATAGAGCAGGTCTAGATAAGTTGGCTTTCACAATTGAAACATTTGAAGATAATCAAGTATTAGTCTCTTTGGCGAATTCAGACACTTTGTTTTTAGAAGAGTTTGCACTGTCACCAAAGTCAGATGATGTTGTTAACAAATGGATTGAGGTACTAGCAAGCGATACAGGTTTGAATGAACAGGTACTAGCCGATCAGTTGGCTATAGTAACAGATGATATGTTTAGCTTTTTGGCACAAAGCGCGACACAAGTTAATGCGCATATTGCGTTAGATGAAAATAAAACAGTAAAAAAAGGTGCATTATGGTATGAAGAGACGCTGCCTCCTGAAACGGTGATGTATAGCCTTATTATGTGTACTGATTCACGTCGAAGTGGTACAAATATGAGGAGTGGTGAGGTAGCTGAAATTTTAACTGGTCAAGTATTGCCTGAAGACAATCGTTATCTGCAAGTGGGTGGTAATGAAACGGTTGGAATGGGTTGGTTTCAAGTGAATTTTATTTTACCAAGTCAGGGTTAATATCTGAATCAAGGAGTGCTTGAAAAATGCTTATACAGTCACGTGATCAACAAAGAGCCGCTCATGCTATTAAAAGTATCGAGTCAATGCAGCAAAATACACAGCTAAAAAGCAGTGCCATTAAAAGTGCAGTCAACGGACTGCCAGCCATGATTCATATGAATGGACTGGGTCATGCTTTTGCCTTTTTTTTAAGCGATCCCAAAAACTTTCCTGAGCGTAAGACTATAGTAGAAACAGTCTTTGATTGGTTAGAAAATAATAGTCAGGTATATGATAGTTTATCTGAACACAGTAATCTAACTGCACTTAAGGCAGTCACCTTGTCAGACTTAAAGACACACCAGGTTGCCCAGCAAGAAGCACAAGCTTACTTGTTATGGCTTAAAAAGTTTGCGCGGGCCTTGTTGGTAGACGACGAAAGCAACTAAGAGTCGGTGTTATTTTCTTTGAGGAGCGTTTAGCTATGCTACAACCAGTTTATAATCAAGAAGTTACGGGCAAGTTGGCATTTGAAGTGTTTGGTGCTGACAATGAGAGTCACTCAGGCTTATGGTTTGAGAGATTCTATACATATGAAAGATATGACAAGCATGGCGAACTACTGCCTGAGAGATCGCAAAAAGATGCTAAGAAAAGTGAGAAGAAGAACTTTTGGCGTGACTTTCAGGGGGTCAATGGTGTAAGGCGTTGTGGCAACATTGAGATGTTAAAGAACCATGCATTGCGCCAGTATGCATTGTGTAAAACGCAAGGAGGACAAAGCAAAGTATATGCAAATGATTGGTTAATGGCCATTGGATTGGGTAATAGTCATCCATTAGAAAATGGCCTGCTTTGGCATCCCACGTTAGGCGTCCCTTATTTTCAGGGTAGTACAGTAAAGGGGTTGGCAAAAGCATTAATGGAGCAGTGGGGAGCAGACCCTGAACTTATCAAACGCTGGTTTGGTTCAGTCAACTTATTGACTTCCCCAAATCTCAAAGAGCACCCAGATCTGGTTTTGAGATATTTTGATACTGAGTTAACTGATACGCTAAAAGAATCACTGTCTTTGCAAAGCACAGGAGCCTTTATATTTTTAGACGCCATACCTATCGAACCGGTGATGATTAAAGAGAGTATGGTGACACCACATTACGGACGCTGGTATGAAAAGGGTGATATTCAGCCAACGGGTAGTGAGAATGTACCAGGTGACTGGCATTCGCCTATACCCGTTGAGTTCTTGGCTGTCGAAAAGGCAGTGATGCAGTTTGGGGTTATGCCAAGACTAGGAGCGGATGTTAAAGAAGGTGAGATTGAGCAGATGTGTAACGTCATTGAGCTTGCAATGCAGCATTTGGGTATTGGTGCCAAAACAGCCACAGGATTTGGTCGTATGCATGTAGCTGATAAGCAGCAGAAGATTTTAGCCACTGAGTTTGAAGTGATACAAAAAGAAAAAGCTGAACAAAAAGTCTTGAATGATGAGCTTAAGGGTGCAAGTGAACTGAAACAGGAGTTGATCACGCAAATCAGTGAAAACAATTGGCGAGAGGGCAAAGATGAGGTCAAAACAAACTTTACTGATGCTTTGGATGATTGGCTAGATAAATTAGAGGCTAATCCAGAAGAGTCAGATGTTGTCGAGTTGATGGTTGAAGTCTTCAAGGTTCATTATGCTAGTCAGTTTAAAAACCCAAGTAACAAAAAAGTAAAGCCACGTCAAAAGGTATGGGTTGATAGGCTAAAAGCTTTGTTGTAATTAAAGGTAAGTATTATCTTGCTCAATTAGAAACTACATCGTTAATTTTTACTCTGGACAGTATGTGTAGTGTGAAATTAAAAATGGCAGATTCTGCACCATGTAAAGGAGCGTTCAAATCCAAATAGATAAGTTTTAAGCGCTGCGACGCTCAAGCCCGCGTTGATACCAGTCGCGTCCTTTCTGACCGCAATGATCACGTAGGTATAGTTTGAGCTCACGTGTTTTATGATTGATATCACGCAGCTCAGAAAATAACGCCTCTTTCTGCTGTTTAATATTGCTACGCTCGTTCTTAGCCTGTTTTAAAGACTCACGGACAGCATTGAGTTGCTCACGAATTTGTGCCTTTACTGAGCCGCTTGCCTCATCACGCTGCTTTTTCAACTCAATAATCTGCTTAATCTGGATGTCTATACGAGCACTAAGCATTGTTAGCATTTGCTTTTGTACATCGTAGAACTTATAGCAATTATTAGCGGTAAGTACAGAGTTGTAATGTAGCTTAATGTGCCGATAGAAATCTTGAGTAGCTCTATTGGCTTGTTTATAGCTATTTAGTTGTCCTTGGCGTTCGGCGACTTCACGTGCCAACTGGCGCGAACTGCTGTGATAGCTATTCATCGCTGACTGATCTTCGTTAGACAACCATGCATACGCAGCTGTTGCAATACCGGCTACGGCAATACCAAATACCAAGTACATAAGCTGCTCCTTCAAAAGATGGGTTACATAAATATTATTTTGTTAGTCTAACTGCTGTAGCCGACATCGGTATAAGTGCGAGGTGTATCTCTATTGGTGTCACAACTATGAATATAAGCCGAATGGCCATGATCGTTAATGTCGCGATGCGCTTGTATAAGCTGGGTTTTTTCAGAGTGTAAATCCTTTAACGTCTCGGCATAAAAAACCCTGTCGGCAGTGGTCGACGCAGGCTGCGTCATCGCAGAGATAAGTGCTGATGTCTGAGAGTCCAATGCAGCCAGTCTGTCTTTAATATCTTGCAACGCTTGTTGATTGATTTGCACCATTTGCTTAAAATTCTCGCCCGACTGTTTAAGATGATTCATCGCATGGGCATGATGATTGGTAAGGTGGTCACGCGTTATATCTGCCTGCTGCTGTATGGTTTCGTATTCAAGCTGGGAACGTAGACTTTCTTGACGAAATTGCAAAAAAGAGTTGCTCGCTTTAACACACTCAGTCACGAGATTCACGGCATGAGGCGAAAGACTGACAACCAAGTCGCGATTGGCTTGTTGGCGCTGCTGAGCAAGCTTTAAATCAGTTTGTTTATCAGCTTTACGACTGTCCAATGCTTTAGTAGCAAGCATGGCGCCAGTGCTGGCAAGTTGTAAGCCTAAAGTTGCTGATGTTGACATAGTTGCTCTCCTGTTCGAATAAAAAAGTATAAATCTAAAATTAATAGTTCTAACCTTGGTACAGCACTCGAAATATGTGGTTTGCACCTCACATGTATAGTTTTCAGAATGTCAAGTCGCCTATTGGTTGAGGCGAGAGCTATACATGATGGTTTGATAGACTTATAGCGTAATACATAATCCTAGTTTTTGGCTGTTTGGCAAGCTTGCCAAACCTAAATAGATCGGCTGTGGGCTCAGTAAGCTTAGAATATATTTTTATATGTATCAGGACGGCCGCCCAGCTCATCACAGTTTTGTATATAGGCAGTTAAGGACTGACCAGCGATAACGTAGTGTTCTCTAGCAAGCTGTGACAACTCAGAGTTGATGAGTGTCATCACTTCGAGTAGATGCATCTTAACCTCATGTGTCTGTCCTGTCTGAGAGAGACAAGCCAAGATTTGATTCAATCTATCATTTGCGCTTTTGTACATCTGCATTGTGTTGTCAGATGACAGGCGATTTTGCTCTAAAATTAGGCCAAAATTAGCACTTATTTGCTTCATTCTCTGCATTTGTAATTCATGTTGATTATGCTCTTGCAGCAGAGATTGGTCAGTTTGGTGATGCATTGATTCGCGTTGAACCTGCACTTGCAGAGCAGCATGGCGATACTGCATTATGCTATTACAAATCTTTAAACCTTCTTTAATCAGCTCAACAGCATATGGCGCGACTAGCATGACTGCTTTTGACATCGATACTTTCCTCAATAAAGATCATATAAAATCAAAGTGCGACGCACTACAAGTCTCAAAATCTATGATTTCGTCGTCTAGGCTTACTATATTAATGCAGTATTAGTGGTTATATTATTTTGATAAGCTTGCCAGTAATGTGTATGAGCCATACTGGGTAGCTCTCTCAAGGTCGGTATTAATATCATGAGTAAGTATTATAAATGACATGCTTTTAGTCAGTGTCTAATTGCAACACAATAACGAGGTGTCAGCGTCACAAAAAGTGCTGTGACGTCGTCTTGTCTTGGGTTATATCATAGTTTAAGAGGAGCAGGTATCGCAGTTTGACAAGCTTGTGAAAAGCTGCATTTGTACTGTGATGTTATAAACTCCGTTCAGTCGTCGCAACAAATCGTCGAGTAATGCTCTATTAGGCAAGGTTGATTGATACGCTCTCTAAGTCGACAACCAATAACATTAAAAAAGGCAGGAGTCAGCCATGGCATATTATTTGGTCAGTCGTCATCATGGGGCAGTAGAGTGGATGGATTATATGGGTTACCACTATGATAGGCATCTTACCCATTTACATGATTATGCTATGCTAAATAGCGGAGATACCGTGATCGGCTCATTGCCCATCAACATCGTGGCAGATTTAAATGAGCGCGGGGTATGCTATCAACATTTGAGTCTGTATGTTCCAGAGAGTTTGCGCGGTATGGAGCTGTCGGCAGTACAGTTGTCTGAGCTTGATGCCAAGCTTGAGTGCTATGAAGTCAGGCGGACTAAAGGTAGCCTTAAGCCATAGAACAGGCAGGTATCAGTAAAAAAATGGCTTTTAATAGTGAGTATGAATAATAAGCGTAGGGGTAATAATGGTCAAATCCGTAGAATCAAACTTGGGAGATTTTAATTACGCAGCCTGAGGATAATAATCAAATCACACCTTTCTTGGCGACTTAAAGCCCAAGCCCTTTTGAACCCTCGTTTGATTGTAGTACAACTCGATATATCTAATGATATCAGTAATGGTGGCAAATCTGGTCTTATAGTTCTGATGATATACCAGCTCATTCTTAAACACGCCTGAAAAGCCTTCTGTTAGCGCATTGTCATATGAGCGAGGAATACTAAGTGTCTGGGAGACACTTACCCGAGTGCAAGGCGGAGGTCTGCGCCCGTAGTGGTTGCCATGGCTACAGTACTGACTGCCTCTGTCTGAATGTACAATCAGACAGAGGCTTGGACGTTTGTTCTTGATGGCCATGTTCAATGCTTTACAGACTAAATCTGCGGTCATGCGCTTATTGATAGCATAGCCGACCAATTCTTTGGTGTATAAACCTTTGACTCCAGCTAAATATAGCCAGCCCTTATTTATCCAGATATAAGTAATATTGCTGACCCACGCTCCATTAGGGCGCTTAGCATCAAACTTTTGCTCCAATACGTTTGGATAGACCAGCTTGTCGTGATTGGAGTCAGTGGTGACTTTAAAACGCTTGTGACGACAGCATTTGATACTGTGCTCTTCTTTGATGCTTTTGACCATATATAGGCTAATGTTATGGCCTTGCTCTATCAGCTTTGCATGCAGTCGATTAACACCATAGCGCTCTTTAGTCTCAATGTGAGCGGCTTTAACTAGTAGCTCGCAATGGTTGCAATGTATCTGCTACTTGCTTATATCGCGACTACTCCAGTCGTAATAGCTTGAGGGTTTGACGCTTAATACACGGCACATAGTGGTAATGTTAAATATCTGCTGATTATCTTTAATAAAGGCGTACCTTACTAGCTGTGCTTGGCAAGGTCGCCGTCGCCCCACTCGAGAACAGCTCTCGTCTTGTGTCGGGACAAAGCAGTACTTCGCTTTATCCCTCCTCATTTAGTATCTCTCGTTCCTCCTCAGCAATTTTAAGCTGTCGTTTGAGGTGCTTGTTCTCTTCCATCGCGCGGCCATAAGCTGTGGATCGTACTGCTCAGTCCCTTCAAGCTTGCCTTGATTGGCTTTGTTATTCCAGTTCGATAGCGTTTGCATGGCGATGCCGAGTTGCTTTGCAGTAGCTGAGATATTGCCGTTATTGTCTGGTATCTCCTTGACAGTTTCGGCTTTAAACTCTGCACTGTAAGTTATGGTATACTCCTGTGAATACGCTTAGTTTACCAAGTTTAGGTGTACGGCTTCTTCAGCATAGCTCATATTTTATAGTCACTCATTCTAAAGAGTTTGTTCAGGGTAGCAATCACATCAATGGCATTGAAAATTCCTGCACTCAGTCTAAACGAAGATTAAGAAAATACAACGGAATCTATAAGAAGTATTCCCACTTATTTTTAAAAGAGGGCAAGTTTAGATTGAATTATGGTTCACCCTCTAATCAGCTTAAAATACTGAGAAAATAGTGTGATATTTAACCCTTATCTACTAAAGCCACTGAATCTTCCCTCTTTTTAATAGAATTACACCCAACTTAATACCACCTGAGCTTTACAAGTCGATTTGTATCCATTCGACCGTAGCGTCCTGCCATAAATGCTCTTGCATCAGTGCTAGATTATGATCGATCAATAGCTGATAAAAAGGCTGTAGAGGTTCTAG
>RCMY010007339.1_pt1 | contig 16764 bp, 11 predicted proteins | sample 2041341 | NCBI WGS metagenome assembly RCMY01 (sample SAMN09708234, study PRJNA481090) | Marine sediment metagenome, whole genome shotgun sequencing project. | reverse complement strand
TTGCAGAAGTCAGTAATGGATAGGCGCAGATAAGTAAGTTGTCTGGAAAAGCTGTCGGTTAACTGTTGATGGTTATTATCACTAGCAGCAGGCGAGTCAATAGATAGCTTGGTACTAGTTGTTTGCCCATCTTTGAGAACAGGTGTTGGGATAGGTGAATACAATTGAGTATTCCCTATGGTTGGGATGCGGTGATTCATAGTGTATTACCGTTAATGTAAAATATGTTGTGTACTTTTAGGCGTTGCCTCAGGTTATGAGTGGAGAAAATTGTATTTAAAAATTATTATGACACATTGCAAGCTGATTACTATTAACCAAAAGAGCCTTAGCGCCTACCACTTTAGTGGTAGATGCTAAGGCTCTTTATTAGGCTGATTATTTTTAATAGCTGTATTTATTAACTATGTAGCCAAGGAAAAGGTTGCACTTCTACTGTGTTTCCTGATTTTATATCACCAGTATCTTGAGCTAATACAATAAAACAGTTTGCACGGCTGAGCTGCTTGATTCTGTGCGACTGTTGGTTAAAAAAACATTCGACTTGATAGTTACCTTGGGCATCTCGTGACAATAGACCACGTTGAAAATCAGTACGACCAACTGATTTTTTAATATCATTGATCAGTGTTGCCGTTACTGTCAAACGCATGGGCTGCTCCTCTTTCGAGGCACCCGATAGTTGCCATAGCGCTGGTATTATAAACTGTAAAGCGCCAACTACCGTGGATATTGGATTGCCAGGTAAGCCAAAGTACAGCACTGGCTTATCAGCGCCTTTATCTTTGTCACCAAACAGCTCCCCAAAAACGAAGGGCTTACCCGGCTTCATCGCTACTTTATAATGATTGATCTGACCTAGCTGCTCAATCACTGTGGTCAAAAAGTCATAATCACCTACGGATACGCCAGCGGTTGAGATTAGCACATCACACTTTTGCATGGCCTTATGAACCGCCTTTGTGGTCTTCTCTAAATCGTCAGGGATAATGCCGTAATCACGAATAATAATCGGCAACTCTGCCAACATGCTTTTGAGAGTCGGCGTATTGGAGTTATAGATTTGCGCTAAGCTTTTTAACTTATCACCGAGAGCAACCAGTTCATCACCAGTCGCCAGCAGACCTACCGTAAGTGGCTTAAACACTTCTACTTTATTAATACCTAAGTTGGCCAGTAAGCTGATGTCAGCCGGATTCAAGCGTTTGCCTTGTTGCAACACCAGCTCATTCTGTTGAATCTCCTCCCCTTGCTTACGGATATTGGCGTCTACATCTGCAGCCTTTGAAAAAATAATCTCATAAGGTTGGGTTTTATCAATGCTGTTTTTTATATAAGCAAAGTTGGTGTTCTCTTGCATAACGACCGTGTCGCAACCGTCCGGCACCACAGCACCAGTAAAGATACGGATGCCTTGGCCTTTTTTTAGTGTGCCAATAAAAGCGTTGCCCGCTTGCGACTCGCCAATTATTTCAATAATAGCGCCTTTTTGGCGATCACTGTTATGGGCAATAGCATAGCCATCCATCGCTGATACATTCTGTCTAGGCACAGCAAACGGTGAGGTAATATACTCAGCCAATATCTGGTTACAACTTTCTAACAGCGCAGAAGTTTGTGTCGCTCTCTTATTGACAGGAGAATCGGTTTGATTATAAATCTTTACGCGGTCTTTAATGGCAAGCATCAACTGTTCTGTGGTAATCATAAGCCCTATACTCCTACTATTAATCGCAAAAAAACATATGTCAAACCTACCCTATCCTAATATCTGATTAGCCGCGAAATATATTTTCTTGTTCAAGTATCATCTCGATGCCCTCTATATTGGCTTCATCAGATAACCTAAATAAATAGTCACAAAGCGACTGATGAAAAGCTTGCTGACTTAATTTGTTAGAGACCGCAGGCGCTACTTGGTCATAAGTCATTTGAATGCCTGGCTGCTTATCGAGTACTTCGACGATATGAAAGCCGTATCTGCTCTCAATAGGGCTTGGCGCCAGACCCGTCTCTAAACTAAACAGCACACTCTCAAACTCTGATACGGTTTGTCCTTTACTAACAACACCCAGCTCGCCGTCGGCTTCTTTTGAGGGGCAAGCAGAATGCTGACGAGCTATTTGAATAAATTCAGCATTCGGATTGGCATTATTATTGATCTGCTCAATCAGATCATAAGCAGTCTTTTTGATATCTAGTCTTTCTTCACCGTCTTCAGGTAGACAGGCCAATAAGATATGACGCACCGACATAATAGGGTCGGTCTTGAAACTAGCTATATTCTGCTCGTAATAACGCTTACAAGTTGCCACATCAGGGTTTGTTGCTTGGACGTTTTTATCAATTAATGCTGAGATAGCTTGTTCTTCATCATCTGTCCATGCCGACTCACCAAGACTACTATCACTTAGCACAGCAATTTTTAATAACTCGCGGACGACTAAAGCTTGGGTGGCTAAAAACACAGCGTCTTCTTTATTCTCTGCTGGGTGGTATTGTAACTCTTGTGCGATAGCCGTCCTATCGATCATCACACCATTAACAAGAACAGAAGGTAACTCGTCACGGCTAGAAGCGATAAGGTTTTTATGATTGCTACGCTCTTCCGCCATGGCCTTTTCGATGAACTCTTGGTCAGAATGCGGCTTTTTAAGGTCTGTCAATGTTGGCATAAGATGAACAATATCATCACCGTTATCCATTACCGGCATGTTTGCTACAGTAGCAGCATTATGGGCATGGGTCTCATTATTAACGCCACCGTTAAGATGGTCGGCTGGATTATAGGTACTGACTGTCATAGTTAGTGCTCCGCTAAAATTTTTGTAACTTTAATTAGTAACGATAATCGCGAGTCAAGCACTCGCGATAACCATCTTTTAGATAATGATGGGGTTAAATGATAAGAGTGTATCAAAACCCTATTGCGATTGTTTTTGTCGAACAATCTGATAACGACGACCCAAATACCAGACTGGCGCACTGACAATATGGATGAGTCGAGTGAAGGGAAAAATCATTAACAGGGTAATACCTAGTGCCATATGTAGCTGATATATCAGGTCAGCCTGCTCGATACGCGCTGCTGCTTGTATAGGTCTTAAAACCGTAATATCTTGCGCCCAACCTGCGAAGTTCAGCATCGTATAACCATCTAAATGCTGGGCTGAAGTAAAGATACTGCCCATACCCAAGCTCAGCTGAATAAATAACAATACCAGTATCAGCTTGTCTGAGAATTTGGAGGTGTTGGAGATGCGGTCATCGGTGAAGCGCCGCCACATCAGCATGACCAGTCCAACCCAACAGAATGCCCCTGCGATACCACCAACCACTACGGCCAAGACTTGTTTATTACCAGCACTAATGAATCGATCATATAAAACGTGCGGGGTTAACAGCCCAACAAAATGCCCGAGTAGCACCACAATAATACCCACATGGAACAGATTGCTCGCCCAGCGCATATTCTTCTTTCTTAGCATCTGTGAAGAGCTTGATTTCCATGAGTACTGAGACAAATCAAAACGTACCCAAGTACCAACGATAGCGACAGTCAGCGCAATATAGGGATAAACACCAAAAAGGAATATTTGTAGCCAATTTAGATTGGCTAAAGCTTGTAAACTAGGCGCTCCAATATTCATGTCCATTCTCCTTATGATTGGTTAACTGGCTGGTTTAGTTTCTTGTCTTGCTTGTTGGTTTGTTTAAAATCAACCCAATGTACAGGGGCATCAACCATTTTGGCTGCTGACTTAGACTTTTTAACCCCCGCTTTGGCAGCAAGATTTTGAGTGCTGGTATTAGAGGAACAGCGTTCTTCTTGCTGTGCATCTAGGAAGTCGACCACTTCTTCTTCCCATTCTTTATCTAGCGCTTCAAAAGTATCATCGCGCTGCTCTTTACTGATTTTTTCATCGTACTCAGCAACGATCTCAAGTGGCTTGCCAGCGATCTGCAACAGCGCATTAAAACAACTTTCGTATAAGCTATTTCGAGCCTTAAGCCTAGCGGCTAGTAAGGCAATAATATGACTGACATCCGCAATATCCATACGGATTTGGATATCATCATTTATCACGGTGGCTTGATAAGCTAAAAACTCTAAATATAAAGGGATATAGTCAGGGAGCTCTTTCATATTGATTATAAAACCAGCTTCTTCGTACTGGCCCATCAGATCAACCATCGCCTGACCTCGATCGCGTGATTCACCATGGACATGTTCAAACAACCATAGCGACAAGGAACGACCGCGTTCAAACAGACCGTCGTACTCTGCTTGCGCCTCAAGCGAGCCCATAGCGATTAAGCTATCAATTAAGTCGCTAATTTGACTACGTACTTGTGGGCTGATTAAGGTAGAGCTCATAACTATCTTTTTGCACGCAGCAAAGGTATCGTCTACAAATAGCTCATTGGTTGGGTAATCTACCAATAAGCTCAATACTTTTAGTATCTTAAGCTCAGAGTCTTCAATCCTAGTAAGCACATCAGAATCACTGGCTAAGTCAGCACTATAAGTTGGGTCAGCGCTATCAGGTTGAGAATTATTTAGTTTAAAAGTTGGCATGTTATACCTCCCATTTTTGTACAGTATCAGTAAAATCGCGACGGTTGGTTTTACTTTGACCGAACATACTGTTATCAGACTCACCTGACGAGCAGCCATCACCAAAAGTGAAACCACAGCCGCCACGCTCAGCGAATGCATCGCTCAGGGCTTCTTCTCGGTGCGCCGTTGGAATGACGAAACGGTCTTCGTAATTGGCGATAGCGAGGTAGCGATACATCTCTTCTACTTGATGTTTGGTCAGACCGACATCGTCTAAGATACTTTGCACTTCTTGCTTTTCAACCAACTGCATGCGCTTGTAGCTACGCATAGCTAGCAGACGTTTTAATGCCAGACGCACAGGCTCTTCATCACCCGCTGTCAATAGATTGGCTAAATAGCGAAGCGGAATACGTAAGCTATCGACATCAGGAATCAGTCCATCCATACCTACTTTGCCCGCTTCGGCAGCATTTTGAATAGGTGACAATGGCGGCACATACCAAACCATCGGCAAGGTACGATATTCAGGATGTAGTGGCAGAGCCAGTTTCCAATCCACCGCCAGCTTATAGACAGGTGAGCGTTGGGCTGAGTCAATAACCGACTGCGGTACGCCATCTTTTAATGCTTGGGCAATGACTACAGGATCATTAGGGTCTAAAAATAAATCCAATTGAGCAGGATAAATATCTTTCTCGTTTGGTGTACTAGCCGCTTCAGCGATTTTGTCAGCGTCATATAGCAATACGCCCAAATAGCGAATACGCCCGACGCAAGTCTCTGAACATACTGTCGGCATGCCCGCTTCAATACGCGGATAACAGAAGATACATTTTTCAGATTTGCCAGATTTCCAGTTATAGTAAATCTTTTTGTAAGGGCAGCCTGAAATACACATCCGCCAGCCACGGCATTTGTCTTGGTCAATTAAGACGATGCCGTCTTCTTCACGTTTATAAATCGCACCACTAGGGCAAGCGGCGACACAAGTAGGGTTCAAGCAATGCTCGCAAAGACGAGGCAGATACATCATGAATGTATTCTCGTACTCGCCGTAGATATCAGCTTGGATATTGTCAAAGTTCTTATCTTTGCGTCTTTTTTCGAACTCAGTACCTAAGATTTCCTCCCAGTTAGGACCCCATTCTATCTTTTGCATACGCTTGCCAGTAATGGCTGAACGCGGGCGGGCGATAGGTTGATGGTTACTGATCGGTGCAGTGTGCAGATGCTGATAGTCAAAATCAAACGGCTCATAGTAGTCGTCAATCTCTGGCAAGTCAGGGTTGGCAAAGATATTAGCCAACACACGGAACTTACCACCGATACGTGGATTAATACTGCCATTGGCATTACGTATCCAACCGCCTTTCCATTTATCTTGGTTTTCCCACTCTTTGGGATAACCGATACCGGGTTTTGATTCGACGTTATTGAACCACGCATATTCCATACCTTCACGGCTGGTCCAAACGTTTTTACAGGTGACTGAACAGGTATGGCAACCGATACATTTATCAAGGTTAAGCACCATGCCTACTTGCGAACGAATTTTCATGGGTGTGCTCCGAGTGTTAGTAGAAAAATTTGTCTTACCCTACAATGCTACAATGCCGTCTTATCCATCGATAGTCGTAGGCAATGGGCGTGGTAATGAATCATCTGGCTTGTCTTCCAACCAGTCGATTTTTGACATTTTACGGATAACGACAAACTCATCGCGGTTACAACCTACTGTGCCGTAGTAGTTAAAGCCGTAAGATTGCTGAGCATAGCTACCAATCATGTGAGTTGGCTTTAAGATAGTACGAGTCATCGAGTTATGGACACCACCACGCGTACCGGTCTGCTCGGAACCTGGAATGTTGACCAGTTTTTCTTGTGCGTGATACATCATGGTCATGCCTTCTTTGACCCGCTGGCTGACGATAGCCCGAGCGGTGAGAGCACCGTTAGCATTGAACAGCTCAATCCAGTCGTTATCGACAATACCAGCCTTTCGCGCATCCACTTCTGACATCCAAACACAAGGACCACCACGGCTTAGGGTCAGCATTAGTAAGTTTTCAGAATAAGTACTGTGAATGCCCCACTTTTGATGCGGTGTTAAGAAGTTCAGGACGATTTCTTTATTGCCATTGGGCTTCGCATCTTTGAGCAGTTCAGTGGTTTTGGTATCGATTGGCGGACGATACTGCTGCATTTGTTCGCCGAAAGCCTGCATCCAAGGATGATCTTGATAAAACTGCTGACGACCGGTAATGGTGCGCCAAGGGATAAGCTCGTGAACGTTGGTGTAGCCGGCGCTATAACTTACTTTGTCAGACTCAATACCCGACCACGTTGGGCTGGTGATAATCTTGCGCGGCTGCGCGACGATATCTTTAAAGCGAATTTTTTCATGCTCACTAGATTTGGCAAGATGACTGTGGTCACGACCAGTAAACTCGGATAATGCCGCCCAACTTCTTACAGCGACTCGACCATTGGTCTCAGGTGCCAGCATAAGAATCGTTTCAGCCGCATTGATAGCCGTATTGATACGTGGACGCCCTTCAGCCACACCTGTATCTAGCACTCTATAATTCAGGTCGCCTAAGTTTTGTATTTCCTCTTTAGTATCCCAATTAATGCCTTTAGCGCCGTTACCCAGCTCATCTAATAGCGGGCCAAGCGAGGTAAATTTGGCGTAAGTGTTTGGATAATCACGCTCAACAACCTTGATCATTGGGCAGTTTTTACCAGGGATAGGTCTTACGCCAGCGGTTTTCCAATCAGTACCACCAAAAGGCTGTGCCAGCTCACCTGGGCTATCATGCTGCATCGGTAGCGTGACGACATCAGTCTCAACACCTAAATGTCCTTTAGATACTTCAGAAAACGTCTTAGCGATGCCTTTGTAGATTTCCCAATCGGTTTTGGATTCCCAAGCAGGGTCAGTAGCGGCAGTCAAAGGATGAATAAATGGGTGCATATCTGAGGTGTTTAGATCATCTTTTTCGTACCACGTGGCTGTTGGCAAGACGATATCAGAATACATACAAGTAGACGACATGCGAAAATCTAAGGTAACGACCAAATCTAGCTTGCCAGTCGGGCCTTTTTCTACCCAATCTACTTCTTTCGGTTGCAGTTGCCCAGCAGCATTTTCTTCATTAAGTAGACCGTTTTTGGTACCTAAGAAGTACTTGAGCATGTATTCATGGCCTTTACCTGATGAGCCCAAAAGGTTTGAGCGCCAGATAAACATGTTACGTGGGAAGTTAACAGGGCTATCTGGTGCTTCACAAGCAAAGCGCAGATTACCTTCTTGTAGAGAGTCAACGACGTATTCCTCGATATCTTGACCTTTGGTTTTTGCATCAGCAGCGATAGTCAAAGGGTTCCGATCGAACTGCGGCGCTGAGGGTAACCAGCCAGCACGTTCTGCTTGAATATTATAGTCAAGCATATGTTCTGGGAAGAACTTTTTATTGGCAAGTGGTGATAGTATCTCGTGCGCCGAGATGGTCTCATGACGCCACTGCGAGCTGTGAGCATAAAAGAAGCTAGTACCCGCCATTTGACGTGGCGGACGATGCCAGTCAAGCGCAAATGCTAGTGGTAACCAGCCGGTTTGTGGACGTAACTTTTCTTGACCAACATAATGCGCCCAGCCGCCGCCCGACTTACCGATACAACCACACAGCATCAGCATATTGATAACGCCGCGATAGTTCATATCGAGATGATACCAGTGGTTCATGCCAGCGCCGATGATAATCATCGATTTGCCATGAGTTTTATGAGCGTTTTCAGCGAACTCACGCGCCACTTGAATGACACGCTCGCGACTAACGCCAGTGATCACTTCCTGCCAAGCAGGGGTGCCCGGTACCGTCGCATCGTTATAATCGTCAGTGACATGTGCGCCGCCATGACCACTATCCACACCTAAATTGGCAGTGGTTAAGTCAAATACAGTCGCCACAGTAGCCGTTGTGCCATCAGCAAGCGTTATAGTCTTACAAGGCACGGTTTTTTGTTGTATCGCCTCACCAGGTACGGATTGGAAATGGGGATGCTGAACATGACCAAAGTAGTCAAAGGCGACTGTGCAGGTCTCAGCGCTGTCTTTTAGCGTCAAGGTTAGATCGATATCTTGTCCGGTGTTACCGTCTTTTGGTTCAAGATTCCATCTGCCTTTTTCGCCCCAGCGATAGCCAATAGAGCCTTGTGGCGATACCAGCTCGCCATTTTTATTAAGACCAATAGTTTTCCACTCTGGGTTATTCTCTTGCCCCAAATCATCAACCAAATCAGAAGCACGTAAGTAGCGTCCAGGATGACGTGCGCCCTCCTCACCTTCTATCATTACTAAGATAGGCAAGTCGGTATAGCGCTTAGCGTAATCTAAGAAATAGTCTTGATATAAAACTCTTTGAGAATGACGTGGCAAAATGCTTGTGCCAATGCCGCATCCGTTCCTTGCTTAGGGTTAAGCCATAAGTCAGTGAGCTTAGATACCTCAGCATAGTCAGGGGTAATAGAGACGGTCTTAGTACCTTTATAACGAACTTCAGTAAAGAAATGCGCATCAGGAGTACGAGTTTGCGGGACGTTAGAGCCCCAAGCAATAATATAGTCGGAGTTGTACCAATCGGCAGATTCAGGAACGTCGGTTTGCTCACCCCAAACCATAGGTGAGGAAGGAGGCAAGTCACAGTACCAGTCATAAAAAGACAAACATACCCCGCCAATCAATGACAGATAACGACTGCCCGCCGCATAGCTGACCATCGACATCGCAGGAATAGGAGAGAAGCCGACGATGCGGTCAGGGCCATAAGTCTTAGCGGTATAGACGTTACTGGCGGCGATTATTTCATTGACCTCGCCCCACGTTGAGCGGATAAAGCCGCCCAAACCACGCTTAGATTTATATTGTTCAGCCTTGATAGGATCTTCTACGATACTGCCCCATGCATCAACAGGGTCTGGGAATTGGGCTTTGGCTTCACGCCATAGTTTTAGTAAAGGCTTACGCACTTTAGGATATTTGACGCGGTTGGCAGAGTACATATACCAGCTATAGCTTGCGCCGCGAGGACAGCCACGCGGTTCATGGTTTGGCAAGTCTGGACGAGTTTCTGGATAGTCGGTTTGCTGCGTCTCCCACGTGACCAGTCCATTTTTGACATAGATTTTCCAAGAGCAAGAACCCGTACAGTTAACGCCATGGGTTGAGCGGACAATTTTGTCGTACTGCCAGCGGTTGCGGTAAGAATCCTCCCACGCACGCGACTCGTCACGAATCTCGCCATGTCCATCGGCGAACTCTCCTTTTTTACGCTTAAAAAAACGAAATTGGTCAAGTAAATGGCTCATCTTTTGTCCTCTATGTTGATGCCTATTATGTCTATAGCGCTAGCATATAGTTGATGCTTAGCTCTATTGATAAAGCTAAAAATACTATTTCGGTATCATCATTCTACGAAATCTTTTATAGCCTGAATATTCACTGATATGAGCATAGCGCTACTCCCTTAGTAGTAGTGTCTAAAGATCGCTATCCATTTGAATTGACTAAAGAATCATTGAATAATAAAAGGCTACTTATTCACATAAGTAGCCTAGCTAACCATTTTATTAAAAAGTTTAGATATTACCTATTTTTTCTGAATTTTTTAACAAGGAATCTCAGCATTGCCACGGCTGTAGTACCACCATGTCAGCACAATACAAATTACGTAATAAACAATCAAAGCAATGAAAGTGCCAGATATCCCTAAACCTGAACCAAACATCTTCGGTACAAAGAAGGCACCATAAGCGGCGATAGCAGCGGTAAAACCTACGACTGCGGCAGACTCTTTGCGTATTTCAATAAACAAGGTTTCACTGCCTACTCTACTAGGATGAAGGCGCTCTAGAAAAGTTCTAAAAATGACAGGGATCATACTAAAGGTTGAGCCATTACCAATGCCTGTCGTAATAAATAAAATCATAAATGAGATAAAATAGCCGACAAAGTTGCCTTGACTGGTCTCGCTAGGTAAGAAGTACATCACGCCAACGACCGCAAGTATCATAACGATGTAGTTCCAAAAGGTCACACGTGCGCCGCCTATTTTATCCGATACCCAGCCGCCTAACGGACGAAATATTGCGCCTACAAATGGCCCTAAAAAAGCGTATTTGAGCGGATTAATCTCAGGAAAAGAGTTTTTTATTAGCATTGGGAAAGCGGCAGAAAAACCAATAAATGAGCCAAAGGTTGCCATATATAGAATGCACATAATCCAGTTGTGTTTACGTTTAAAGATAACCGATTGGTCTTTAAACGAAGCTTTGGCAGAGGAGATGTCATTCATCATAAACCAAGCCGCTATCGATACAAGTAAGATAAAAGGCACCCAAATAAATCCAGCATTTTGTAAATAAAGTTCTTTACCCGCTGCCGTTACTTGCGGCGCGCCGCCCAAAGCGCCAAAGATACCTAGCCCAATAACGACCGGTACCACAAACTGCATCACTGAGACGCCTAAATTACCTAGGCCGGCATTAAGACCCAGCGCCGTTCCTTGCCCAGACTTTGGATAAAAGAATGAGATATTAGACATGGAAGAGGAGAAATTAGCGCCGCCAAAACCGCATAGAAGCGCAATAATGGCAAAGGTGGTAAAAGTGGTATTAGGGTCTTGTACCGCAAAGCCCATCCATAATGCTGGAATAAGCAATGATGCGGTTGAGATTGCTGTCCAACGCCGACCACCAAAGATGGGTACCATAAAGGAGTAAAATATACGCAGCGTTGCCCCTGTTAATCCCGGTAGCGCAGCTAACCAAAACAGCTGACCATCATCAAGTTTAAACCCGATTTCTGGCAAGTTTACAATGACCGCACTCCATACCATCCATACTGCAAAAGCAAGTAGCAAAGCAGGTATCGATATCCATAAATTACGAGTGGCCACTTTTTTGCCGCCATTCTCCCAAAACTCCTCAACTTCAGGACGCCAGTCGGTTATAAGCTTGCCACCTTTGGTATTATATTTACTACTCATGCTATTCCTCGCTTATCACTGCTAATATAGTTAAGTAGTTATAAGCAATAGTGCAGTATGAAATAAGCCTTTGAATAACAGCAGATTGTCTACTACGCTTGCTTATTTACCCTATTATTTTTACTCTTTTTTATAGACAGTCATTTATAGATAAATCTAATGGCTCACCTTACTTTATGAGCTATTTTATTAATATTCATATATAGGAGTAGACAGCTATCTAAAAGGAGTAGTATTTAGCACACTTATTTAGCTACTGCTTTAGAGGTATAGCGCAGGTGGATTAGTTAATGATAGATTGATACATTTTATCCAGCTATATTTTTGCTCACATAACTTTAAATATAAAATAATTTTTAGCCAGCTAGAATTTATGCCCTCTTAATAAGTGAAGTATTATTAATGATAAAAAACATATTACGTCACTCTCTACCTATTCAGGCATGGGCTAGCGTCTGTGCTATTGCTATCTTATGTTTATTGTCAGCAGTGAGTAGCGGTATGCTCGCATGGATATCAGAGGCGGATGCTCAAGCGATCAATACTGCAGGTTCGATACGCATGGCCACTTATCGGATTAACTATCAGCTGGCAACTGATTTTAATGATATTGATCCTTCTGGTATCGATAACTATTTGCAATCAAGCAGCTCTACTAATGAACTAATAGCTAGCGAAGCACTTACCAGTGAAGCAGTTGAATTAGCCCGTACTAACAGAACGAATTCTGTAGAAATAGCTATTTTGATGATAGATATGGAAAGTAGATTGAGTAAGCTACATAATTATCTAGCCACGAGTAGACGCCAAAACAAGATAATTAATGAGGATTTTGAAAGTATTGAAAGCCAGTGGTTACAACAGCTAAAGCCAGCATTATTATCTCAAGACAGGCAAGCCTTCTATAGCGAGTCTTTGCAATATGTTGAAGATGTAAATGGATTAGTTAATGAACTACAGTATAGAAACGAGCAACGGCAAATATGGCAACAGCTAATACAGCTAGTTTCACTGGTACTTACCATAATGATTATGCTAGTAGGTCTGTATAAGCTTCGGCATAACGTACTCATACCGGTGAAGCAGCTTATTAGAGCTAATAGTCAGTTTAAACAAGGGAATTATAATACTCGAGTATCTATATCAGGTTATAGCGAATTTAAAGAATTGGGCAGCTCTTTTAATGACATGGCTAAAACCATCGATACGTGTCAACTCTCACTTGAGAATGAAATAAATATAAAAACCCAGCACTTGGTAAAGGCCAACCAAGCACTATCATTGCTCTATGAGTTCGCCAAACACCTGACAACCAGTCAGTTAAGCTTACATAAGCTTGACAGCTTAATCACTGACTTCGGACAGATATTACCTCACTTAGAGCTCACCTTATGTTTGCAGAATGAGGTTCTGAATCATAAAGACTCTGTGGCTTTGCATAGCAACGATATGCAAGAGCTGTGTACTAAGCTAACTTGTGATAACTGTGGTATCAAAAAGAATGAGCATACTAAATCTTATCTTATAGCGCATCAAAATAATAAGTTTGGTGAGCTAAGAGTGCGACCTAAGTCTATGCTACTGACTAAAAGCTCATCCCCTACCGCTTCGATGGATAATGACAGTGACCCACAAATATCGCAGCGTATCCCCCTTATCGATGAAAATACTCCCTATTTTGCATCTAAAAATGATGAGCTGATTACTGCGCTCACTAACTTGATTAGTACTGCACTATCACTACGTAAGCAGCGACAACAAGAGTATCAGCTGGTACTCTTTGAAGAGCGAACGACCATCGCAAGAGAGCTACACGACTCTTTGGCACAGTCATTGTCTTATCTAAAGATTCAGGTAAGTGTGTTAGAGAAGCATCTAAAAAATGCTTTTGAACAACAAAGTTCAGAGAACGTAGGAAGTGTTTGGGAGCATATCGAGCAAATAAAACTAGGTCTCAAGTCCGCTTATCAGGAACTACGAGATCTATTGGTCACCTTCCGTCTTACAATCGATAATGACAATTTTGATGAAGCGTTGCACGAATCGGCTAGCGAATTCGCCCTAAAAGGCAACTTTAATATTAATATTAATAATAGAGTAATGACTCTGAACCTGACAGCAGCTGAACAGATTGATTTAATTCAAATCACTAGAGAGGCACTCTCAAATATTAGCCGCCATGCTCATGCCAACAATGTAGCGATTGATTTGGGCTACAACGATGAAAATACCCATATTATTATGGCCATTATAGATGATGGCGTTGGTATAGTAGGAGAGGTAGACCAGTCTTTACATCACGGCTTAATGATTATGGAAGAACGTGCGCATAGTCTAGGAGGTACGCTAGTTGTGACCAATAATGAACCGAAAGGCACTATCGTAGCGGCTAAATTTACGCCTGACTTCTTTAATAAATATTAGGTTAATAACTATTAAATGTTAAAGCACAGTTTTTTATTTTACTTTATTTTTTAATTTGTGAGAATGTTATGAGTACTATCGTTTATACCTCAAGCTCTCCAGCTAAGCTATTATTAGTCGATGACCATCCTATGCTACGTCGAGGCATGTCAGATTTATTGAATCTTGAGGATGATGTCAAGGTAGTTGGTGAAGCGAGCGATGGACAGCAAGCATTAGAGTTCCTACAAGAAAATAAGGTCGACTTGGTTATTCTCGATCATAATATGCCTGTCTTAACTGGTCTTGAAACCTTAAAAGAGATCAAAGCTCAAGATATTGATGTAAAAGTTCTACTGTTCACCGTCTCTGATAGTGGTACTGATGTGCAAGATGCCCTAAAATTAGGGGTCGATGGTTATCTATTGAAGGATATGGAACCTGAATTGATCATTACTGATATCAGGAAGATATTGCGCGGAGAACTAGTAATCAGTCCTAATCTGGCGTCGATATTGGCTCAGACTTTGCGTACCCCAAGTATCAGTGATATTGCCAGCAACCTGACGGCAAGAGAGTTACAAGTGATTCAGATGATAGCAGAAGGCTTAAGTAATAAAATGATTGCTAATAAGCTGGATATTGCAGAGTCTACGGTAAAAGTACATGTGAAGCACATCCTTAATAAGACTGGTCTGCGTACTCGTGTAGATGCAGCGGTATGGACGGTAAACAACTTGTCCAAATAACTTTTGATCAAAACTGATAAACAAAAAGCCACCTAATTTATTTAGGTGGCTTTTTACATTCATGAGAAAAATGATCCTAACCGTTATATTCTTTAGCAATCTGAATATCTACCGATGACATTTTATAATCATCACCAAAGGCGTCCTCAGGCTCTTTTAACCAGAAGAAACAAAGTACCCAAGCAATAAAGGCACCCACAGCGATAATGAAAAAGAACTGGTTGGGCTCAACTAAGGTAAATATAAATAAGTAAAATACCGCGCCGACGTTACCATAAGCGCCTGCCAAGCCTGATATCTGACCCGTTAAACGGCGCTTAATCGATGGAATAATACCAAAGGTTGCCCCTTCTGCACCTTGTACAAACACGGAACATAAAATGGTAAATACCACCGCAATAAACAACGGCCACTCTGCATTCAATAATCCCATTAGCCCAAAGCCGATACCAATGCCGAACATATATATCAACATCACCAGACGGCGATTACCGACGCGATCTGAGATATAACCCCCAAGTGGACGCGCCCATAAATTAACAAAGGCGAACGTTGAAGCCACTAGGCCGGCTACCGTAGGATCAAGTTTCCATGTAGCAGCAAAGAACATTGGTAGCATAGAGACCACCGCCAGCTCAGCGCCAAAGTTAGCAAAGTAAGTCACGTTGAGAGCAGCAACCGAGGTAAACGGATATTTATCATCCTCAGGAATACCCGCTTTAATGATAGGAACGTTGACGCTGATGGCCTTATAGATCTGATAAACCACCATCAATCCAATAATGCTATAGCATACTAATGCGCCAGTATCGCTCAAAAAATTCATACTTTGAGTACGATATACCAGTAACGATAAGACACCGTATAAAGGGATAATAAACAAGCAATAAAGCAGAAGATCTGCCCAAGTAGACACCTCTAACGCGCCAGCCTTGCGGGCTTTTTTATGAGTATCGGCTGTTGGCCCATCAGTAATCAAAAACCAGTAGGCAACGCCGTATGCCGCCATCATCAAGCCTGACAAGGCAATTGCCCAGCGCCAACCATCATCACCACCAAAGAACTGTAGCGCCACTGTCGGAATAGTAATTGCCGCCGCCGCCGAGCCAAAGTTGCCCCAACCAGCATAAAAGCCCTCAGCAAAGCCAATGTCTTTGGGCTTAAACCAAAGCGCCGTCATATGAATACCAACCACGAAGCCCGCACCCACGATAGACATAAATAATCGCGCGACGAATAGCTGCATCGCTGAAGTACCAAAGGCGAAAAACCATGTCGGTATTGCCATGACTACCATTAATATCGAGAAAACTCGTCTAGGACCAAAGCGATCTAATGCCATCCCTACGACTACCCGACCAGGAATGGTTAACGCTACGTTCGCAATCAAGAACAACTTGATATGATCTTGGGTCAAATAACTTTCTGTTTGTAGCATAGACGTCGCAAGCGGCGCCATATTGAACCAGACATAGAAGGTAAGAAAAAAAGCGATCCACGTATAGTGAAGCGCTCTTATATCTCGGCGTTCCATCTCAAGTAGCTCTTTTGCATGCATAGCACATGCCCTCCCTATTGATTAAAATATGGAGGTAATGTACCAATAAATATTGAGGTTAACTATTGAGCAAAAGCGGTATCTATTCTATATGAAGTACTACTTAAGAGGGATAGAAGGATAAAGGCGTAGTGAAGCACCCATAGTTTTTTGAATGGATTTAATGACTAAGATTAATAAATATCCAATAAGATTCTATATATAGAACTCACTGATAGGGGCATAATTAGTATATAGTTAAGTATGAATATAAACTCTATATTTGTTCGCCTACGATCACTCATATGAGGAGTCTAGTGTCATGAATCGAGGAACTCGCACTATCGAGATCTATCGCTACGACCCTGACAAGGACGCTGCGCCGCGCATGCAAAGCTATACGATTGAGCTGCTAGAGTCAGATCGTATGTTGCTTGATTTATTAATACGCCTCAAGGCACAAGA
>RCMY010002472.1_pt1 | contig 16767 bp, 16 predicted proteins | sample 2041341 | NCBI WGS metagenome assembly RCMY01 (sample SAMN09708234, study PRJNA481090) | Marine sediment metagenome, whole genome shotgun sequencing project. | reverse complement strand
GCCCAATCTAACGCATTTTCTATGTTTTATGGCGGGGCTGGCTTTTCTTTTTTCGGCGGGGGCTGGCATTGGAGCGCATTAGGAACTCTCAGCGCAGAAATTCTGCCCCGCTGTTACGAAAGAGACATGGCTGAATCACGCAGAATATAAGCGGGGCAGAATTAATGTTTAATGAGAAGAAAGCCCGGGACAGTTAATTTAATTCTGCTTAGCGGCCCTGCGCAAGATTGTAGCTAAATAAACGATCCCTCGAATTTCGTATCATTCTTCAGTCTGTGAGTATTACCAGTTCCTGGTTTTGTGCGCATTGATCCAGATCAACTTCACAGAGGCAAGGTGTTTGTATACTTCCGCCAATCTCATCGGCCGAACCCGGACCAGGTATCGATCAACAATCAATAGAGCCGCAGATTCGATTCGGTTAAATTTGCCACCACGGGCAAGCGCTTATGCAGGCTACCCATCAGGTCAGGCCGGAGGACCTAACGTGAGATCAAAGGTGCAATTCTCGCTTTGGAGCAGGGCATTCTATTCGCGTCTGCAGGTCGATGCAGCCGTCATCTTGCTGCTAATACACCTGTTGCTACTGCAAGGGTGTGGCGACAGAAAGATACTGCGCGGGCCAGGGACACCGGACTACTGGCCGACGAACTCCTGGCAGGAAGCGACACCCGAGAGCCAGGGTATCGACTCGGACGCGTTGGCGCGCGCATTGAAGTACGCTCGCGAGGCGGAATTAAACCTGCATAGCGTGCTGCTTGTTCGGCATGGCTACATCGTACTCGACGCCACCTTCTATCCGTATGACGGCAACACGCCGCACGATATTGCGTCGGTGACGAAGAGTGTTACCAGTACCCTCGTCGGTGCAGCTATCGCAGGCGGACACCTTACCGACGCCGATCAGAAGCTGATCGATGTGTTGGGCAAGCGCGCGCAATTTGACGATGATTTGCTAAAAGCGCAGATTACGCTTGGTCATTTGTTATCGATGAGCAGCGGGTTTGATTGCGGCTATCGCCCCGCCGAAGCCGAGCTTACCGAAATGATGGCAGCGCCGAACTGGGTCCGGTTTGCGCTGGCGTTGCCGATGTTATCGCGGCCGGGCGAGCGCTTCGGCTATTGCAGCCCGGGCATGCATCTTCTCTCCGCAGTGCTTACCGAGGCAACTGGCCTCAGCGAGCGCGACTTCGCCGAACAAGCGTTGTTCAAGCCGCTAGGGATAGTCAGCGGTGCCTGGCCGCGTGACCCGCAAGGAGTAAACCATGGCTGGGGCGACCTGCGGCTAAGACCGCGAGACATGGCTAAAATCGGCTTCCTCGCATTACACAATGGGCGCTGGGATGGGGGCCAGGTAGTTTCCGAAGGTTGGATAGCAAATGCGTCACAGCCGCATATTGCCGTCCCTGACCAGGGCAAAGAGGTCAACTATGGCTACGGCTGGTGGCTGTTGGCGGGCGATTTCGAAGGGGTCTTCGAAGCCCAGGGCCGCGGTGGACAATACATTACGATATGGCCTCAACAAGACCTGGTGCTGGTCCTGACCGGCGGCGGCTATGATCGCACCGAGTTCATTCTGCGCCTGGCCAAGGCTATCGGGCCCTCGGGTCCGCTGCCGGCGAGTCCGATTGCACAGCAACGCCTGCGCGCTGCCGCTGAGGGGCTATTGCGCGCGCCGAGCGCTTCCAACCCTGGCGATCCGCCGCCGCTGGCAGCGCAGATAAGTGGTCGTGACTATAAGTTTGATGCCAACGCTATCGGCTTTCGATCCCTGAGACTGGATTTGAACGAAGATCAACAGCAAGCGCGTTTTTCGTTCAACCTCACCAGCGCGCTTGCGCCGGAGGCTGAGGGAAAGTATGCGATGGCTTTAGGTCTGGATGGGCGTTATCGGTTCAATAAAAATGGACCGCGCGGTTATCGGGTTGGACTAAGAGGAAGGTGGTTAGAAGATCGGCGCTTTGAGCTTCGCTACGCCGAAACGGCGGGTCCGAATCAATTCAACTTCACCTTCCATTTTGAAGGCGACGAGGTCAACGTTGTTTTCGAGGATCTGTCAGGCCTTTATGGCCGTCACCTGCTGCGAGGACGCGTTGTTGAATGACTGCGCAGGCGCGAATAACGCTACGGCAGTCAAGCCGTCCAAATGTAGTGAAATAAAAGTATGCTCAGTGAATTTTGTGCCGGTGTTTTTTGCTGTTCTGGCTGGCCTGGCTTATCATCAGTATCTGCCGCTTTATGTCGTGAATGCTTATGGCGCTTTAGGATCCGCTATGTACAAGATACAGATCGATATTGTTTCCGACATCGCCTGCCCGTGGTGCGCTATTGGTTACGCTCGCCTGCAGCGGGCTATGCAGCAGTTGGCATCAGAGTATGAATTCACCGTTCAATGGCATGCGTTTGAACTGAACCCGAATCAAAGCGGGCAGGGTGAGCCGATTCTGCCAGCTCTGGCCCGCAAGTATGGGCGCAGCCTGGAAGAGATGCGTTTTACTCAGGACCAGATGATGACGATCGCGAAGGATCTCGGCCTCAACTTCGAGAAAATTCAGGAGCGACGCGTCTGTAATACCTTCGATGCCCATCGGTTGGTCAAATGGGCCGGCGAGCAGGGCCAGCAGACCGGCATGAAGCAGGCACTGTTTGAGGCGTATTTCGGCAGGGCAGCCAACGTCTCAGACCACGATGTTCTCGTCAGATGCGCTGCAGCTCTGGGTTTAGATCCGGCACAAGCCAGGGATGTGTTGACTTCTGATCAGTACGCTGATGCCGTGCGCGAAGACGAAGCCCGGTATCAGAAGGCGGGCGTTACGGCCGTGCCGACATACATAATCAACGGCAAACACCTAATTTCCGGAGCCCAGGAACCCGCTACTCTGGTTCCAGCGTTGCAGGAGATTGGGGCAGAATCCCACTCAACGACGCAATGATTGCAAAACCACACAACCAGGGAAAGCTAAGGAATGGGAACGAAATAACTTGCCGGTTTTACCCGGATTCATTCAGAGTAAACCGGTTCAGCGTGTAGATCTCTCTCAGATAACGCTTAAAGTCCGGGCCGTCTTCACGGCTGTAGTTCAGGTTACGGAATAAACCGGCCAGCTTGGTAAAGTGCTCGCGGATGCTGTCTTTATCCTGCATTGGTGGATGCTCGAACAAGCAGCGTTTCAGCAAGCGGAAGATACGCATCTGGCGCTGCATCGGTGTTGAAGCATCAACATCATCAAACGCGTCTTGCTGCAGGTACACCTGATCCAGGCACTGAGAGCGGTTAAAGTTTAAGAAGTCATTGAGCGTGACGCCCTCTTCACCGGTTACCTGCATCATCTGCTGGATATCTTCGCCCTGGATTAGCAGTTTGTGCATCTGTTTGACATCTTCCACCCATTTTGCGTCGATGTTGTCAGCGTACCAATCGCTTAGCTGATCCAGATAGCGTGACCACGAGATGAGTGGGTCAACCGCTGGATAAGCGCGTTTATAAGCTCGGTCTGCACTCAAGCCCAGGAAGGTTTTTACGGTACGCAGGGTAGATTGGGTGACCGGCTCTTCAAAGTTACCACCGGCCGGGGATACCGTGCCGATGAGCGTTAAGCTGCCGCGTTCGCCTTCATTGTTACGGATCAGGCCGGCGCGCTCATAAAGGCTTTTAACAGAGGAGTCCAGATACGCCGGGAAAGCCTCTTCACCTGGAATCTCTTCCAACCGGCCGGAGGTTTCACGCATCGCCTGGGCCCAACGCGAGGTCGAGTCGGCAATCAACAGCGTGTTGTAGCCCATCTGGCGGTAATACTCGGCTAACGTGATACCCGTGTAGATAGAGGCTTCACGGGCAGCAACCGGCATGGATGAGGTATTACAAATAATGATGGTGCGATCCATCAAGGTGCCGCCGTTAGGATCGGGCAGGGCAGGGAACTCGGTAATGGTCTCAACCACTTCACCGGCACGCTCGCCACAGGCCACAATAATCACGATATCGACATCGGAGAAGCGTGAAATCAGCCCCTGCAATACGGTTTTACCCGCGCCAAACGGCCCTGGAATACAGGCAGTGCCGCCTTTGGCAACGGGAAAAAAGGTATCGATCAGGCGAATCGAGGTTAACAGCGGCTGTTCCGGGTATTCACGCTCGCTATAGCGTTGGGCTAATAGCGACTGACACAGAGGAATACGCACCGGCCATTTCTGCTGCATGGTTAGCCCGCGTTCTTTACCCTTGTGGTCTTTGATACGGGCGATAGGCGTTGTGGTGGTGAAGGTGCCTTCCTGAATCCACGTGACCTCAACCTCGCCGATCTGGTTAAAGGGCAGCATAATTTTGTGCCTGAAGCGGCCCTCCTGTACGTAGCCCAGAGGATCGCCGGCTTTCAGGCGCGTGCCGGCTTTAACCGTTGGCTGAAAGGCCCACTGTTTATGGCTGTCGATACCTTCTACTTTCAGGCCGCGCGGCAAAAAGAAACCGTGCTGGCTGGCAATAATTTCAAGCGGTTTTTGCAGACCGTCATACACTTGGCCCAGTAAACCGGGGCCTAAGGTTACCGAAAGCATCTGGCCAGATTGGCGCACGGGGTCACCAATGGCGACACCGCGAGTGTTCTCAAATACCTGTACATCGGCTTCGCCGTAACGAACCCGCAGTACTTCAGCTTCAAGGTATTCCTGGCGCTTATCCTCGGGAGTGCGGGTCGGACAGATGTAAACCACTTCGTTTTTCATCAGTGGGTAACAATTATCCTGTTCATCCCTTTCCAGCCGCAGGGTAACGATATCATCCCGCACACCGGTTACGCGTGCTGTAACCTGTACATCCTTCATTAGGAAAGTTCCTCAAAAGATGACTCTATGTGTTGCTTGATAGCAGACGCAGAAATAAGTGCCGCAACCATAGATTCAAAGGCTTCCAGTGCCTGGCAGGCATCATTTTCGATGTGTTTTTCCGCAATACCCCAGCGTAAAACAAAGCAGATAACGGTCTCTAATTGAAACGCATGGCTGCGTTCTGCCTGAAACAGGTTTTGCCATAGCCAGGTATTAATCTGCCGTTCAACTTCGCCGGCGGCACCCCGTTGCATCTGAGGCTGGAGTTCGCTCAGTAGGGGCATGGCATCTTCAAGGCCAAAAGCGGGCTCTTGCCAGTGCTGGCGAATGCGGGTTGTCCAACGGCCCAAACCAAAAAACTGTTCCGGGCCTTGATCACCCTGTAGGCGTTGACGCAGCGCCGCAATCACGCTTTGCCACTCAAGCCTGAGCTTTATGCATTCGCGGATAACGGCGGAGTGGATCTGCTCAAGCTGAGACTGCCACTGATACACCAGCGTCTGATCAGAGACCGAATGTTGGGGATTGCTGGCAAAATGGTAAAGGCTTTCTGCCAGACGCAACTGCTTTAGGTCTTCCTCTTCGAGCATGGTCAAGCGTCGCTCCAGTGCGATTCTGGAGATCGGCAACTGTTTGCACTTGGCCAGAGGCGGCAGCGCCGGCAGCGCGCTCACCAGGGTATAGTAGCTCACTAGCGGATGACTCCTTCCAATAGTGCGCGGAAACGGGGTTTAAGATGACGCAGCAACAGTTGTGCTACAGCGGTATCGGTGAGATCCACTTCCACTTCTTTACCGACGAGGCGAACCCGAATGCCGGAACCGCTATGGGTGTTGAAGCTGACGCCTTCCCGCAGCAGCTCGACAGACAAAGACTGCACAAACTGGCTTAACTGGACTGTTTTGTGCTGGTTGGATTGCATGCGCAACTCATCAAGTCCGATAAAACTTTCGGGCAGCAGTACGTCAATTTTTTCCGCTTGTTCAAGGCCGGCGTCTATACGGGTGCGACCGGCAAGCTCGAGGATCATGCGTTGCATGAACTCCTGGTTATTCATCTGCTGCTCGGTCAGGCGTTCCACCTGGTCGGTAAAGCTGCGGGCAAGGTCCTCTTTAACGTCAAGTACAAGGTCACGGGCCGACATTTTTAATGCATCTTTACCGGCCTGGTGCTTGCTGGCGACTTCACGCTTGGCCTTACTCAGCATGGCATCCGCTTCATCCCGGGCCTGACTTAATAGAAGGTTAGCCTCTCTTTCCGCATCACGCAGAATTTGATCCGCTTCTGTACGGCCCTTATCAACGCCCTCCTGGCGCAGCTTTGCAATAACTGCTTCGATACCCGAGGAGGCCTGGTTTTTCTCAATATCTGTCATGGCGTGCTTCTCCCTATGTCACACGGTAATCAGGCAGGTACACCAGCGCTGATGACGAGAGCAAAGATAAAGGCAAATACTGCAAAACCTTCGACAATAGCCGCCGGAGCCAGTGACATACCAAAGATCTCAGGGCGAATTTTTGACACGTTAATCGCGGAAGCACAGCTGCGGCCTTGATAAATAGCGCTAAACATAAGCGCCAGGCCACACAGCAGACCAATGGCAGCCAAACCTGGTGCGTTGCCCAACGTCAGTTCACGGTTTAGGGCAAACATCACCACGATACCGTAAATAGACTGTGAGGAAGGCATCGCCGAAATGCCAATATAACGACCGTGGCCCGTTTCAGTTTCCAGTAGCGCTCCAGCTGCAGCCTGGCCTGCCAAAGAGCAGCCGATCATGCTACCTATTGCACCCAGTGCCATAGGGCCATACAAGCCTGCCCATCCCAGAGCCAAGATCAGGTTATCCAAGGTGTTACCTCCTGTTTTGAAAACGGCTGGAAGGGGTAGCCCTCATCAGCCAGACTCCAGTTGTAGAATTCAATCAAATTTAAGCGTAAGCCGTGAATAACACCGCTAACGACGGTTAAGACAAAATTCAGTAGGTGCCCTGCCAGTAAAATTAGAATATGCAGCAGAAAACCGATACCCGGTAGCGCATTGCCAACGTCTGCCGCCAGTTGGTTAAAGGTGATGGCAAGCGATGCGCTGGCAAGGCCTAAAGCAAACAAGCGCAAATAGCTTAAAATATCGCCAAAAATCTTGGTTAGATTGGTCAAGGCCAGTAACCCTGAAATAAGCCGAGCTACCTCAAAGCCTTTGGCGGGCGTTGAAAACAGCAGCACCAGTACCAGGCCCAGACCAAACACAACCCAGTGGGCGGTGGTAAAGTCGGTAAGCCAGCCCACCAGGGCAGACCCCACTGAGACCGCCCAGCCCACCGACGACAGTGCTTGATGTGAACCTCTTCGCACCCAGGCCATTACCAGGTTGCCAAGAATTATATGCAGCGCACCGATACTGATCGACACGGCCATCATGGTGTCAAAATCGTTCAGATCGAGCACCTTTAATTGCCCCAAGGCGGAGATGGGCGCGGAGGCGCCAAAGTAACTGCCGACTAAAACGCCCCAGAACACGCCGGCACCGGTTAAGGCCACACCCATGGCTCGCAGGCGACGACCACTTTCCGAATGCGCCATCGATTTCCAGTACCAGGCTAAAATAGCACCGAACAGGAGTGAATAGCCTACATCCGACATGATGATGGCAAAGAAGCTAACGAAGGAGAAAAACACCACCCGGGATGGGTCCCAGCTGCGATAACCAGGCGTTTGAAAGAAGCTCACCACTTCTTGGCCGCCACCTACCGCTATGGGGTTGTCGAGCAAGGTGGGGGGATGTTCAGACTCTGCAGGGTCATCTAACAGCAGTACCAGGCCTTTTTGTTGGGCAAACTCCTCTAGCCGGGCGGCATCCCTTACGGGAACCCAGCCTTGCAGTGCAAACAGCTCGTTAAAGCCCTGGGTTTGACCAGAAACATTATCCAGTAACGCTTTATCTTCTGTGCTGGCAATGTTTTGCTGCAGTAGAAAAATCCAGCGGGTCAGGCCTTCTCGCTCTGCTTCGACCGCTTCCAGGTGAATTTCCGTCTCTTCAAGCTGCTCTTTCAATTGGCTTAACGGCACATAGCCGGTATGGGTACGCGGCACCGGCATGATGTTCGCTTGCGGCTCTTGTTCGGCAATGGCGACCACATAGCTATGTCTGTTATCGCGGTGCACCACCAGCCACGGCAGATGCGATTGCTCGACATCCTGCATTTTGTAGTTGGGTACCAGATAGAACCACAGTCTTGCATGGTTCAAATCAGCCAGATCGGGCAGGGTAAACTCTCCCCAAGGCTTTAAATCTTTGATCCGCTTATCTAAAAAATCGCGTTTTTCACTTAGGCGAATACGCTGCTGGCGGTTGTGATCCACCTCTTGCAGCACCTTATCAAGATTGAATTGCTGCTCACGGGTCACCTGCCGGCGCTTTCGCGGATTGCCTAATAAATACTTTAAGGAGCGTTTTAGTAGCTCAGGGTTAGTGTCTTCGGTGTCGTTTGCACGCAGGTTACTGCCATCCTGAAGGGGAATAATGTGCAATAGGCCCAGGCCTTGAAGAGCCTCCAGGGTGTCGTTTTTATCGCGACTCAAGCCAATAATAGAGGCTTTTTTAAGCTGGAGGATACTCATGCCATACCTGCCTTCAGCCGCTTGTTCTTGGCAATTTTTGAAATAACAACGCCAGCACGCTCACTGTCAGAGAGGGCGATACGAATTTTGCGAATGTTCTTCTCGGCTCGCGGGATCAAAACCTTATCAAACAGGTTTAAACGCTGGGTTGTCTTTCGCAGGCCCACTTCAAGCAGCTCCAGGCGTTTATTTAACACAAGTTGTTTGAGCTGCAATTCAACGCTTTGTTTGAGCAGAACTACTAAGGGGTCTAGCCAATGCTCGGTGGCTAACGCCGAGTAGGGGTGAACTTTTAGCGACAGACTTTCGATCACCGGCAGGCGAATACCCACAAGGTTGACCTGAGCGAGACGAAAATCCTCAATTTCAATCAGCTGATCAACGCTGCCGTTAAAGTTAGACAGCATAGGCAACTGCTCTTTAACGCGCAGACGCACGTCTTCTAGGGTTTGATTAAGATCGGTAAGCGCTCGGTTTGAGGTCGCACGTTCGGCCAGAAGTTGCTTACGCTTGAGATCAAGTGCCGGAACAAATTTCTTGTAGGTTTTGACCTTGCGCACTTCCTTGTTAAGAGTGCTTTTATTCAGTGCCAGCTTACCCACGTTATTATTCCTGTCAGGCGTTTTCTGGTGAACTTTGTTTTGAGAAGTACTTGTTGACCAAGCTCTGCTTCATCAGTAGCTCTTCCTCACGGAAGCATTCCGCCATAATCGCCCAGCCGGTATCCAGCGCTTGTTCCAGTGGCATACTGACGTCGATATCCATAAACTTCTCGTGGAACAGACGACCAAACTTAAGTACGCGCTCGTCAAACTCACTCAGCTCAAATGACATCGCCTGTTTTTGCTCGGCATCCTGAGCGGCGGCGTAGAAACGGATCAAGGTGTTCATGACCTGGCTGTGATCTTCACGAGTCACTTTGCCGATCACATGCTGTTTAAGGCGTGATAGGGAACCGAACGGGTCGATGACGCCGTTGTGCAGGTAAAGCTGACCTTCGGTAATGTAACCCGTGTTATCGGGTACCGGGTGGGTGACGTCATCACCGGGCATAGTGGTGACAGACAAAATAGTTACGGACCCCGTGCCTTTATAATCACAGGCCTTTTCGTAACGGCGGGCTAGCTGAGAATACAGATCACCAATGTAGCCACGGTTTGACGGTACGTGTTCCATAGAGATACCCACTTCTTTCAGGGCATCGGCATAAGCGGTCATATCCGTTAATAACACCAGTACCCGTTTGCCTTCGTTGACGGCATAGCGTTCAGCCACAGCCAGTGCCATATCTGGCACCAAAAGGGCTTCAACGGTGGGGTCAGAGCCTTGGTGAACAAACATCACGGTACGGGCAGAGCTACCGGCATCTTCAAAGGTGCGGCGAAAGAAGTGATAGTCATCGAAAATCAAACCAATGCCACCGAAGACAATGATATCTGCATCTGCCTGCGCGCCAATTCGAGCGAGTAATTGATTGTAGGGCTCACCGGCAACAGAAAAAATGGGAATCTTCTGGCTTTCAACAAGGCAGTTAAAAACATCGATCATCGGCACATCGGTGCGAATCATGCGCGAGGCCAGAATACGGCGGGCAGGGTTCACTGTCGGGCCATCAATCTCAATCCTGGGCTCGTCTGTTAACGCGGGGCCGCCATCAATCGGCCGGCCCGTACCGGAAAAGGTTCGACCTAAAATGTTAGGTGAGAACGTTACTTCCATCGGACGCCCTAAAAAACGCACGACAGAGTGGGTAGACAGGCCTTTGGTACCGGAGAACACTTGCAAGGAAACGTTTTCACCCTCAAGCAAAATCACCTGAGCAGTTCGAGGCAGGATGCCCTCGCTGTCATCTTTGCTGTCAATGAGCGCTAAATCCCCAAAGCTGATCTGAGAGGCTGCAGATTCAAAGGTGGGAACATGTACTTTGACAATATCGCCGACAATTTCGAGAATTCGGGAATAACGAATCAACAGTTGCGACACAGCTAACTCCATGTGGTCTGGCTTCAGGCGACATCCGCAACCCTCTTGCGTATGCAGAAAGATAATACCAGCTTGTAGTGGGAAATAACCAGCATCAGATAACCCGCAAGCCCTAAGCGAGCGCGACTGCGCCGAACCAGCGTTGTTCAAGCCGCTAGCAATAGTTAGCGGCACCTGGCCGCCTCACCAGCGCGCTTGCGCCGGAGGCTGAGGGTACTTGTGTGATTTTCTCGCGGGGTTCGAGGTTAGCAATGCCGCCGATTGGGGAAATTCCGTCAGTGACTGCAGCCATTTAAATACGCCGATTCGTAAGCAGTTCTGTAGGAGCAGGTTTAAACATGTCAGCCAGCGTTCAAATTCGGCCTGTGATATTGGAAGTAGCACACAAGCGTTCCGCCTTTGCGATTTTGATTTTAATCAATATAAATTCAACTTGAGCATGGAGATTTTCTCACTAAAAGAGGGCTCCGCGGTTTTACACGCGGCATTTGCCACAATCGGGTGGCTCAGTATTCATAGTTGTTCCTCGGCGTGTAGAGGCTAAGTTTGCAGAAAGTGTGCTTGTTTCAGGCCGGGAGTTTTGGACGCCATCTGTAGATAATCACGATCTTCGTGCAGCAATATCAGTTTATATTCTATTGCGCATTGCGCGATCAAGCAGTCGATTGAAGAGCGGATAGTGATACCTGACCGGCAACAGTTAAGGTAAATTTGAGCTGCGGCGGCGTGGCTATATTTTGTATCGGCAAATGGATAGAAGCGCTGGCCAGAGAAATACTTTTTCAGGGTATTGAATGCCTTTTGGTCGCGTGCGCCCTGCAGTAGCTCAAGATAAATTTGATCGTTAATACCACACGCCAACGGGTTGGCAAGCAGCGAAACCAACAACTCGACCGTTTCGGTTTCTTTCTGTTTGAGGAAGTTTATCCACACCGATGTATCAACCAGATACATCATTTACAGGCGCGGCGGCTGCGCGTCTTTTTATAGTCGTACTTATCATCCAGCAATCCCGCACCTCTTAAATCACGTAGGTCCAGTCTTTTTCTGTGGGCGACGAACTCCTTTAACGCGGTCTCTATCAACTCGCGTTTGGTCTTGATGCGGCTGAGCGCTTGCGCTTCTTTCACCAGCTCATCATTCAATACGATATTTGTGCGCATACATACACCTTTCTGTGTGTTTAACGATGTGTATAATTGTAGCAGTATACACCAGCAATCTACAATCACCCCACCAACGCATCTCACAGGCTCCATTCCCTGCCTCCCTGGTGCTGATCTGCCATGAGCTCGACCCCATGGCCGCAGCCGTTCGCACACTTGATTAACTCATAACCTTTGTGCTTATACACGCAGCTGACGTATTGACGAAAGTAAATCAGGTAAAAAAGAGGGCGTTAATCCATTGAGATCACTAAAGAGGAATAGTAAAAGTCATCAGTGTAAATGTTGGCGGCGTGTTTTTTTTTGCACCTTGGATTAGCGGCCCTGCGCAAGATATCGCATTGACTCGATCAGACATTGGTTAGCATACAAGCGTGGTCTCTGGTTTCTAATAACTTTACGCCGAGGTATTCAACCCCTTCAGCGCGCAGCCAATATTGATACCCTTGCCGCCCGGATCGAAGCGGGTAGTTTCGACGTGCACCTTCTGATCCTGCAATAGCTGCGGGATTTCGTAAGTCATATCCACCGCCGGGTTAAGCGATACCATGACAATAGGCGCAGCCTTACCTTAGCAGCTTGGGTTACAAAACTGATTTAAGGCGCACGGCTAGCTATTCATTCTGTGCTGCTTCACGGCTATGCTTTTTTTTCAGCCACAGACTGTGATGCTCGGAACCCTCGCGCAGCATTTTAGCGCCGCAGTCTGGGCAGTGCTCTTCCTGGCAGCGTATACCGCGTTGGTGCTCAATGGACTTCTCGCATACCGGGCAAATGCAGTTGCCGCCAATGCCCATTTCGTGTTTTCGCTCTGTGGTCATGCTTAATCTCCTTCTTGAATATTGCCAAGTATGGCTGCCAGATCTGCAAACCGCTATTAGGTATTTCCCGTATAGCCGGCCGAGTGCAGGACAGATCAGGTTAACGGTTGCGTTGACTTGGGCTCGGAAGGGGGGCAAGTCGCAGTGATATAATCAAAAGCGATGTCGGTAGGTTTGGCTATTGGAAAGTACGTTAGCGTTGATGTAAAGAAGGGGTACTGGTGGCAAGTAGCAATACGAGAACGAAAAAGGCAATAGAAATACCCGAAGCAATAAGCTCAAGAACTGAGTTCAAGCGTAAATTCAGTTTCCGGGAAATGTTTGGTGCTTTTGTTTTTCTTCCAGGAGCAATGCCCAGCATTTTGCTGATTCAAGAGAATGCCCCGAGAAATACGCTTACGATTCAATTGTAAGAGAATACGGGGAGAAACAGGCACGGGTTATTCTTGCTGCTGTGCAGATCATGATTGCAGGTAATATTTATGGAATTCCCTACAGTGCACTTCAATCCAGACTCAAAGGAAAACCATTCGAAGACAGTTCCTTGTTTTATGAATTAGGAATGCTGGTAGCTGGCATCCTGTGTCTGCCGGTTGCAATCGTGCGCGGGTTGCTGGGTCTATCGAACGATAGATTTAATAAAAGCTCCACTGATGAACAGAGCGAGTCCGTTTGAGTAATTGAGGGGCGCGTCAGCCAGCCGTCACCGGTCGTTAAGCGCTTAGGCTTAACCTTGGGCCTGCACCCAGCGCACGATGTCTGCCGTACCCATAGCGCCCGCCTGGCGAGCTACTTCGCGGCCGTTCTTGAACAGGGCAAGCGTCGGTATACTGCGAATATTGTACTGTGTGGCAATGGCCTGTTCATTTTCAGTATTGAGTTTTGCCAGTCGAACCTGTGGTTCCAGTTGCGCGGCGGCTTGCTCAAATGCCGGTGCCATTGATTTGCAGGGAGCGCACCATGGTGCCCAAAAATCCACGACAACCGGTATGTCGTTGCGCGTGATATGCTGCTGGAATCCACTGCTGGTCAATTCCGTCGCGTGCGAGGTAAATAGCGGGTTGTGGCATTTACCGCAGTTCGGCTTGTCAGCAAGTCGTGCCGCCGCAACGCGATTGACGGCGTTACAGTGTGGGCAGACAACGTGTTGTAGTGTGCTCATATACGTTTCCTTTCGAACCGAACTCGATAAACATGGGGGATGACGGAAACAGCTGGTTGCATGAGTTCTTATCAAAACCTTGGATAGTAGCGCTGCTCACCAACTCTTATGGAATAATTGGCGTAGGCGGTTCTATGCCCATCACCTCTGTTGCCGGGTCAGCAACACGAATAAGCTTTTCATAGTGCGCGACCCGGTGCTTGGGTACATCCGCCATCACCAATATCTGCCCTTGGTCGATGGCCTCTTCGAAGCCGCGTAAACGCGAACTGGAAAAAGACGCTCCAGCCAGCCCGGTCATCAGACCACCCGTAGTGGCGCCAAACAGGCCTGTCAATAATACGGCACCACCACCGACCACAAAGCCCGCAGGTGGAAAGGCGAGCGCCAGTAACCCGACCAACAAACCACCAATACCACCGCCAGCAATACCCCGCTGGTAGGCCTCGATAAAGTCATTGCTCTCCGGGCCGGCATCGGGCAGGTCCTCAAGTTCGACTCCGTGTTTGGCCAGCACATAAATATGTTTTTCCGGAATGTCATTGTCGAGAAAACTTTTGACCGTCTGCCGCGCGTGCTCGACGTCGGGTGATAGAAAACACAAGCGTTTCAACATGACATTACCTGATATGGCCCACGAAAAACGATAATACCGTCAATATGACGAGAATCGTTGCTAACAATATGAATCCGTGAATCCGTTTCGCAGCGCGGTTTTAGCTGCGCGCATGAACTACTTTTGAATACATAGAGTCGTCGTTATCCAACCAACAATGCTACACACTGCGGTTATATAATGAATTATGCCATTGCAGGAGTTTGAGACAATAAGGGATTTCCACTACGCATCTCATAGACGGGTTGGAGAGACGGGCTGGAGGAACGGGCTGGAGGCGCAAAGTGTGAATGAAAAGCAGGCAGCGGAGTCCTTGCTTTTCTGGCCGATGGCAATTTAAGCATTGATGGCAAAGCAAAACCTTGATCGCAATCAATATTGCCACGCCTGAAAGGTAGTTAAATGAAGGTTTACTCGGTACAAGAAAAAACGGGTAATGCATATCAATTTTTAGGAGACTGGAATGAAAGACGAAATCGATAAGTTTAAAAGCGAAGTTGTAGAAAAGGCGAAAAAAGAATACTCGGAACTGACTAACTTCCTGCAGCGGGAGCGCGACGAGGTTAAAGTCAGGATGCACCTCGCCAATGCTGACGCAAAAGATCAATGGCACAAGGTTGAAGCAAACTGGGAAAAGTTTCAGTCGCGTGCCTCCGTCGTTGCAAAGGTCACGGAACAATCGGCGAAGGAGGTTGGAGAGGCGACACAGCTTGTCGGCGCAGAGCTAAAGGACGGGTACCGCCGTATTCGCGATACATTGGACGCTATGAAACGTAAGTAATCGGTAATTCCCGAACAGCGGGATTTTATGTAACGCCATCATGCCGGTTGCTCACACTGCATCGAAGCCGCGACCGTCATCGCGCAGCAACACATAGATCGCGGGAATCACCAGCACCGTCAGCGCGGTGGAGGAGGCAAGACCGAACAGCAGGGAAATGGCGAGACCTTGAAAGATCGGATCGAATAAAATAAAAGCTGCGCCAATCATGGCGGCGGCGGCGGTGAGTACGATCGGCTTGAACCTGATGGCACCTGCGTCCAGCAGACATTGCCGCAGCGGCGCGCCGGATGCACGCAGATGGCGGATGAAGTCCACCAGCAAGATTGAGTTGCGCACGATGATGCCGGCGAGGGCGATAAAGCCGATCATCGAGGTGGCGGTAAAGGCGGCGTTGAACAGCCAGTGGCCCAGCACAATACCGATCAGCGTGAGTGGCACCGGCACCAGGATCACCAGCGGCAGAAGAAAATTGCGAAACTGCCCGACCAGCAGCAGATAGATAGCGAGAATGGCGATGGCGAACGCAGCGCCCATGTCGCGGAAGGTCACGTAGGTGACTTCCCATTCGCCGTCCCATAGCAAGCTGACGCGTGACTCGTCCTCGGGCTGGCCGTGGTAGTGCACCGCTGGCGGCTTGCCGAACAGTGACTCGTCCTGTTTGGCCAATTCATCCTCGACTGCGAACATGCCATAAATGGGTGCCTCGAACCGGCCCGCAAGTTCACCTGTCACCATCTCGATGAAACGTCCGTCGCGGCGGAATAGCGGAAAGGATGAGCGCTCGTGGGTGGTGCGCACCACGTCGCCCAACTCGACCACCGCGTTTCGCCCCGGCACCGGGGTAGACAGAATCCGTTCTGACATCAGCAGTCCGCTGCGCGGCAGCTGGATGGAAATCTCGACAGGATAAACCCCTTCCCCCCGGTGCGAGTAGCCGATGGTGACGCCGCCTACCAGCGCTTGCAGCGTGTCGTACACTGCTTCTTGCTCGACCCCGTGAAATTCCAGGTTTTCCTGATCGATGGAAAAGCGCAGCCGCTCGGCCGGTGCGCCGAACGAATCGTCCACGTCCACCACGAAGTCAACTGCCTTAAACGCAGCGCGCACCTGACGCGCCGCCGCACGGCGGGTTTCGGCATCCGGGCCGTAGATTTCCGCGAGCAGGGTGGCGAGCACCGGCGGGCCGGGAGGTACTTCGGCCACCTCGATTACCGTGCCTTCGGGCGCGGGCAGATCCGCGAGCCGGCGGCGCACGTCAAGGGCGATGGCATGGCTGGCGCGCTCGCGCTCGTCCTTGGGTAGCAGGTTAACCTGCAGGTCTCCGAGTTCGGGTTGGCGGCGCAGGTAGTAGTGGCGCACCAGGCCGTTGAAGTTGAACGGCGCGGCGGTGCCGGCATGCGCCTGTATGCTGGTAAGTTCAGGCAGGTCTGCGAGCTTCCCTGCGGCCGCAAACAGCACCCGCTCGGTTGCCTCCAGCGAGCTGCCCTCGGGCAGGTCGACTACGACCTGCAGCTCTGACTTGTTGTCGAATGGCAGCAGCTTCACCACTACCGTCTTGGTCAGAAACGGCAGCGTGGATATTAGCGTCGCGATACCCACCACGACGATGAAGATGATCGAATGCCGCCGCCCGCTGAGCAGCGGTCGCGCCACGCGACTGTAAAGCCGGCCGAGGGCGCCGCCATGCGCGACCTGATGCGCACCGGCGCTACCTTCCCGTTTGCTCAAGCGCACCAGTAACCACGGCGTGATGGTGACGGCAACGAAGAACGAGAACAGCATGGCGGCGGA
>RCMY010002471.1_pt1 | contig 16769 bp, 13 predicted proteins | sample 2041341 | NCBI WGS metagenome assembly RCMY01 (sample SAMN09708234, study PRJNA481090) | Marine sediment metagenome, whole genome shotgun sequencing project. | reverse complement strand
ATGCGGGTAAAAATCTGGTCAAACACGCTGAGTGACACGGCGCGCGCCGGCACGAAGCTGCCAATATGGGCTAGCAATACGATGATCGCGGTCTGGCGCATATAGGTGGATTTACCGCCCATGTTGGGGCCGGTAATCACCAGCATTTGCCGGTCTTTGTGCATGTTCAGATCGTTAGCTATAAAGGCTTCGGTACTGACCTGTTCAACCACCAGGTGACGACCAGCGTCGATTTTAAGGCCGCTGTCGCGGCTAAATTCCGGGCAGCATAAGTCGAGTGTTAGCGCGCGTTCGGCGAGGTTTGCGAGCACATCCAGTTCGGCGCAGGCGGCAGCGCTTTGCTGTAAATCCTGCAGCTGGGTGTTCAGAGTGTCGAGCAGCACTTCGTAGAGTTCTTTCTCGCGTATCAGTGCCTTGGCCTGACTGCCTAAAGCCTTTTCTTCAAAGACTTTTAACTCTGGCGTGATATAGCGTTCGGCGTTTTTCAACGTTTGGCGGCGTGTGTAGTGCGCCGGCGCCTTGTCGGCCTGGGCGCGACTGATTTCGATGTAGTAGCCATGCACGCGGTTGTAGCCGACCTTCAATGTGCTAATGCCGGTGGCCGTGCGTTCCTGCTGTTCCAGATCCAGCAGCACGTCGCTGGCATTGGTGCTGATGGCGCGCAGTTCGTCCAGTTCCGGGTCGAACCCTGTTTTTATAACGCCACCTTCGCGCAGTACCATGGGCGGATTGTCGACTAACGCCGTGGTCAGTAATTGCTGCAAATGTGGAAATTCGCCAAGTTGCTCGGCAAGAGCAGTAAGTAACGGCGTTTGTAGCGGCGTGCACGCGGCTTTTAACAGGGGCAGCTGCGTTAGTGAATCGCCCAGTCGGCTCAGGTCACGCGGTCGTGCAGAGCGCAGGGCAACGCGCGACAGGATGCGCTCCACATCGCCCACTGGCTGCAGTGCTGTCTGCAGCGCCTCGTAGCTGTAATTGTTCAGCAGGGTTTTTACGGCGTGCTGGCGCTGGCGCAGTTTATCCACATCGGTCAGCGGCCGATGCAGCCAGCGAGCCAGCAAGCGACTCCCCATAGCACCCTGGGTTTTGTCCAGCACGGCGACGATAGTGTTGGCCGCGCCGCCGTTGAGATTCTGATCTATCTCCAGATTACGCCGCGTCGCGCCATCGAGAAGTAAATAATCGCCGCTGCGCTCGGCCTGCAAACGCTGAATATGCGGCAGGCTGCTGCGCTGTGTTTGCTGCACGTAGGCGAGCAGGCAGCCGGCAGCTTGAATCGCAAGGTGCATATCGGCGCAGGCGAAACTGCTGAGGTCGTGGGTGCCAAACTGCGCGCACAGTAAGCGGTTCGCCGTTTCGGTTTCAAACTCCCATGGTGCGCGCTGCCGCACGTTCATATGCTGTAGTTGTTGAACTGGGTAGTCAGCATCACTATTCAGTAACAGCTCGGCGGGACGCAGCCGCAGCAGCTCTGCCAGGCAGGCATCGCTGCTGTGTGCTTCCAGCACTGTGAAGTGGCCACTGCTTAGGTCGAGGCTGGCGATGCCAAATTGGTCGGCGTGGCGCTGCACGGCAACCAGTAAATTGTCGCGCCGGTCTTCGAGTAGCGCCTCATCGGTGGCGGTACCGGGCGTGAGCACCCGTACCACTTTGCGGTCCACCGGACCCTTGCTGGTAGCCGGATCGCCAACCTGCTCGCAAATGGCAACCGACTGACCCTCTTTGAGCAGCCTTGCCAAATAATTTTCTGCGGCGTGATACGGTATGCCGGCCATGGGAATCGGCTGGCCTTGCGCTTTGCCGCGTGCCGTTAACGTAATGTCCAGTAACTCGGCAGCGCGTTTGGCATCGTCGAAGAACAGCTCGTAGAAATCACCCATTCGATAAAACAGAAGCTCTTCAGTATGTTGAGCCTTGATCTTCAAGTACTGTTGCATCATTGGTGTGTGTTGGGTGCTGCTGTTGACCACGTAGGTTGTCGCTCCGGAAGCATGAGAAATGCGCATTCTACGGTATGTCGCCGTGTTGTAGTGGAGTAAAGACGGCGTAAAATTGTCGCTTCAATAAAATTGCAAACAAGGCTGGACAGTTTTTTAGAATACTGATTAAATATACAGTCATTGGCTCGTGGTCTTGGGCTACTTAGCCAGCAAGAACATCGCCCGCAGGCCTGGATGGCCACTCGAAAAATCATTGGAGAGCAGTATGAATACAGACAAGCAAAAAGCACTCGACGCCGCCCTGGCACAAATTGAACGCCAGTTTGGTAAAGGCACGGTCATGAAAATGGGCGACGAAGTACGCGTTGCCATGCCGGCTATTTCTACCGGTTCGTTGGGGCTGGATGTAGCGCTGGGCATTGGCGGCTTGCCCAAGGGGCGGATTTGTGAAATCTATGGTCCTGAATCGTCCGGCAAGACAACATTAACGTTGCAAGTGATAGCCGAGTGCCAAAAGGCCGGTGGTACGGCTGCATTTATTGACGCGGAACACGCGCTGGACCCTATCTATGCCGAAAAGCTCGGTGTCAATATAGATGATCTTATCGTCTCGCAGCCGGATACCGGCGAGCAGGCGCTGGAAGTGACGGATATGTTGGTACGCTCGGGTGCGGTTGACGTATTGGTCATTGACTCCGTAGCCGCATTAACGCCCAAGGCAGAAATTGAAGGCGATATGGGTGATTCGCATATGGGTCTGCAGGCACGCCTGTTAAGCCAGGCGATGCGCAAAATTACCGGTAATATTAAACAGGCTAATTGCCTGGTGATTTTCATCAACCAGATTCGCATGAAAATTGGCGTGATGTTCGGCAGCCCGGAAACAACCACTGGCGGCAACGCGCTGAAATTCTACTCTTCGGTGCGGTTGGACATTCGCCGCATCGGCGCCGTGAAAGATGGCGACGAAGTCATCGGCAACGAAACGCGGGTCAAGGTGGTGAAAAATAAAGTCGCACCGCCGTTTAAGCAAGCCGAATTCCAAATACTGTATGGCAAAGGAATCAATCGTTTAGGCGAAGTTGTTGACCTAGGTGTTAAGCAAGGTCTGATCGATAAGTCCGGCGCGTGGTACGCCTACAAAAGCGATAAGATTGGTCAGGGCAAAGCCAACGCGGCGAAGTTTCTAGAGGAAAATCCCGCTGTTGCAGAGGAAATCGAAACTGAGTTGCGCAGTCAGTTATTGGGTACGGTAAAGGCTGTAGACGACCAGCAAAGCGCCGAGGTCGTTAACCTGGAAGCTGTTGAAAAATAATCCGACGCCTGAGCAAGAGCTACGGCGCGCCGCCATGGGTTTTCTGGCGCGCCGCGAACACGCCCGCCAGGAGCTTGTGCAAAAGTTGCAGCGTCGCGATCATTCGCAGGAAATTATAGAAAAGGTGATCGATGACCTGTGTGACGCTGGTCTACAAAGCGATAGCCGATTTGCCGAAAGCTACCTAAGAAGCCGCGTCGCCAAAGGCGATGGGCCAATAAAAATACGTGCCGCGCTGCAGCAGCGTGGCGTTGCGGAGTCCATACTTGAGGCGTGTCTGCACGACGCGGCCATAGACTGGAATCAGCAGCTACAAATGGCCTGGCAGAAAAAATACCAGGGCGAAGTCGCCATCGATGCACGTGACAAAGCCAGGCAACTGCGTTTTCTGCAGTCGCGTGGTTTTCCTGCCGATTTAGTGTTTCACTTATTTAAACAGCACTGACGCTTTATACTCTGCGCATTCCTCTCAGATACCGCAGATTCATGAAAAAATGCATTATCCGCCGACCGGCCGAGGTCGACGGCAACTTCTCTTCAGCGTTGCCGGCTATTCTAAAAAGTATTTACACCGCGCGTGGCATAACGGCAGAGAGTGATCTTGACTGTTCTCTGCAGCACCTACTGCCGCCTGATACCTTGCTTGGCATTGACACTGCGGTGGCCTGCCTGCTGAAAGCGCTGCACAACAACAAGCGCATTCTAATCGTCGGTGATTTTGATGCCGACGGTGCAACCAGCTGTGCGGTAGGTGTGCGCGGCCTGCGGTCATTGGGTTTCAAACATATCGATTTTTTGGTGCCTAACCGGTTTGACTACGGCTACGGACTGACGCCAGAAATCGTCGATGTCGCCGCAGAGTCGAAGCCGGATCTTATCGTTACAGTCGACAACGGCATTGCCGCCTGCGAGGGGGTTGCGCACGCTAACGAACTCGGCATCGATGTTGTCGTTACCGATCACCATCTTCCAGGAGATGAAACGCCGGCGGCATTGGCTATCGTCAACCCGAACCAACACGGCTGCAATTTTGCTAGCAAGGCGTTGGCCGGCGTGGGCGTTATGTTTTATCTATTGCTGGCGCTGCGGCGCAGCTTGCAGGCTGAAGGGTGGTTCGAGTCGCAGAACCTGCCGGTGCCTAACCTGGCCGTTTTGCTTGACTTGGTCGCGCTCGGCACGGTCGCCGATGTGGTGCCGCTGGATCGTAATAATCGTATTTTGGTAGAGCAGGGCTTACGCCGCATTCGCAGTGGCAAGGCGGTGCCGGGCATACTGGCCTTGCTGCAAGTTGGCGGTCGAGACGCAAGTTTCCTCGTCGCCTCTGATCTTGGCTTCGTTGTCGGCCCGCGCCTGAACGCAGCCGGTAGGCTGCAAGATATGTCGCTTGGCATCCGTTGCTTGCTGACTGACGATGCGCATGAGGCGCGCCGGCTGGCGGGCGAATTGCAGCAGCTCAATCAGGACCGGCGCAGCATCGAGACCGGTATGAAAGTGGAAGCCGAGCGAATGCTGGCGAAAATGCAGCAACAGGAATCCACGAGTCTGCCGTATGGTCTGTGTTTATTTGATGAAAATTGGCATCAGGGTGTTATTGGCATATTGGCGTCACGCGTCAAGGAGATGCACAACCGTCCGGTCATTGCCTTTGCAGCCGCCTCGGAGTCTGAGCTAAAAGGCAGTGCGCGTTCCATTCAAGGCTTGCACATTCGCGACGCGTTGGACAACGTCGCCAAACAGCATCCGCAGCTTATCGAGAAATTCGGAGGCCATGCTATGGCAGCAGGGCTGACTATCAAGCGCGAAAATTTTGCAGGCTTCAGCGCCGCGTTTGACAAAGAGCTAAGGCGCCAGCTGCGGCCGGAGCAGCTTAAAGCCGAGTTGCTCAGTGACGGCGAACTGCAGGCGGAAGATTTTTCCTTGCAGCTGGCGAAATCGCTGCGCTATGCGGGTCCGTGGGGGCAGGGCTATCCAGAGCCACTATTTGATGGCGAATTTTACCTGTTAAGACAGCGTATCGTTGGCGAGCGACACCTCAAATTGGTAGTGGCGCAAGACCCGCGTGGCGAAGTCATGTTCGATGCTATCGCGTTTAACGTCGACCTTGAGCAATGGCCAGACAATACGATTGAACGCGTTAAACTAGCCTACCGACTGGACGTGAATCGCTATCGAGATCAGGAGAATTTGCAGCTAATGGTTGAGTATTTGGAGCCAGCGTAGACTACATAAGCAGCAGGCCATGCGTTACAATCACGGTTTTTTTGCTGGACCCTATCACACATGCTGGAACTCAACCCAATCTACCAATCTATCAAAGATATGTCAGACCGCTCCGAGCAGCTCAGGGGGTATCTTTGACTATGCTCAAAAAAAGGAAAGGCTGACTGAAGTTGAGGCAGAGTTAAGCGAGCCCTCGGTGTGGGATGATCCTGCCATGGCGCAAGAGCTGGGTCGCGAACAGTCGGCATTGGAAACAGTAGTGACCACTCTCGATGCGCTGCAAAGTGGTCTTAGCGACAATAAAGAGTTGCTTGATTTAGCCGCTGAAGAAGATGACAGCGAAACGATCGCAGTGCTGCAACAAGATCTTGATAGCCTGCAAAGCCAGCTTGAAACGTTAGAATTTCGCCGCATGTTCTCTGGCGAAATGGACGCTAATAATGCGTTTCTCGATATTCAAAGTGGCTCCGGCGGCACCGAAGCGCAGGACTGGGCCGATATGTTATTACGCATGTATTTGCGTTGGGGCGAGCGACGTGGCTTTAAAACCGAGCTACTCGAGGTATCGTCAGGCGACGTGGCGGGTATTAAGGGTGCGACTATAAAGTTCGAGGGGGATTACGCCTACGGTTGGCTGCGCACCGAAACCGGGGTGCATCGGCTGGTGCGCAAATCGCCGTTTGACTCAGGCAGTCGCCGCCATACCTCATTTGCTTCGATATTTGTTTCTCCCGAAGTCGATGACAACATTGATATCGAAATCAACCCGGCCGATCTGCGTATTGATACCTATCGTGCCAGCGGTGCCGGCGGCCAGCACGTCAACAAAACCGATTCCGCCGTGCGTATTACGCATGAGCCAAGCGGCGTAGTAGTGCAATGCCAGAATCAGCGCTCGCAGCACCAGAATAAAGACAACGCCATGAAGCAACTGCGGGCCAAACTGTATGAAATAGAATTACACGCCCGCAATGCCGATCAACAAGCGCTGGAAGACAACAAAGCCGATATTGGCTGGGGTAGCCAGATTCGCTCTTACGTGCTCGACTCTTCCCGCATAAAAGATTTGCGCACCAACGTTGAAACCTCCAACTGCAATGTGGTGCTCGACGGCGATATCGATATGTTTATTGAAGCCAGCTTAAAAGCCGGCATATAACACCAGGAAATTTTATGAGCGAGCAACAAGACGAACATAAACTGATCGCTGAACGGCGCCAAAAACTCGATGTTCTGCGCGAACAGGGGAATGCTTTTCCCAACGATTTTCGCCGCGATGCAATGGCGCAGGATTTGCAAAATGCCCACGCCGAAAAGACCAAGCCCGAACTAGAAGAGCTTAAGGAAACGGTGAGCGTCGCCGGTAGAGTGATGCGCAATCGCGGTGCTTTTCTTGTGCTGCAAGACAGCAGCGGGCAAATTCAGCTGTATGTAAACCGCAAGGCGCTTCCCGCCGACGTATTGGCACAAATAAAAACCTGGGACCTGGGCGACATCGTTGGCGCCTGCGGACCGGTGCATAAATCGGGCAAGGGTGATTTATATGTGGATATGCAGGAGGCCAGGTTGCTAACAAAAGCCCTGCGCCCATTACCCGACAAATTTCACGGCCTGGCCGATCGCGAACTGCGCTATCGGCAGCGCTATGTTGATCTGATTATGAACCCTGAGTCGCGCCGGGTGTTTGAGCTGCGCGCCAAAGCGGTCGAAGCAATTCGTCAGTTTATGTTGAGCCGGCAATTTATCGAAGTGGAAACGCCAATGATGCAGCCGATTCCCGGCGGCGCGGCGGCGCGACCGTTCGTTACCCATCACAACGCGCTGGACCAGGAAATGTTCCTGCGCATTGCCCCCGAGCTGTATTTGAAGCGTCTGGTGGTCGGCGGCATGGAGCGAGTGTTCGAGATCAACCGTAACTTCCGTAATGAGGGCTTGTCTACCCGGCACAATCCTGAATTTACTATGCTGGAGTTTTATCAGGCCTACGCTGACTATCAGGATTTGATGAATCTGACCGAAGCCATGCTGCGCACGGTGGCGCAGGAGGTGTTGGGCGATACGACCGTCAGCTATCAAGGCGTCGCCTATGACTTGGCTCAGCCTTTCACTCGCATGAGCGTGAAAGAATCTTTGCTGCACTACAACGACAGCTTTACCGAAGCGCAGCTTGATGATCGCGAGCAAGCCGCTGCGTTGGCTAAAACATTGGATATACCTGTGAAGGAATCCTACGGCCTGGGCAAAATTCAGATCGAGCTGTTTGAAAAAACGGTTGAACACAGATTGGAGCAGGCCACCTTTATCACCGGCTATCCGGCCGAGGTGTCACCGCTGGCACGGCGCAGCGATGCTGACCCATTTATTACCGACCGCTTTGAATTTTTTATCAGTGGCCGCGAAATAGCCAATGGTTTCTCCGAGTTAAACGATGCTCAGGACCAGGCCGAACGCTTTATGCAGCAAGTGCGTGAAAAGGAAGCCGGCGACGATGAAGCAATGCACTACGACGCCGACTATGTAACCGCATTAGAATACGGCATGCCGCCGACCGCAGGCGAGGGCATCGGTATTGACCGCTTGGTGATGTTTTTGACCGACACCACCAGCATACGCGACGTACTGCTATTTCCGCACTTACGCTCTCAGTAAGCGTTCAGTAAAATAGTAAATAAATGCTGGACTGACGTTTTTTTGACGCTGACATTTTCATTGGAAAGGTTTACGTGTATCCTACGGAAAGTGTGAATATTACCAAACCATTCTAACAGGAAGACCAAGCCGTGCGTCGCCAGCTTTTCATTAGTATTTTTCTCAGTCTTGCGTTACCCGCTTGTGGCTTAATTTATCCGCAGCGTGCCGCGCCGGCGGCGGATGTCGAAGCCTCTACGAGCAATCCCGAGATAGCTAGAATCAACCCTCAGGTGAAACGGCCAATGGCAGCGCGGCCGATATTGGGCGGCATGTGCCACGACAACGCCGCAATACGCCTGCTCGCCAGCGGTCAATATGAGTCAGCCAACGGCTTGCTGCAAAAAGAAGTGCGCAGTGAAGGCCACGCCAAAACTCCGGCTACCGAGCAATACTGTACCTATCTTGGCCTTAACCTGCTGCATCTGCTGTCGGCCTCACCCTATTTTAATTTGGCCAATGCGGTGGAGTACCAAAACCGGCTGCAGTCTCTAATTGAAGAGGGAGTCAGTGACGAGCAAGGATTATTGCTTAGCAAAGCGTTGCAGGAAGTGATGCTGCAGCACACGGCAAATAGCCGTTTGCAAGCCAACATTACGGCGCTGAAAGATGAATTACAGCAGAAAGAGGAGGCGATTCAACGCCTGAAAGAACTCACTATGGAAGAAACGGGTAGTTAGATGCCTTGCAAAAGCCCAACGATTTTATTGCAGTAGGTTCGCTAGTTCAGCAAGTTGTCTTTGGCGGTAACCTCGCCGTCCACCGGCTCCGGTGGTCCCATCATCTGCGCATGCGCCAGCGGTAAATCGACATAAAGAGTCGTACCCACATTGAGCTCGCTCTGCACCCAAATGTCGCCACCCATTAGTTGACAAAACTGTCGGCTGATCGCCAGACCTAAGCCAGTACCGCCATATTTTTTCGTAGTCGATTGATCCGCCTGCACGAAACTCTCAAACACCTTTTCACACTGAGTTTTGCTCATGCCAATGCCGGTGTCGGCAACCGAAAACTGTACAAAGTCGCGGCCGTTCTTACTAAGCAAACAATTACTGATTTTGATGTGGCCGTTGGTGGTGAACTTGCAGGCGTTGCTAAGCAGGTTAAACAACAATTGGCGGAACATTGTTGTGTCGGCAAACAACTGTAACTCGTTATTTGCTAGCGTCAGCTCTATCGTATTGTTGTTTTGTTCAGCTAGTGAGCCTATGGTCGACACTACCTCGTGTATCAGCTCGATTGCATCGAACCATTCGTTGTTGACCTGACTCTTGCCCGACTCAATTTTGGAAAGGTCGAGAACATTGTCTATCAGTGTCGAAAGGTGTTTGCCGGCGATTGATATTTTTGTGATGTCGGCAGCCAGCGCTTCACCCGGTATCTTGCTATCTTCGCTAATCTCTTCACTGAGCATATCGCTGTAGCCAATAATGGCATTTAAGGGGGTGCGCAGTTCGTGACTCATATTAGCCAAAAATAAACCCTTAGCGGCGTTTGCCTGGTCGGCGTTTTCTCTGGCGCGCTGAACCTGTTCAATCGCCTGGCTGAGGCGGCCTGACATGGCATTGAACGCAATCGCCAGCTCGCCCAGTTCATCTTTGCTAAATTCTGGAATACGGTAATCGAGGTCGCCTTCGGCAACATGATTAACGCCCAGCGTCAGCTGCTGTAACGAGCGGTTAGTGTAGCGGATGAGAAGAAAACCCAGCGTACTGGTCAGGAAAATAGACATCAGAAATACGATAATATTGATTCTGTCGGTGAGCCTGATGTTGGTGTCTATCTGAATAGCGAGTCCATCTGCCGCCTGAATTTCCTTCAGCTGTAAGGCCTCCACGCTTTCTACGGCGAGTTTATAAGTGTCCTTTAGCTGTGTGCTGTTGGGTCCAGCGGCGATACCTTTATTGTAGTTCTGCAGAAACTGCTTCCAAATGATATGCAGACTGGCGAAATGTTGGCTTAACAGCGAATAGGCTGGAATTGTTTCTGCGGAGACGAATTTTTCCAGATCGCGTATTAGCAACGCGATTTTTTCAATGCTCTCGCGCAGCAGCTGAATATCACCGACGGCCAGCCGGTCATAGTCGTCGGTAGTTTCTTTCAGCGTGGAAAAAAATAGAATTTTCTTTTGGTTTGTGTTCAGCTCTTGCTCTACCTGCGTGGCACGCAGCTGGCTAAACACCGAATTCTGCAACGCCGACAAACCAGCGCGGCGCACTTCGCTACCCCAAAAGTAACTCGCGACGTTGATCGAGAAGAATAGCAGTATCGCGAAAATGCACAGCGCCAGTCGTTGACCAAGATTCATCTAAAAACTTCCGCGACACGTGTGTTCAGCATTGCTGTCGGCCTGCTAGACCGAGCGATGCCGAACTAGCATAGTGCCCGTTGCATCAATGTCATGTGCTCGTCGTGGCCTGCCATGCCAATAGCTTTTGTATTTTGCCCAACAGCTGCTGAAAGTTGATCGGCTTGGTTTCATATTCGGTGCAGCCTACGGCGCGGGCGCGCTCGCGGTCGTTGGTCATCGCATGTGCTGTCAGTGCGATAATCGGCAGATGCCGCAGCTGTGGATGTTTTCTTATCAGCTGGCAGGTAGTCCAGCCGTCTTGCACTGGCAGGTTCATGTCCATCAGCACCAGGTCAACATCTACCTCGTCCAGCCGCCGCATGGCATCCATGCCGTCAACAGCCAGCTCAATACTGAAGCCTTTTTTCTGCAACCGACGGCTCAGCAAGTCGCGATTCATTTCATTGTCTTCGACGATCAAAAGAGTACTACTCATGGCAGGGTGGCGTTGGCTCGGATGATGGAGTGGCGGTATAGTTAACTGCGTAAACGGTGATAATTCTCTCCAGACCCTTGGCGCGCAAGGACAATGCAGGTCCGACCTTGACCTTAGTTTTAAGAGCGTTCAGCGTGCACTGTGATATGAGTATGTCGTTGGCACCGGCGATGTCTTCCATGCGCGCGGTGATATTGACTGATTGGCCAACAACGCCGAATTTGCTGCGCGTTTCCGAACCGATGTTACCGGCGATCACTGTACCCGTATTCACTGCAATACTGGTGTCAATTGCAGGCAACCCCAAAGCCATGTTTTTTTCGTTGACGGCGTGCATGGCATGTTGCATTGCAATGGCGCAAGCGACGGCGCGGTCGGCGTCGTCGTCAGCGCTTAACGGCGCTCCAAAAATGGCCAGTATGGCATCGCCGATAAACTCATCGACCGTGCCGCCGTGGGTGGCGATGACGTCTGACAATGTGCCCAGATAATTGTTTAATAGTAGCACCACCTCGGTGGGGCGCAGACGGTTGCAGAGGCCGGTGAAGCCGCAAATGTCGGTCATCACCGTAGTCACTTCCTGCAGGCTGCCGCCCATATCCAAACCATCTGGATGTTCGAGCAGGCGATCGGCGATGTCTTCCGACGTATAACGGCCAAACGTTTTGCGTATAAAGGCATGGCTATTCGACAGTTCAGCCAGATAAATTTGCTCACGGTCGCGCCAGCTCTTGCGTTCCAAACTAGCGTTTATGCGGGCGCTGAGCAACACTTCATTCACCGGCTTAAATAAATAATCTTCCGCTCCGGCCTGAATACAGCGAATGACTTCGGCGTCTTGTTGTTGGCCGGAGATCATAATCACCGGAATTTCACGTAGGCTGGCGGTATTCTTTATATGCTGCAAAATTTCGAAGCCGTGCATGTCAGGTAGCATTAGGTCCAGCAGAATCAAGTCTAAATCTATGCTGGCATCTTCCAGTTGACGCAACGTGTCGGCACCTGAATTGGCTTCACAGACGGAATGCCCGGCTTTTATCAGTTGGCGGCACAAAATCGCCCGGTTGGCGGCGTTGTCTTCAACGACCAGCAAGCGTCCGGTTCTAGCAATATTATTGGCAGGTATAACATTTTGCTGGGCCGCCGATTCCTGTGTTACAGGAAAGCTGGCTAGCAATTCTTCGTTACACTGCAAAATGGCGTGTAGTGTTGCATCCAGCTCTTGTGTGCGATCAGAGCTGTCTTCCAGGCACATCTCGGCGTTGCCGCGCACCGCATTGATATTGTTTCTGAAATCATGCAGCCAGGTGCGCTCACCTTCAGGGCTGCTCTGCAGCGGTCGGTAGTCAACGCATTGTTTGAGCTTGTCCAGCGCGTCGCTTAACGCTGTAAGGCTTTGTTGCAATTCAGGCGTTGCAGGAACGTCCTGCGTCAGACGGGCCAGTTCCTGTTCCAGCACCACAACCTGAGTCGTCAACGAGCGTGCACTTGAATGTGCAGCGTCGACTGTGGTTTGAGGCTCGCTGTATTCTTGCAATAGTCTAATTAAACGTTTCCCGGTTAGACTGCTATTGTAAGTCTGTTTGCCTGTGCATGAAAGCGGTGGTGATTTTGCTGTGCCAGCGTGCATATAGGCCGAACAAATGGCCCGGCTAAAAGCCCTATCGCGATAGATTATTACACTAATCGAGGCTCCCCAAATTCATGGGTCCATGTTAGGCTTCGCGTTTTAGTAAGCCTATTAGGTTCACGCAGCTGGTGCGTTGCGCTTGGGAAAATACATGTTGAAACAGGTAGAAATATTTTCCGGACTATCCGACACCGAGTTGGAAATCATCGCCGACTCCTGTATCTCGCGTAGTTATCCGAAAAATACCGTAATTATCAATGAGGATGATTTCGCCGATTCGCTTTACGTTATCGAAGCGGGCCGGGTGAAAGTGTATTGCAGCGACAAAAACGGCAAGGAATTCATCATGAACACCATGGGCACTGGTGAGTACTTTGGTGAACTCGCCCTGCTGGATGATGAAAAGCGCTCGGCTTCGGTGCGTACGCTGGACAAGTCAGTGTTCCTTATTATGTACAAAGACGAGTTCAACAAAGTGTTGGCAGAGCAGCCTAATATCGCCCGTACCTTGATCAAGAATCTAACCAAGCGTGTGCGCAAACTGACCAGCAAAGTAAAAAGCCTGGCGCTGCAAGACGTGTACGGCCGAGTTGCTCAGGTGTTAACCAGCATGGCGGTTGAGCGCAGCGACAAAATGTATATAGACGAAAAGCTCACGCAACAAGATATTGCCGACCGGGTAGGCGCATCACGCGAGATGGTCGCCCGTATTTTGAAAGACCTCACTATTGGCAAGTACATTAGCTTTGAAAATAGAAGAATAATAATCCACGGCAAGCTGCCAGCGCATTACTAGCTACCAGCGCACTACCAAAAGCGGCCTAGTGACGTAGCTGCGCGCGGCGTGGCTATCGCTTGGTAAACTATTATTAACGTGTGCTTTTTCACTCTCAAAAAGCCGTATTATTCACATCTGAACTGACAAGTCTGTACCTTAATTCGCTCCGGCTCGCTGCTATCATGATTCCTGTAACGCTGCTTTTTAAAGCTATCGAGGAATAAATGAACAGTTCGACGGAATTCGCTATGGATAAGCTGGACATACACGAGCGGAAAAACACAGGTAAAATAAGTGCATCGGAATGGCTGCTACTCGCCACTGCCGGGCTCGCCTTTTCGGCTGTGGTTGGCATTGTTGGCTATACTGCGCTGGTTGTTTAAACCCTGGCGCTTTGCCCAGATCACGCCTGTTCTTTTACCTCACACACTAGGGCACCCTGTCCTAGTTGTGCAGTGACCTCGCTGCCGACCTTTACACCGCTGCTTGCTCTCAATACGCGCTGGTTCGCATCACGCACAATGGCGTAGCCGCGTCCCAGTGTTGCCAGGGGGCTTATCGCGTCCAATACAGCCGCTTGCCGCTGCCATTTAGAGCGTTTGCCGTCGAGCAACGATTGCATCGTGTGGCGCATGGATTCTGCTGAAATTTTTAGCTGTAGCTGTGCTTCACTGATAATGGCAGCAGGGCTGCTGGCGCTCAACTGCGTGTGCGCGTGCAGCAAATCGTTAGAGCAGGCGTGCAGCTTTCTCTGTACTGCCTGTTGTAAACGAGCGGCAAGTTCATCGCCGCGCTGTGCCAGCTCTTCTAATCTGTGTTGAGGGTGACGCAAATGTCGACTAACCGCCGTTAGCGCGTGGCGCTCAGTCGCAATGCGTTGGTTTACCAGCCGTGCCAGCTGTACTTTGCAGGCCTCAAGTCTAAGCAGCAAGCTGGAAACGTCCTGACTAAGTAGTTCGGCTGCGGCGGACGGCGTTGGCGCGCGCAGGTCGGCGACGAAATCACTGATGCTGAAGTCGGTTTCATGGCCGACCGCGCTGACCACGGGGATGTGGCTGGCAAATATCGCGCGCGCCACAGCTTCTTCGTTAAACGGCCACAAGTCTTCTATTGAGCCGCCGCCGCGTGCCAGTATGATCGCATCCGCTGACAGTTCGCCGCTGTTGGCGATTTGCAACGCTTGCACTATTTGCCCGGCGGCCTGATTGCCCTGCACGGCAACCGGTAAAATGGTGACGACGGTAGCCGGGCTGCGGCGCCTTAATACAGTCAAAATATCGTGCAGGGCCGCGCCGCTGGCCGATGTGATCACGGCTATTTCAGCCGGCTGTTGCGGCAGTGGCAGCTTGTTTTGCTGGTCGAATAGGCCTTCACCCTCTAGCCGCAGCTTCAGCTGCTCCAGCGCCAGCCGCAGCGCGCCTTCGCCGGCCGGCTCCATGAAAGCGGCAATTAGCTGGTAGTCGCCACGCCCTTCGTAGAGGCTGACCCGGCCACGAACCAGCACCTGCTCGCCCTCACGCGGGCGATAACGCAATAGCTGATTGCGGTTACGAAACATAGCGCAGCGCATCTGCGCTTTGTCATCCTTTAACGTGAAATACCAGTGGCCCGATTGTGGCTGCGCAAAATTGGAAAGCTCGCCCTGCACCCAAACAGTGGAGAAATGTGTTTCAAGTAGTTGTTTCGCTTTACGATTCAGTGCGCTTACAGCAAGAATATCGCGCCCGATGGCATGCCTTGCGCCCACTGTCGAAGTGTTTGTCGCCATACTTTCTAAAGTCCGTGTAGTTTGTGGAGTGCGCTGCACGTTAATACCGATAACCCAGTTGATTGCCAAGCTGTTTTATTTACCCTGCCGGGCATAAGCGCTTATAATGCCCGGTTTATATTTCCAGCCCTTTCTGCTGGCGACCGAGAACCCACTATGCTGCGAATTGCGGACGACGCCCTCACTTTTGACGATGTTTTACTCGTGCCCGCCTATTCTGAGATCGTAGCCAAAGATGTCAGCCTAACAACACGTCTCAGTCGCAACATAACGTTGCGCATACCGTTGCTATCGGCGGCGATGGATACTGTTACGGAATCGCGGCTTGCCATCGCTATTGCCCAGGAAGGTGGCATCGGCATTATCCACAAAAACATGACCATTGACGAGCAGGCACTGGAAGTGCGCGCCGTGAAAAAATACGAAAGTGGTGTGGTGAAGGACCCTATCACCATCGACGCCAATGCGACCGTAGGCGAGTTGATGGAGCTGAAGGCCCTGCACAAAATCTCCGGCGTGCCGGTGCTGGACAACGGCGCGCTGGTTGGCATTGTTACCAACCGCGACGTGCGTTTTGAAGAAAATATGGACCTGCCCATCGCCAGCATCATGACAGCCAAGCCAGACCTGGTCACAGTCGGCGAGGGTGCCGTCCCCGGCGAAGTTAAACAAACTTTACACAAGCACCGGCTGGAAAAAATATTGGTCGTTGACGAACAGTTTAATCTGCGCGGCATGATCACAGTGAAGGATATCGACAAATCCCTCGCTTATCCCTCTGCCTGTAAAGACGCCATGGGGCGACTCCGCGTCGGTGCCTCGGTTGGTACCAGCGCAGATACAGCCGAGCGTGTGGCGGCATTGGTTAGCGCGGGGGTCGATGTGCTGGTGGTCGATACCGCACACGGGCACTCCAAAAACGTGCTTGAGCAAGTTCGCTGGATCAAAAAGAACTATCCGGATATCGACGTCATCGGCGGCAATATCGCCACCGGCGAGGCGGCGCTGGCGCTGGTTGAAGCTGGTGCAGACGCGGTCAAAGTTGGCATAGGCCCGGGTTCTATTTGCACAACGCGGGTTGTCGCCGGGGTTGGCGTACCGCAAATCACCGCGATTGCCAATGTCGCTCACGCGCTGCGAGATACCGACGTGCCCATTATCGCCGACGGCGGCATTCGCTTCTCCGGCGATGTGGCCAAGGCAATTGCTGCCGGTGCGCACAGCATTATGATGGGCAGCATGTTCGCCGGCACCGAAGAAGCGCCGGGTGAGGTTGAGCTATATCAGGGCCGTACTTATAAATCGTATCGCGGCATGGGCTCGTTGGGCGCCATGTCTATAGCGCAAGGTTCCAGCGACCGCTATTTTCAATCGGCCGCCGACGGTGTTGAAAAGCTAGTGCCTGAGGGGGTCGAGGGGCGCGTGCCATACAAAGGCCCGGTAGGCTCGATTATTCATCAGCTGATGGGTGGCCTGCGTTCCAGCATGGGTTATACCGGTAGCGTCGACCTGGAGACGATGCGCAGCACGCCGAAGTTTGTGCGGGTCACAGCAGCCGGCATGCAGGAAAGCCACGTACACGACGTTAGTATTACCAAGGAAGCGCCAAACTATCCCGTTCGATAGTCGTTTCATTTCTCCTAC
>RCMY010002470.1_pt1 | contig 16780 bp, 16 predicted proteins | sample 2041341 | NCBI WGS metagenome assembly RCMY01 (sample SAMN09708234, study PRJNA481090) | Marine sediment metagenome, whole genome shotgun sequencing project. | reverse complement strand
GGCCCGCCGATGCGAAGCACGGCGTGCCACACCAACATGCCCGAACCAACGAGTGCGAGATGGGTCGTGGCGTGGATCAGGCTGTTGTGCAGTGCAGTGTCATAGACCCATCGGGTGTGCAGGCCGAACAGGACGACGATCGACACCAGCCAGGCAATGAGTGGAAGCGTCAGGCCCGGTAGATGTTTGGTACGCAGCGCTCGTTCGATCGGCCGCGGCGACATCGTGGGCCCGAGTATGTGAAGGGGCCGTCCGAGGACGAGCAGCGGTGGTGCGAGCAACGAGAGCAGCAGATGTTGGACCATGTGGCCGGTGAAGGTTCGGTCGGCGAGGCGTTCCATCGGCACCGAGATTGCCGCGCTGACCACGGCGACACCGACACAGAACGCAACGGCATGCCGGCGCCCGGTGTTGGTCGAACCCCACTGCCAGAGGTACACGCCGACCAGTACGACGGCGCCCGCGGCGGTGATCGCGTGCTCGACGGGGTTCGAATGGGCGAGGATCATCGGGCCGAGGATCATCGGTCGGTATCGCGCACGATCAACGCGATCTGCGACGCCATCAACGCAAGCCCGACCCCGGTGAGCCAGATCCCGACGACAAGACCGACCCAGATACCAGCGAACGCCGCGGCAAGGGCGAGTGGGCGGATGCTGTCGGTGGTGTAGACACCAACGAGTCCTGCTTCGTCGCCTGCATCGGCATCAACCAGGTCTGCGGCCGGTGTTGGATGATGCTGCTGCCAGTGCCAGAGCCAGCCTGCGATCAAACCGCCGAACGCACAGCCGACGAGGAGGATGACGCTTCCCGCCGGCTCGCCGCTGAGCGCGAGGTAGATGACGCCGAGAATGCCGTAGAACGCGGCAACGAGTGTCCACAAGATTGCCTGGATTCTCATCCCTGTGCCCCCGGTTGGTCGGCCTCGGGTTGGTTATCCGCGGACTGATCGTCGGTGCTCTGAGCGTCTATGGCTTGATCATCCGGTGTGGTGCCCCTCGGCTCGGTGCCGGGGGAGCGGACCCAGGGGTGGAGAGGGAACCAATGTTCGTCATGGTGTTGGCGATGGCGCCAGGCATCGGATGCGCCGGTGCTGCCGACCTTGGGATGGTTGATCCATCGCAGGTCGAAGACCGGTCGCTCGCTGCGGATCGGGGGCAGCCAGGTGAAGTTGTGTTCTGGCGGAGGGGAAGAGGTTGCCCACTCCAGTGAGTTCGCTTGCCATGGGTCGGCACCGGCGTTGCGGGGGCCTCGCAGTGAGATCGCCATTGCGATGAACAGATTGATCGTCGAGGCGACGATGAAGACCACGCCGAGTGATGAGATGAAATTGAAGCGGCTGATCGTGTCGAACCCCTCATAGTCGGCGACGCGTCGGGGCATGCCTGCCAGACCGGACAGATGCATGACGAAGAATGTCATGTTGAACCCGATCATGAGCAGCCAGAACTGCGCGTGGCCAAAGCGAGGTGGCATCATCCGGCCGGTCACCTTTGGCCACCAGAACCAGATGGCGGCGAACACGGCGAACACCACCGTGCCGCCCATGACGTAGTGGAAGTGGGCGACGAGGAAGTACGAATCTGACAGGGCGAAGTCGAGTGTTGGCGAGGCGAGCATCACGCCGGTGAGGCCACCGGTGACGAAGGTGACGAGGAAACCGATCGCGAACAGCATTGGCGGTTCGAAGCTGAGCGATCCGCCCCACATGGTGAAGGTCCAGTTGAACACCTTTACGCCGGTCGGCACCGCGATGAGGAACGAGGTCGTCGCGAAGAACGGGAGATAGACGTTGCCGGTGACGAACATGTGGTGGGCCCACACCGAGGTCGACAGGCCTGCGATCGAGATCGTGGCGAGGACGAGGGCTTTGTAGCCGAAGACCGGTCGTCGGCTGAAGACCGGGAAGATCTCGGTGACCACGCCGAAGAAGGGGAGGGCAACGATGTAGACCTCGGGGTGGCCGAAGAACCAGAAGAGATGTTGCCAAAGGATGGGCGAACCACCGCCGACCGGGTCGAAGAAGTGAGCGTCGAGGCGACGATCGGCCAGCAGCAACATCAGTGCCCCGGAGAGAATGGGGAAGGCCAGGAGCACCATCATGTTGGTCAGCAGGATGTTCCAGGTGAGGAGTGGCAGCCGGAACATGGTCATGCCCGGCGTACGCATGGTGACCACGGTGGTGATCACGTTGACCGCAGTGAGAGTGCCCGAGGTCCCGGTGATGATGATCGAGACGATCCACAGGTCCGGTCCGAGGCCGGGCGATCCGATCGGTCCCGACAGCGGTGCATAGGCGAACCAGCCGAACCCGGCCGCACCACCGTCGGTCAGGAACCCGGCGAGCATGGTGAGTCCGCCGATCAGATACAGCCAGTAGGAGAACGCGTTCAGGCGGGGAAAGGCGAGGTCGGGAGCGCCGATCTGGAGGGGTACCAGGTAGTTGGCCAGAGCGAAGCCGAACGGCACCGCGAACAGGTACACCATGACGCTGCCGTGCATGGTGAACAGCTGGTTGTAGGTCGATTCGTCGACGAACTGAAGGCCCGGACGTGCGAGTTCGGCGCGGATGATTCCCGACAGCACGCCCCCGACAACGGCGAACATGAAGGCCGAGACTGCATAGGCAACTCCAAGTGCTTTGTGGTCGGTGGTGGTGAGCCAGCCGGCGAACGAGTTCGGTAACCCGCTCCGCCCGGCTGGTGGGAGGCCGATGATCGTATCGACATCGATCTGCTGGGCTTCGCCGGACCCGGTCCCTGCAATCTCGGGTTTCACTGCTGTTCCCCTGACGTGCTCAGCCACGACGCGAACTCGTCGGGTTCGACGACACGTACGGTGAAGCGCATATTGGTGTGCCCGAGCCCGCAGAACTCGGCACAGGCCGCCCGGTAGACGCCCGGTTCGCCGGTGACGGTGACCTGCATGATCTGGACCTCGCCCGGGATGACGTCTCGCTTGTAAAGGAAGCCCGGAACCCAGAACGAGTGGATGACATCGGGCGAGGTCAGTTGGAATTCGACCGTCTGGCCACGTGGCAGCGTCAGTTGGGGAACATCGGTGTCGGTGTCGGTGGCTTTGGCGACGGTGACGTCACCCTCGGGATAGTGGAACTGCCATTGCCACTGCGACGCTTCGACGTCGACCACCAGATCCGGATCGTCGACATGCGCATTGACCGAATTGAGCGAGGTGAGGGTGAGTATCAGGAGACCGATGATGGCCACGAGTGGAATCGCGGTGTATGCGACCTCGAGCCCGATCCGATAGTGCACCTGCTCGGGCAGTCGATCGCTGCGTCTGCGATCTCTGACCACGGTGATCGCCAACAAGACGATGATGAGCCCGCCGACTGCGGCCGCACCGATCAGGAAGACGTTCCAGACCTGATCGATCGTTTGCGCCTGCTCGGTCAGTGGCTCTGGCAGTCCGGTCATCTTTCTACCTCTTGGCGCTTCGCGCCGGGCCGTTGGGCCACGCACCTCGCACGCTCGGTACTCATGTCTCTACCTCTTGGCGCTTCGCGCCGGGCCGGTGGGCCACGCACCTCGCACGCTCGGTACTCATGAACCAACCTCTTGAGCGCTGACGATGTCATCGGTGTAACCACCGCTCGGGGTCCTCGCCACCGATACCCGCCGCTCGGTGTGTTCGGGGGCAGGGCGCCGATTGAGCGCATTGCAGATGCGCCGTGTCACGAACCACGTGAGGGGCGGCACGACGACGAGGGCGATCTGCAGCACTGACGTGACTCGCCCCACCGAGATCCGCATCGTGTTGGCAACGACATCCTGCGCACCGCCGATGAACAAGATGACCACGTAGGAGAACCCGGCAACACCCGACGCGGTACGTCTTGGCGCGTCTCGAGGGCGATCGAGCAGGTGGTGGTTTTCGAAATCTTTGGTGAAATAGCGTTCGATCCACGGGACGGCAAAGAGGGTGCCGAAGATGATCGAAGCGCCGACGACGCCCGGGTAGAACGGGTTCGGGATCGTGTATCCGAAGGCTCGTGTCTCCCACGGAGGAAAGAGACGCAACGCTCCTTCGAGGAACCCGATGTACCAGTCTGGCTGAGCCAATGACGTGGCTGCCGCCGCCTCATACGGCCCGAACAGCCAGATTGGGTTGACAACGAACAGGGCGCCCATCGCCATGATCACTGAAGCGGTCAGGAACAGCAGTCCGGCCGACTTCATGGCGAACCCCGGCCACACCGCTTCGCCAACCACGTTCTCCTCGGTCCGGCCCGGACCGGCGAACTGGGTGTGCTTCTGGCGCCACACCATGCCCAGGTGCGCCCCGAGGAGCGCAATGATCAGCCCGGGAATCAGCAGGATGTGCACGGGATAGAGACGAGCGATGATGCCGTTTCCCGGCCAGTCACCGCCGAAGATCAGGTAGGCCACTCGCTCACCGACGAGCGGGATCGACAGAATGATCGAGTGCGCAATCCGCAGCCCGGTCCCCGACAGCAGATCATCGGGCAGCGAGTAACCGGTGAAGCCGGCGCCAAGGGCCAAGACCATGAGCGTGCAGCCGACCACCCAGTTGAGTTCACGAGGTTTACGGAACGCTCCCGTGAAATAGATTCGAGCCAGGTGCAACACGATCGAGGCAACGAACACGAGGGCGGCCCAGTGGTGCGTCTGTCGAATCAGCCGACCGGCGCGAACGTCGAAGCTGATGTGAACGACCGAGGCATACGCCCGTGACACCTCGGTGCCCTGCAACGGCCGGTACGAACCGTCGTACAACACGACATCTTGGCTCCCCTGGAAGAACAGCGTCAGATAGATCCCGGTCAACACCAACACCACGAAGCTGTACAGCGCTAACTCTCCCCACAGGAACGAGAAGTGGCTCGGGAACACCTTGCGCAGCGCCTTGTTGACACCATGCGAGGCGCCGAGACGATCCAGCAGCCCGTGCACGGCACGCTCGGTCATCGTTGGTCGCACCATCAGTCGCTCCCTGTCACTGGTCGCACCATCAGTCGCTCCAGGCCGCTGGTCCGACCGGACCGGGGAAATCGCCGGTGGCGATCAGATACCCCTCGGCGTCGACCGCCAAGGGCAACTGGGGGAGCGGACGAGGGGCTGGGCCACCGACGGGTTTGGCTGCGTCGACCGGATCGAATACCGACTGATGGCAGGGACACACCAGCTGTCGCACCACCTCAGGTGCACGATCGTCGATACCGAACAGTCCAACGGAGCATCCGGCGTGAGTGCAGATCTTCGAATAGGCAACCCAACCGTCGATGGCCCCACCCGTGATCGTCGCCGGCGACAACAACTCCGAGCGCACCCGAAGCAACACGACCTGGGAGTCGTCGGCGTCGACATGTCCATCAGGAAACACGGTGGCAAGTTGGTCGAGTGCGCCCTCACTGGCTCGGATCGGTCTCCCCTCGGTCGTGACGACCCGTCGACCGGCCGACCACGAGGTCGACAGCCGTTCCCCCTTGGGAGACGGACCCAGGAACCGCAGCGGACTCAGCAGAGCGGCCCCAAGGGCGGCAGCCGCTCCACCCAGCAGATAGCGAAGCACCGGTCGGCGGGCCACGGTTTGCTCGGTGAGGGCCGAGACCTCGTCGAGTCCGGCTTCCTCTTCGGCCGTTGTTGCCAGCGACTCACGAAGCTGCACGGCGGCATGGTTGACCGGCAACGTTCGCGACCACGTGATCAGCCCGACGCCGATGCCACCGAGACACCCGGCGATGAGCAGCCCGATCACCGTGTCGCCGGCCGATGTCCACAGACCGATGGTGGCCCCGACTCCGCAAAGCAGTGCGACGGTGAGGGCGACGATTGGCGATCGCGGCGATCGCGGTGAGGCTCGGACTTCCGACTCAGGAGGTGGGGTATCGATCGAAGGGTCGGTCATTTTGCGGCATCCAGGGGTGATCGGTCGGGTAGGACAGGCGCAGCAGGTTCGGGATCAGTTCGGCTCCTCCCGATCCACCGAGTGAGGGCAATGAGCGGAACGAGGGCGATCAGCCAGGCGGCGAGACCTTCGGCCACCGGCCCGATGCCGCCCAGGCCTCGAACGCCGGTCGGTGATTCGGCCCGCAGCGCCTCGACATAGGCGGCGATGTCGTTGATGTCACTCGTGTCGAGCTGACCGAAGACCGGCATGGCGCCGGGACCGATCATGATTGCTTCGCCGATCTCGGTCGGTGTTGATGCCTCGAGCGAGGGCGCGCGCCGATCGCTCCCGATCACCGAGCCCGAACCGGTGGCGACATGGCAGGCGGCGCAGTCCAAACGAAACAGTCTTCCGCCGTTGGCAAGGTCACCCACTGCGGTGTCGACTTGAGGAATGGCCGGACCAGAACCAAGCCCACCGACATACGTCACCAGGGCAACGATCTCCGCTTCGCTGAAGCGGGTCGGGCCTCGAACCGCCTGCTCGCCGGGATCGGCCAGCGGCATCCTGCCGGTACGAAGCACGAAATCGACCGAAGCGGGACCTTCACGCTCGAGTGATGGGCCCCGACCGTCGACCCCAGTGGCCTCGATGCCGTGGCAACTACTGCACTGGACGGAATACAACGCAGCGCCGCTCGTTTCGATCTCGTCGGCCGAGGGCTGACCGACAAGAGCCATGGTGGGAGTCGATCCGGCAGACCCGATTCCGATGAACACGACCCCGACCGTCGCCAGCCCGGTCACCATCAACGCCAGACTGAGAGCGCCATGAGACCGGAGCCAGCTCATCGGACGAGCCAGATGGTGGCGAAAACGCCGATCCACACGATGTCGACGAGATGCCAGAACGCCGAGATCGCCGAACTCCACGAATGCAGCGCCTCGGGCTCGGCGACCTGAGTGGACCGTACGGCCAGCAGCCCGATGGCGATGACGCCCGACAGCACGTGCATTGAGTGCAGCCCGGTGAGCAGCCAGTAGATCGACCCGTAGGCGTCGGTCGACGGTGAGAACGCCAGAACTCGGTATTCGAGCACCTGGTTGAGAAGGAAGCCTCCGCCCAGGCCCATGGTGACCAGCAGCCAGAGCCGGTAGTGGCGTAGACGACCCGCCGTCAGCGAACGATCAGCGACGATGAACGTGAAGGACGAGGCGACAAGCACTGCGGTGGCCGCTCCGGCTCGCGAAACATCGAGTTCGGCGGTCGGCGTCGGCCAGACGTCGTTGACCGATCGAAGAAGGTAATACGAGGCGAAGAACGCTGCGAACAACATGATGTCCGACGCCAAGAACACGATCATTCCGAAGCCTGATGTCGTGAGTGACCACGGCGTCGAAACCGACGATGGCGACTCGGTGGGCTCGATGACCGTCGTCATATGGGCGACCATAGACTCGGCCTTGCCCGGTGACGAACGTCATCCATGACACGATCGTGTCATTTGCGCGGCCAAGCGCAGCGCTGGACGGCGCCGCATCGGGGGCGCATCATGTGGAGCCTCGACCTTGTACCGAAGCGACTGGTCGGCGCAGCTCTCGTGGAGAACCCAATGGCAACACACGCGATCGACGGACGCTGATGTTCGGTCGACGGAGAGACGGTCTGGTCGACGGTGATCAAGCCTTGGTCGCCTCGGTGATTCCCCGCTGGAACGATCTGAGTGCAGACGAACACCGGCACCTGTTGGCTGATACCGATGCCATCCTGCGAACCAAGCGTTGGGAGGCTGCGAATGGTTTCGAGTTGACGCACGAGATTCGATTGGCCATTGCTGCGCAGGCAGCCGTTCTGGTGCTCGGGCTCGACATCGATGCCTATCGGCATGTCCGCACCATCGTCGTGCATCCGACCACCATGATTCGCACGGGCGAGCGCGCTGGACCGGTGCGCGGCGTCGTTGCCGATGGCCCATTGCCGCTGCTTGGCGAGACTGCCCACGGTGACGGTGCGGTGTCGATCGCCTGGGACACCGCAGCGACCGAGGCTCGCCACCCCGAACTCGGTCACAACGTGGTGTTTCACGAGTTTGCGCACAAGATCGACATGCTCGATGGCATCGTCGACGGGACGCCGCCGATCGAGGACGGCCCCGATCGTGAACGCTGGATCGAGGTGTGCACGGAGCTGTTTGATCGGCTTCGCCGCGATGAAGCAACCGTACTGCGGCCCTACGCAGCGGTCAGCCCCGGCGAGTTCTTCGCGGTGGCCACCGAGGTGTTCCTCACCATCCCAAACGAACTCGTGGCTCGAGAACCGAGGTTGTATGACCAACTCCGGGCGTTCTACCGGCAAGACCCGGCGGGGTAGCCGTCGGGCAGCAGCTTTCTACTTCGGATCGATCTCTCGTCCACGATGTTCGCGGTTGAGCATCCTCCAGATGTCGTCGGCACCCATGGCGAGATGCTCGTGGTGGGTCAGAGCCTGCACGACCTTATGCAGGCTGGTTTCGAGCCTGGCTGCCTTGTCCAGGGTTTCGGGATGGATGTCGCCGCCTTCTGCATGATGGGCGTTGAGGACCTCGGACAACCCGGAGGCGTCCGATGCCAGGGTGGCAAGGTGCGTAGCAAGATCAGTGTCGTCGGTGCCGGCTGCGTCTGTTTCGTGATCGGTGGATGGTGTGTTGGTCATGTCGGAACAGGCTCCTGTTTGCGTTGCATCTGTTGAATGGTTGCCGTGATCGCGGCGCCGTCGGCGTCGGTCATGGTGAACACCATGGTGTCGCGTACCGGACCGAGAGTCACGCCGTGGCGCCCGAGTCCAAGTGGCGAGCTCGGCCGTTGGTCGCCGTCGACGTCGACGACGAACGGGGACGGATGATCCACGATGATTGGTGCATCCGCGGGCGCGAAGTCGAACGGTGTCTCGCGGCGCCAGTGCCAGGCCACGGGGTTCGCCTTACCGGCAGCCGAGCCCGACGGTTGATAGCGGCCGCGGACGGAGGCGAGTTGTTCGATTGGGCAACCCCGCATCCGGTGGGTCGCCAGTTTGATGAACTCGGCATGCGCCCACGCCAACGGCATTGCCGAACCAGTGGGATGACCCGGTGTGAGGAAATGCCCGGGAATCGGGGCGGCGTCCCAGACCTGTTCCGGCAGCAGCATGCCGCGCCCGGTCATGGCCTGCATCGAACCGAGGTAACGGTCGTAGTTCTGATGGTTTTGGGCGGCGAAGTGGCCCCGCTCGCCGGCGAGTAGCGGCCACGGTCGGCCGATGCCCGTTCCGTCGAATGGTGTGCCGTCGGCATGTTCGCCATATCCGTCACCGTTGTAGCGCCGGTAGGCGACGCCAGTCGGAAGCTCGGTTGCGAGGAGTTTGTCGATGAGGGCAACGGTGTCGAGCATGCGGGGATCGTCGGGAGCTCGGAGTCCGAATCGGCTCAGGGCGAGGAAGTCACAGGCAACGAGGCGCTCGGAGGGTACCGTCATACCGTCTCGGTTGGCGACGTTGACGCGGCCACAGTGCTCGAGTTGGTCCGTTGTCGAACCGAGCCGAACGTAGTAGCCGGAGATGGCCAACCCGGCGGCGAGGTCACCGTCGGCCACGTACAACCAATCTTCGATTCGACGGTTCCAGTAGTCGGCCAGCGAGAGGGCGTAGTCGGCGTCGGCGGGTTCGAGCCAGGGCTCGGCCGCGACGAGCGCGGCGATCGCAGCACTGATGGTGAACGCATTGAGGCCAGCGTCTTCCTCCCAACGATCCTGCGGACTGCCCGGTCCGTTGTCGACCAGGAAGGCAACCGCGGACCGCACCATCTCCGCAACCGGATCAGCGTTTGGATCGTCGAGGTTCGGGACCTCATGACGGGCGTGGTTTGCATGTAGCGCGGCGGCCAGGATGATCGGTAGCGCAACCTCATCGAGTTGGATGCCGGTCCAGAACGGTCGCCCGTCTGGGTAGGCGTTCTGCGTCCAGTGGCCGTCGGGCTGCTGGGCGGCACACAGCCACAGGAGGGTTCGTTGCGCCGCCGCTCGATCGCCGACCGCCAATCGTGCCAGCGCGCTTTCGACACAGTCACGGGCCCACACCAGGTGATAGCCCCCGAGATCGTGGCGTTCGTTGCCCCACGGAATTGACAGGCTGGCCACCATCGCGCCCGGATAGGTGCGGTCTTCATGGCAAGCAAGCACTGCGGCGGAGTGTTCGGTCATGGAGCGCCACTGCCGGTCGACGCCGGCGGTTCGGAGGTGACCGGCAAAGGTGGTCCAGCCTTCGGTGAACTCGTGGCGAACCTGGTTCGGGCCGGCAGCGAGGCTGGACTTCGCCAGCAGCGTTGCCCCTTCTGCGGTTGTTGCCAGACCGATGGCAATGGTCGATGCGCCGAGCGGGAGCTGACCGGTGAGTGCCACGTTTCCTCGCGGCGCATGGTCGAACGTCCAGGTCAATCGGTCGTTTTGCGCCAGGTCTTGCCAGCCGTCGGAGGTACCGACGTAGCCGACGCTGCGCTGGAGGTAGCCGTCGGCGCAGATGACAGCCAACGCGGCGTCTTCGCCGTCGGCCACGGCGTGGAGGTGATCATCGGCCCACGCCGTGTTCGAGTTGTTCCCGAGGTGAGGTGCGATCAGCAGGTACAGAGCGTCGGCTTCGCCGACGAGTTCGTAGTCGATCAGCACGACGTCTCGCCGTGGATCGAGCGTCCAGTCCAAACGGAGCGTCCAGTCAGGCCCGTGGTGGGTGATCGTTGGGACAAGCACGGCCGGCCCGGGAGTCGAGATCGAATAGTTGGCGAGACGTTTCACCTCGGTCCAGCTGGTCCCGGAACCGACGATGAAGCCAATGTCGCGGATCTGGGGCTCCCCAGTCGATGGCCAGTACACCTCATTGCCGACGCCATGCCCGAGCGTGAGCCAGACCCGGCTCGTTCCGTCGATGGCCGTCGTGACGAGGTCCTTGTCGCTCGAGGTCCAGGTGGGTGCGATGCCGGGACCTCCAGGGGCGTCAGTCATGACGATGCAACGCCGATCGCGCCCTGTCCATCAGATGGTGCCCCGCGTCATTGACCATGCCAACGGCGGCATCGACCCGCTCCCGTGACATCTCGGCCAGGGAGACCTCACCGTCGTCGAACGCTTCGGTTGTCGGCAGCTTCTTGAAGTCGTCCCGCTCGATCGACAGCAGCACCCGGTCGTTGCGGACGCCGGCGATCTTGTCCATGGTGACAAACGAATCGTGACGCCGGCCGGGGATCCCGGAACGAACGGCGATACCGGTGACATCTTCGCCATCGACGACCATTCCGACGACATGCCCGAGTTCGTGGTCGTCGCTGCTGGCAACGGTGCTCCGCCGGCGAATCTCGACCTCACCTCGGGGGATGCGATCGTACTCGATGTTCATGCGGCCGTCGCCACCCCACAGACCGGCATCGATCTCGGGGTACGGCGTGCTGACGACGTCTTCGGTGCCGATGTCCCATTGTTCGCCGAGGTCGATCGGATCGGTGTACCTCACGTAGTCGGCGAACGATGCGGCCTGGAGTTGATGAATGTGGGCGACGTCGAGCTGGATCGTGATGATGTCGCTGTCACTCGAACCCTCATCCTCAACAAGCGTGTCGCTGTCGGGCTCGCTCTTGTTGCTCTCGATCATCCACATCGGAACCAGCCGGGCCAAACGGTGCTTGCGGTGGGGTTCGATCACGAGGTGGGTGACGGTCTTGGCGATGGGGTCGACGACGATGTCGCCGAGTTCGCCGTAGGGGCCGTCGAGTCCGTTGACGGGCTGACCAAGTCGCAATCTCATGATGATGACCTGCCTTTCCTCGACTTCATCCAACTCCCGGGCGTTCCTGCTTCGAGTGACTCGATCGTGTCATCACCCCGGCAGCCGGATGTCTCTCCTCCGAGGTGGTGAACTGACATGATGACGCGATGGAATCCCCGACTGTCGACCCCAAGAAAACTGGCTCGAACGAGATCAGGGTCATGATCGTCGACGACCACGAAATGGTCGCGTCGGGGCTTGCTTCGATCCTGGAAGACGAGCCCGATATCAGTGTCGTGGCTTCGGTCGGGTCCGTGGCTGAGGCGTTGACGGCGGCGGCACGGGTGCAACCCGACGTGGTCTTGATGGACTACCGATTGCCCGACGGTACCGGTATCGAGGGAACCCAGAAGCTGCGGGCACTCGACAACCCACCCGCGGTGATCATGGTGACCTCGGTGGCTGACCGCCACGTGCTGGCTCAGGCTCTCGACGCCGGGTGCGCCGGGTTCGCATCGAAGGGAGCGTCCAGTGCCGATCTCGTCGGCGCCGTCCGGGCCGGAGCTTCCGACGACTCGTATTTCACCCAAGACGTCTTGAAGCATCTCGTGCACCTGCGCCGCTTCGATCAGATGATCGGCGGCGAACTCACCGATCGTGAAGTCGAGGTGCTTCAGGCCACGGCCGACGGTTTGTCGCCGGAAGAGATCGCCGAAAAGCTGTTTCTCAGTGCGCACACGGTGAAGAATCATCTCCGACACGCAATGTCCAAACTCGATGCCCATACCAAACTCGATGCCGTTGTCAAGGCGGTGCGAGCCCGAATCATCACTATCGAAGAATGACGTGACCACCTCCAAGCGATTCGATGTCGTCATTGCCGACGACGACCCAAGTGTCCTCGATGCCCTTCGGGCGTTACTCGACGATCACCCCGGCCTTCGGGTGGTCGGCTGGGCAAACTCCGGTCATCATGCCGCCGAGCTTTGCGCTCGCCATCGTCCCCACCTCGCGCTGCTCGACGTCAGCATGGCTGGCGGCGGCGTCGAGGGGGCCGAGGCCGTTCGTGCCGCATCACCGCAGACCGAAGTAGCGTTCTACACCGCCCAGTCCGACCGGCGAACCGTCGCTCGGCTGCACGCGGCAGGGGCGCTCGGAGTGTTCGCCAAGGGCGCAGTCGATGACCTCGCTGGTGAACTGCACGGACTGTTGCACGGCTTCCACCTCATTGTCGACGGCCCGACACTCGACACCTGAGGGGGACCTCCACCATGCAACGCAACGAGTGGAGTGTGCTCGCCCCCCAACCTCGGGTCGACATTGGGTCGGGGTACGGACCGGGTTCTGACACCGTGTCAGTCGGCCCAACATGACCGACCCGCGGGGCGCAGTCGCTGGTCGAGCCCTGACGGTCGGGGCGCTGGGTGTGGTGTTCGGCGACATCGGAACCAGCCCGCTGTACGCCCTCCGGGAGTCGCTGGCCGGTGATGTCACACTCGCCATCGACGACACCAACGTTCTTGGCATTCTTTCCCTCATGGTGTGGTCATTGATCATCGTCGTCACCATCAAGTACCTGGTGATCGTGCTACGTGCCGACAACCACGGCGAGGGCGGCATCCTGGCGCTGGCCTCGCTTGTCGTCGGTGACCGCTCGAGCAAGTCCAAGCTCTTGCTGCTCGGTCTGGTCGGCACGGCGTTGCTGTACGGCGACGGCATGATCACGCCCGCCATCTCGGTGCTCTCCGCGGTCGAGGGGGTCGAGGTCGTTGCCCCGACGGTCGATGATTGGGTCGTACCAATCGTCGCCGTCATCCTGGTTGGTTTGTTCGTGATCCAGCGCCGGGGCACCGAAGTCATCGGCCGGTTCTTCGGGCCGATCATGGCGCTGTGGTTCGCGGTGATCGCGTTGCTCGGCTTGGTCGAGATCGTGCGATCGCCGGGCATTCTTCGGGCACTGAGCCCGAGTTACGGGATCTCGTTCTTCGTCACCAACGGACTCCGTGGCTATCTGGTGCTCGGAGCCGTCTTCCTCGTCGTCACCGGGGGTGAAGCGCTCTATGCCGACCTCGGCCACTTCGGACCCAGGCCGATCCGAACCGCTTGGTTTGCGTGTGTGCTGCCTGCCCTGCTGCTCAACTACTTTGGTCAGGGGGCTCGGTTGTTGAGAGAGCCGTCGGCGATCGAGAATCCGTTCTTCCTTCTGGCACCGAATTGGGCGCTTTGGCCACTGACATTGCTTGCCACCATTGCCACGGTCATCGCCTCCCAAGCGTTGATCTCGGGTGCGTTCTCGCTGACATCGCAAGCCATCAATCTCGGGTATCTGCCGAGCATGCGCGTCGTGCAGACCTCGGCCGACCATCGCGGCCAGGTGTACGTTCCGGCCATCAACTGGTTCCTGCTCGCTGCCTGCCTCGGCCTGGTGCTCTCGTTCGGCTCATCGGCCCGACTCGCCGCCGCGTACGGCGTTGCCGTGACCCTCACCATGGTGATCACCACGGTTCTCGTTGGTGTCTACGCTCACCGAGCCTGGGATTGGACCATGGCCAAGATCATTGCCGTCCTTGTTCCGCTCGGGATCATCGATGTGGCGTTTGCCGGTGCCAACATCTTCAAGATTCCCGCCGGCGGATGGGTCCCGCTACTCATCGGCGCCAGCGGCTTCATCGGATTCACCACGTGGCGTACCGGTCGACAGCTGGTTGGCGACAAACTCTCTCAGGGTGCCAAGTCGACCGAACAGCTGATCAGGGAGTTCACCGCCAACCCGCCGCACCGGCACCCCGGCATCGGTGTGTACCTGCACCGGGTCCCCGGTCGCGTCCCTCCGATCCTCAAGACCAACCTGCGGCTCAACGCTTCGCTACACGAGACGATCATCTTCGTTGCTGTCATCACCGACGACCGTGCCATCGTGCCCTCCGACCAACGAGCGACGGTGCTCTCCCGCCGCCTCGCGATCCACGAGGTCGAGCTTCGTTACGGCTTCATGGAACAGCCGCACGTTGTCGATGACCTTCGAGCGACGAAGATCGAAGGTGTCGATTTCGATCCGGAAACGGCAACGTTCCTTCTGGGCAGAGAACGGGTCGAGATTGCCGAACGGCCGGGGATGGCGATCTGGCGAGACCGGCTGTTCGGGTTCATGACCCGCAACGCCAGCGACCCGTCGGTTCATTTCGGATTGCCACCGGAACGAACGGTCGACATCGGCACCCACGTTGCCATCTGATTTTCAGCTGTAGCGACCGAGGGGAATCCAGAACTCGACGGTCGTGCCCTCGTTTGGCACGCTGTCGATGGCCCACCGTCCTGATGCTCGCTCGGCCAGATAGCGAGAACTGACGGTACCGAGATGGCCGGCGCGGCCGTGCGTTGCGGTTTCGATGTCACACCCGACACCGTCATCGACGACGCGTACGTGGAGTCCGCCGGTACCGGACTCGAGCGTCACATCAAGACGTTTCGCCTGCGAATGATGCGCCACATTCGACAACGCTTCTCGCGCCAGTCGGTAGGCGAGTGAAGCCGAGGCCGAACTGGGCTCGGCGGCGAGTCGGTTGTGGAGTTCCCACTCGATGCCGAGGGGGTCGATCCGTTCGAAGAGATAGAGCTCGATGGCAGAAACCAGGCCCTCGTCGTCGAGGGTTGGCGGATGCAGCTCGAACAGCATCGACCGCATGCGATCGATCGCGCCGAATACCGTTGTTTGGATCTCGCTGAGCTGCGCCCGTTGCTCGTCGGTGGCCGACGGCAGCAGACGCTGCAGACGGAGGCTGACCGCCGTCACCGCCTGGATCGGATCGTCGTGGAGATCTTGGGCGAAGGCCCGCCGTTCGTCGGCCAGCATCTGCGATACCGACAGTTGGCTGCGGTACCGCTCGATGACGGTCGTTGCGATTCGGGCGAACTGCTTGTGGAGCCAACGTTGCCGGTCGGTCGGCGTCGCGGGATGGGGCCAAAGGATGGCGAGGACGCCAAGCAAGTGGTCGTCGGTGCCGATGAGCGGCGTCGACCAGCACGCGCCGATCCCAGATGCGGCGGCCCGCTCTCGCCGGTTGATCCAGAGTGGATCGGTTGCGATGTCGGAGCTGACGACGCTCTGACGACGAAAGGCGGCCGTTCCCGATGTCAGCGAGCCCTCGGCGATGGGGATCTCCTGCGTTGTGGAATAGATCCCGTCGTCCAGATCCAGGCCGATGCCCGCGGCGAGGGCAGTGCCGTCGTCGGTTGGCAGCAGGATTGAAACGAATGCTCCTTCGATCTGTCGGCGAAACAGATCACACAGGGTGACCAAGAAGTCATCGAACGGCGCATTGCGGCCGAGCAGATCGATGACGGTGGCTTGGGCGTCGACGAGCCGAGCGAGATCATCGGCCGAGGCGTGAAAGGGGTGCTTCATCCAGGTTCCTCATTGCGATCCGTCGAAACGACGAACCTACCCGAAATCCTCCACGTGGATCCCTTCGGAGAGAGTGCATCTCCCTACTCTGATGCCCGCCGGTAGATCGCGACGGCGGCCGGCACCGCGAGGGCGGTGATACCGATGATCCAGAGTGCTGCGTAGAGCGTCGAGGACGCCGTTGCCGTGCCGGTCATGAGGCCGCGCACCGCGTTGACGACGATCGTGACCGGCTGATGGGCGGTGAAGACCTGGAGCCAGCTCGGCATGGAGTCGATCGGGACGAAGACGCTGCTGGCAAAGGCCAGTGGGAAGACGAGCAGAAAGCCCGCCGCCTGGGCCGCCTCGGCGTTCTTGACCGTGAGCCCAACACAGGCCATGACCCACGAGAAACCGAAGCTGAAGCCGAGAATCAAGACGACGGCAAGCGCAAGTTCGACCATCCCACCCTCCGGTCGGAATCCCAGCAGAAGGCCGACACCGAGCATCAGGGCGATCACGAACAAATTCCGGACCAGATCCGAAAGCGTGCGGCCGGCAAGCACGGCCGAACGGGCGATGGGCAGGGATCGGAATCGGTCGATTGATCCGGCGGCAAGGTCTTCGGTGAGTCCCACACTGGTTTGGGTTGCGCCGAACAACGCCGTCTGGGCCAGAAGCCCGGGAAGCAGGAAATTGATGTAACTGCCGTGGGTGGCGGCTGCCCCGGTGCCACCACCGCCGGTGCCGCCGATGGCCCCG
>RCMY010002468.1_pt1 | contig 16786 bp, 14 predicted proteins | sample 2041341 | NCBI WGS metagenome assembly RCMY01 (sample SAMN09708234, study PRJNA481090) | Marine sediment metagenome, whole genome shotgun sequencing project. | reverse complement strand
ATCGCTCATCGTGGGAACCCTCCTGGTGATGGCGTTCTACAGCTGGCAGCTGGCGCTGATGACGGTGGTGATCTACCTCCCACTCCTACCAATCCTCCGTGCGATCCAGGGTCGCCAGCTTCGTGCCTACAACGACGTTCGAACCAAGACCTCCGAGATCCTGGGCCGCACATCGGAGGCGATCGGCGGCGCTGCGGCAATTCGTGCGTACGGCTATCAGGAGGAAGTCGGCCGTCGACTCAGCGACGCGAACGAAGACTTGGTCGCATCACAAACGCGGGCGCACAAGTTTTTCTCGGTTCTTGCCCCGACGATGGACTTCTTCGGCGGGTTGGCGACGGGTGCGGTTGCGGTCGTCGGCGTGATGCTCGGCCCTGACACAATGTCGGTCGGCGAGGCAACAGCGTTCCTGTTCCTCGTGACCATCCTGATTCAGCCCATCTCGCAATTGGGTGAGGTGTTGGACCAGACCCAGACCGCCCTCGCTGGCTGGTGGAAGATTCTCCAAATGCTCGATGTGCCGATCGATCTCGTCGAGGCAGATCCGGGACTCGAGCTCTCTCGTGGTGCTCCGGCCGTCGAACTTCGTGACGTCGCCTTCAGCTATCGAACCGGAGACCAGGTCCTGCACGACATCAACATCGTCATCGAGGCCGGAACGTCGGTGGCGATCGTTGGCGAAACGGGAAGTGGCAAGTCGACAATGGCGAAGCTGTTGACACGCCTCGCCGACCCGACCACAGGGTCGGTGCTCGTCGATGACATCGATCTCCGCGAACTTTCGACAGCGAGCCGTCATCGGATGATTCGAATGGTGCCCCAAGACGGGTTTCTTTTCGACACAACACTTCGCGAGAACATCCGGTTCGGTCGGCCAGGGGCGACCGATGCGGACATCGAGGCGGCGACGATCTCGTTGGGACTTGGCGAATGGCTCGACTCACTTCCAGCTGGTCTCGACACGAGCGCCGGTGAACGGGGTGAAAGCGTTTCGGTCGGTGAACGTCAACTCGTTGCCCTCATCCGAGCGCAGCTCGCCGACGCTGGTCTACTGATTCTCGATGAGGCGACGAGTGCGGTCGATCCGGAGACCGAAGTACGGATGGCAACCGCCCTCGAGCGGCTCAGCAAAGGTCGGACCACCATCTCGATTGCGCACCGTCTGTCGACCGCAGAACGGGCCGACCTCGTGATCGTCATGGACGGAGGGCGGATCGTCGAACATGGCCCTCACGATCAACTTCTCACCCACGGTGGCATTTATGCCGCACTTCATTCCGATTGGGTGGGAAACACGCAACAAGTGTGAGCTGATTGGCTCCAGCGCGGGCGTGACTGCTAACCATTGCGTCAGTGTCCGTCCCGCTCGGGCACAGAGAACAACACATACAAAATAAGGAGTACCCAATGATTGGTGCAATCATCGGAGCAATCATCGTCGGCGCCATCATCGGTTTCGGCGCACGAGCAATTTTGCCTGGAGGTCAAGACATTGGTCTTGGCAAGACAATCGGGCTCGGAATCGTTTCGAACCTGATCGTCAGCGTCATTTTCCAGAGTCTCGCCGACAACCCAATTATCAGCATCATCGTCGCGGCAATCGTCGGCGCTGGACTGTTGTGGGTCGCAATCAAGCAGGGATGGCTCAGCTCGACGAGCTGACGCTCGCCCGTCTTTCGAGATTGACCGATGCCGGGCCCCATGGGCCCGGCATCGTTACGTCTGGGCGGTAACCTTGCCTCGGGTCCACCCTTCATTCGAGGAGCAGTTGTGAAAAGTCCAGTACGCGTCGCAGTAACCGGAGCAGCCGGGCAGATCGGATACAGCCTGTTGTTCCGAATTGCCAGTGGCGAAATGCTTGGCACAGACCAGCCGGTTATCCTCCAAATGCTCGAGATCACACCGGCGCTGGGCGCACTCGAAGGTGTCGCAATGGAGCTCGATGACTGTGCATTCCCCCTCCTTGCGGGGACCGTGCGTTCCGACGATGCCAACGTGGCATTTGGCGACGCTGACTATGGGTTGCTCGTTGGGGCGATGCCTCGCAAGGACGGCATGGAGCGAGCCGATCTTCTCGAAGCCAACGGCGGGATATTTGGCCCGCAGGGCAATGCAATCAACGCGAGCGCCAGCAAGGACGTCAAGATCCTCGTCGTGGGAAATCCAGCCAACACGAATGCATTGATTGCCCAATCGGCGGCTCCAGATCTCGATCCCACGCAGTTCACTGCGATGATGCGTCTCGATCACAACCGGGCGATGACACAGGTCGCGCAAAAGACCGGTACGACCGTCAACGACGTGACCAACATGACGATCTGGGGGAACCACTCGGCCAGCCAATATCCCGACGTGTTCCACGCCAAGATCAACGGACGAAACGCCGCCGAGGTCATCGACGATCAGGCTTGGATCGAGAACGAGTTCATCCCGACCGTTCAAAAACGCGGCGCTGCGGTCATCAAGGCTCGAGGGTTGTCGTCAGCAGCGTCCGCGGCCAACGCCGCAATCGCTCACATGCGTGATTGGACGCTTGGAACCCCCGACGGTGATTGGGTTTCGATGGGTATACCGTCGGATGGAAGTTATGGCGTTCCTGAAGGAATCATCAGTTCGTTCCCCGTGACCTGCGCAAACGGCGAATACTCGGTTGTCCAAGGCCTCGAGATCGATGAGTTCAGTCGGGCCCGAATCGATGCATCGACCGCCGAACTCGCCAGCGAGCGCGATACGGTCGCCGAGCTCGGTCTCATCTAGCGGCTGACTCTCGCGAAGTCGTCTCTCCTCGTGGTTTCTTTGTAGCCTTCCGGAGCGACGGTCTCGGAGGGTTTCTCGTGGTTCGACTATTCTCACGTTCAGTGGCAGCGGCGGTGGGCCTTGCTGTGCTCACGTTCGCCACGTTGGCCATCTTCGGAGGTTCGGTATCGGCAGCGACGCCATCACCCTCGACAGCCGAGACCGCACGCCTTTTGGGTTACATGTGGGGCGATGGCAGCTATGACAACGGCGTCTGGGATGTCAACGGGCCGAGCGGGACATCGAGCCTGATCGAAGAGCTCGTCGAAGAACACGGCGGGACTTGGACGAATCGCCAGAAGCTGCAGTTTCGTTTGCCAGCGCCATACGACTGGGCCGGGTGGAAAAATGGGCTTCCCGATGACAATGCCGAGGTTCGCTCCGCAGTCCAGAACCCACACTTTCTTGCGGCGCTCATGGAAACCGAGGCAAGTGTTGTGGGACAGATCTATGACCAGAGCCGATGTTGTGTTCCCGGCTACACCCGTGGTCGACTCAGCGAGTTGAGAGACCTCATGCGCGACCAAGGATTCTCGACGGCGAAGCTGGTCGAATTCGGCAACGTCGACAGTGGCAAGATCACCGTCGATCCATCGGAGTGGGCTGAGCTTCGGGGTCGTCATCGTTTTGTGTGCCCCGCCGAACAAGCCGACATTCGTTTGCCCGGCGGAATCAACTATGACGAGTACGGAGACCTCCGATGGTTCGACTCCGCGACGCGATGGTCCGACCTCGTGAGAACCGATTGTTCCTCGGGAGCGGCGATTCCGCCCGCCCAGCCGCTCGCCGGCTCGTGTTCGGTGAGCCTTGTGAACGCCGACGAGGTTCGGGTCGAATGGACCTTCACCCGTGGCGAAGCAGCGATCCGCCGCAACGGCACGTTCGATGTTTCGGTGTCGGCGCGTGACGGGTCGTTCACCGAGGCTCCTGGCGACGGGTCGTTCACCTATGAGGTCCGACTGAAATCATTCGGTGCGCAGACCGAAGTTTTGTGTGGATCGGTCACCATCGGTGCGGTCATTGCAGCGCCGTGTGTGGTGAAAGCGGGCCCCGCAGGTGTCGAACTGTCCTGGGACGATTTCGATCATCAACGGTACTCGGTGCGTCGGAACGGATCCTGGGTCGCGACCGTGACCGACGGTTCGACGACGTTCGTGTCGACAGAGGGGTCTGTCGGCGACGCCTGGACCATTCGGTATCGAACCGATGGCGAGACCATCACCGTGGGCTGCGTCGCGGGACAGCCGCAAGCCGATGACCCGTGCGTGGTGACCGCAATCGATGGTGGTATGGCCATCGATTGGGATGACATCGCTGGTGATCCCACGTATCAGGTGCGCCGGAACGGGAAATGGCTCGCTGCCGTCAGTGGCCGAAGTCACTATGACCACTCCGGCGGCACGCTCGGAGCCACCTACACGATCCGCTACCGTCAGAACGGTGCCATCACCGACATTGCCTGCTCTGCATAGCGCGATCGACAGCCCCGTTTTTCGACCGAGGGCGCTTCTTCTGCTCGGACTCGTGTGCCTCGGTCTCGTCGTTGGCCTTGCTCGGCCAGCAGCGGCTCAGGCCGACGGACCCACCGAGGGCGAAACAGCGCGGCTCCTGGGGTATCTCTGGGCCGACGGATCATTCTCGGGTGGAGTGTGGGATGCGACAGGTCCGAGCGGAGGATCGACGCTCATCGAGTTTCTCGCCGACCGCCATGGCGCCACGTGGGTCGACAGGTCGCAGCTGAAGTTCACCCTCCCAGCTCCCTATGACTGGGCCGAGTGGAAGGACAGCCTTCCCGATGACGACGCACGGACGCGGCGCGCTGTTCGACATCCGTACTTCCTCGCAGCAGTCCTCGAGGGTGAGGGGTCGACCGGTGGGCTCGTGTACGACCAGAGCTCGTGTTGCACGGCAGGTTTTGTGCGGGGACGGCTGACCGAACTTGTTGGCTTGCTTCGCGACCGAGGTTTCGCCACGGCCAGTCTCAATCAATTCGGCGATGCCAACAGCGGTGAAGTGTTGATCGCGTCGTCAGATTTCGCGAAGTTGCGGGCCGGGTCCATGTTCGTCTGTCCAGCGACGGGCTCCGACGTGCGAGTTCCAGGCGGACTGGACCATGCACGGTTCGGCAACATCAACTGGTTCGGTCCACAGACCGAATTTGCGTTGGTCGTGCGTGAAGACTGTCGATCCGGCGTGCCCATCACACCCGTCGGCGCGCCGGTCGGGGATTGTGTGGTGACCGTGGACCCGGGAGGGCGCCTCCGGGTGACCTGGAGTTATCCGCGCGGATCGGTGGCCATCCGACGCAACGGGGTTTTCGTGCAGACGTCTTCGGCACTCGAAGGGTCGTTCGTCGAATCTCGTCCACTGGGTTCGACGACCTATGAGATACGTGTCACGGCTGACGCACGTCGTACGAACGACAGCTGTGGCAGTGCAAACAGTGCTGACCCGGTCCAGATTCCTCCGGGCAGCGGCCGATGTATGGGTCGTGTTGTCACGATTCTCGGCACCGGGGGCCCCGATGTCCTCGATGGCACGATGGGGGTCGACGTAATCCACGGATTCGCCGGTGATGATCTGATCCGCGGTTTCGGATCGAACGATCTGCTCTGTGGCGGCGCAGGGAACGACCGGCTGCGTGGCGGATACGGTCACGATCGAATCGCTGGCGGCAACGGTGCGGATCTCGTCGTTGGTGGTCCTGGGGCAGACACCGCTCGTGGCGGCAACGGCGCAGATCGGATCGAAGGAAACCGTGGCCCCGATGTACTTTTCGGTGACGCGGGAAACGATGTGCTGCGCGGTGGCACAGGATTCGATTCGTTGGTCGGTGGAAGGGGTGCCGACGTCTTGCGGGGCGGTCCGCATCGAGACCGCTGTGTGGGAGGGTGGGGGACTGACCTTCTCGCCGTCGATTGCGAACTGGCGACTCAGTAGAAGTGCTCCGCAGTCCCGCGTGTTATTTCAGGAACTTCGAGGTCGTGTTGTCTGCCAGCACCTTGCCGTTCGTCTGGCAGGGCGCGCAGTAGTTCACCGTGTACTTGTTGTACGCGACCTCGCGGATGACGTCGCCGCACCTCGGGCACGGTTCACCAGTTCGGTTGTGTATGGTCGATGGTCTCTTGGCGCTGGCGACGATTTCATTCTGGGCGCGCTCGAATTCCAACGAGGCTGCAATGCACGACGCGATCGCCAGATGCAACGACGCGACCTGTTCGGCAGAGAGTTTGCCGGTCGACGCGAAGGGTGAGATCTGGGCGTGATGGCACACGTCGTTTGCAAGTCGCCGACCAAGCCCGGCCAGGATTGACTGACGCCGCAAGAACCCGTGCAGACGCATCGAGTGTTCGGTGAGAAGGGCCTGCAGCGTCGACTCGTCGAGCGAGTCGGCGTTTGGACCGAGGTAGTCGAGCGGAGGTCCAGCATCGAGGTCAACGTCGATCGGCATCACCCAGATCCCAGCACGCTTGTCGGTGCCGGCCTCGGTCAGAAGGAGTGCCGTGCCATCGTCGAATGTCCACCTCGCCTGACCGCCGCGCGGCTTGGCAGACTGCTTCTCATCGGGTCGCAACCGTCCTCCCTGCATCAGATGCACGATGAAAACTGCGCTCTCGAACCACAGGCGCAGGTATTTTCCTCGCGTGTCGACGTGATCGAGAACCTCGGAGTGCACCGAGCTGGGGTCGGGTGAGAACGTCTTCAGGACGTAGAAGGTGATCGGTCGAAAACTGGCGAGGGTTTTGCCGGACCACTCGGCGTCGAGTCGTTCTGCATGCGCCTGAATCTCGCCGATCTCAGGCATCGCGACCCTGAAGCAGCTGCGTCAGCAGGGGCCCCTGCTCGAGGAGTTTGTCGATGTTCCCGTCGATCTCGAGGCGCCCCGTGAGAAACGCTCGCTGAGCGTTGGCCACGCCATCGCGAAGGGCGCGTGCGGTGTGGACGTCTTGTCGAATGGTCAGGTCGGGATCGATGGCGGGACCATCGATGACGACCGCGCTGCCGTTGATCAGTTTGACGTGGAAGTGCTCGACGAGCTGATCGCCGTCGGTGACCTGTTGTTCGATGACGAAGTCAGCGTCGAGTGGAACGGCGCCGACGGCAAGCCCCTCGATCGTCGTGGAGGTGTGTGGAGCGAACTCAGCCATGTGCACAGTCTGCCCATACCGGTGCGACACTGCACGAGTGTCGCAGTCACTGCCGGTCGGTTCGGAGTCGCTCCACGAGAGCAACGGTGACCCGCGCTGGGTCGAGGTCTGGGACAACTGGTTCGTCATACCCGAAGATGGCATCGGTGGATACGTGTCGCTCACGATTCGTCCCGCCGACGGGGTCTGCTGGTACTGGGCGTCCTTGGTCGGTCTGGGAAGGCCGTTGATCACGGTGCTCGCAGACGACGTGCCGTTGCCGGTTGGTGCGTCGATGGAACTTCGGGCGTCGGGTCTGTGGACGGAAACGACGGTGTTGCGGCCGTTCGAACATCTCACGACAGATCTCGAGGCGTTCGGAGTGGCGATCGATTCGCCGAGCGACGTCTGGGCTGGGGCTTTTGGTGACCGGGTTGCCGTGGGTCTCGAACTCGATTGGGACACAGAGGGACCGCCTGGGCCTTCACCGGTCGCAGGGACGACTGGGTATCGGCTTGTTGGAACGACGCACGGCGAGGTGTTGCTCGACGATCAACGATGGGAGCTCGAGGGTGTCGGCGTCAGGGACCACTGGTGGGGCGTTCCCACGCAGGCCGCACGGTGGCGAGCTTGGGCTGGCCGAGACGGTTCGTTCGTGCACAGCGATGGCGGACCACTCGACCTCGACATTGACGCGCTCATTCGAGAACTTCCGATCGGTGAAGTGCACCCCGGCCTGACCGTTGTTGGCTGGGCGCCCGCTGGTGGTGCCGGACGTCGACACGCCCGGGCGATGCTCGTCGACGAGCGTGGTGGAGGGTGGCTCGAGATCGTCCGTTAGGCCGTGTGGACGTCGTCGGCACTCGGGTGGGCGAAGTGCGAAATCGTGACGACCACGATCGCCGACGCCGACCCGAGCAGGATCGGAACGACCCACGGTGCACCGTTCGGTAGATCGAGCCCTGTCCCCGAGACGGTTTCGTCATGGCCGATGATCCCAACGCCGTTCGGCCAGGGCCACAGCACCCGAAGTGACCCGAGCATCAAACCAATGAGCGCAGACATCACGACGTCGTGATGATGCTCGAGGACGTAGTTGAGACCCGAGGAGAAGAGCGCGAGGCCGATGATCGTTCCGATGGCGACGAGCGCAATTTTGTCGATGGCTCGTTCGTCGACGGCATCGAGGACTGCGGCGTACATGCCGATCATCAACAGAATGAACGAGCCCGAGATGCCGGGCAGGATCATGGCGCAGATGGCCAACGCCCCCGCGCCGACGAGGAGCACGGGTCCGGGGTCGGCGATTGGGCCTGATTGAAACCCGAGGAGCACGAATGTGGTGAGGCCGACCGCGACCGCGATGCCCACGTGTTGCGACGTCGGCGACTTGAGCAGCATCTTGGCCACGAAGATCGACCCGATGACGAGTCCGAAGAAAAGCCCGGCCATTTCTTCTGGATAGTCACGAAGCGCGGATTCGATAACGCTCGCCAGAACAGCGACTGCAGCTCCGATACCCGACAGCAGGGGAATCAGGAACCACCAGTCGACGCTGCGGAGGCGGTCGGTGAATCCTGCGATGTCACCACGTACGAGATGACCGAGCGCCTTGCTCCCGACGCCGATGTTGTGTACCAAATCGTTGTAGATGCCCAAGATGAGTGCGACGGTTCCACCCGAGACACCGGGCACCACGTCGGAGGCGCCCATGGCGAACCCGCGGGCGAACTGAAGAAGGACTCGCTGGATCATCATCGAGAATCTATCGGTCGATCATGTTGGGGCTGTGACCCCCGGCTTGGAACAATGAGTGTGTTGTGTCTGCGCTTTTCAATTCTGCTCACTGGGTTGTCAATGGAGAGGTCGAGCTGTTCACCGAGGTGGTGGTACCGGCCGAGGAGTCCGGCGCGCCGGTATTGCTTCTCTCCGAAGCTGAAGCACCGAGCTCTCGGTGGCCGAAAACCTTCGTCGATGGCCTGGTGACGCTCGACTCTGCGGTCATACGATTCGACACCCGCGATGTCGGTCGAAGCAGCTGGGTCGAGCAGGCGTTCACGATGGAGGAGCTGGTCGAAGATGCACTCGCAGTGCTCGATGACCTCGGGATCGAGGAAGCACACCTGGTCGGCCGATCGATGGGCGGAATCGTCGCCCAGCATCTCGCGATGGATTGGCCGCGTCGAGTCGCGTCGCTCACCCTCATTTCCACGACCCCTGGGCGTCGCGACGAGAACGGGTTACCCGAGGGCTGGTTGATCGACCAGATGTCGCAACGATTGTTCGACGATCTCCCCGTCGGGGTCGTTGCACGGGTCGAATGGGTCATCGATCAGCTCGAGTGGTTCTCGGGCCCATTGTTCGATTTCGACCGGCAGGCCGCCGCCCGAGACGTCTACACCGAAGTGACCGAGATGTGGCGCGGCCAGAACGGGCACGGACTTGCTGTCGTCGAGGCTCCCGATCGCTTCGACGAGCTCTCCACGATCACGGCTCCGACGATGGTGATTCATGGAACTGCAGATCCCGTCTACCCCGCTCGCCATGGGCAAGCGTTGGCCGGTCAAATTCCCGACGCGCGTCTTCACCTGATCGAGGGACTTGGTCATGAACTTCCGGAGCGATTCCTTCCGCAGCTGCTTGCGCTCATCACCACTCATCTGCAACGCGTGCCCTGAATACTGATCGACGAGGCTGATTTTTTGTCGCGGGCGCTCGATCGGCAGTGGCAGTAAGAGACCCGCCCATTTCGAGAAATGGACGGGTCTCCCGCCGACAGCGTGCGAGATAATCTCATATCGTTCCGTTGGGCAGTGTCGTTGCCATGGGTGAGGGAACGTGAGGGAAATGTCTCTCTGCCGTCGAGGCACTTGTGGTTGTGTAGTGGCATCACCGATCTGTGACCTGCGTCACGTTTGGTGACACAACGTCACTTTGACGGATGAGTTGCGATTCGTCAAGCACGAATCAAGCCGAGGTTGTGGATCTGGCTCACAACCCTCGATGCTGAGCTGCTCCAGGTCGGGGGTCGCACGTCTACACTCGCGTCGTCGAAGAATGCGCGATCGTCGATCACAAGAAAGCGAGCCGTTCATGGTGTTCACGTCGAATCTGCCCGATGTCGAGATCCCACGTGGGATCTCGATCACTGATTTCACTCTGAGGATGGCTGACGAACTTGGTGACAAACCTGCCATCATCGATGGGCCGAGCGGTCGCACCCAGACGTACGCCGAACTCAAGAATGGTATCCAGTTGCTCGCTGGCGGATTGGCAGCGCGCGGTTTCGGGCCGGGGCACACACTTGGTTTGATGGCACCGAACATTCCCGAGTACGCCTCGTTCTTTCATGGAGCTGCGTACGCGGGCGGCACGGTGACGACGATCAACCCGACATACACCGCCGGCGAGGTGCACCACCAACTGCTCGACTCGGGCGCGTCGATTTTGGTGACGATCTCGATGTTCCTCGACCTGGCACGCGAGGCTGCCGAGGGGACGGAGGTCGAAGAGATTCTCACGATCGACCCGGTCGAGGGCGTTGGTTCGATGTTCGACCTGCTCACGAGCCCACCGCTGACCGAACAGGTGCCGGTCGACACGAGTTCGGTTCCCGTCGTTCTGCCGTATTCATCGGGGACCACGGGCCGAAGCAAGGGTGTGGTGCTGTCGCACGACAATCTCACTGCGAACATCGAACAATGCAAACACATCCTCGACTACAAGGTCGACGATGTGGCGCTCGCCATCTTGCCCTTCTTCCACATCTATGGGATGCAGGTGTTGATGAACGGTCTGCTCGCCAATGGCGTCACGATCGTCACGATGCCACGGTTCGACCTCGAAGAGGCGCTGACCATCGTGCAGGATCACAAGGTGTCCTGGTTCTTCGCTGTGCCTCCGATCGTCCTCGCGCTTGCAAAACATCCCCTCGTCGATCAATACGACATGTCGTCACTCGACGTGGTCTTTTCGGGCGCGGCTCCGCTCTCGGGTGAACTTGGTGATGAAGCAGCAGCACGCCTCGGGTGTGATGTCATCCAGGGATACGGGATGACCGAGATGTCACCGGTGTCGCATGCGACCATTCCAGGCCAGGGAAAACCCGGCTCTTCGGGAGTCACGGTGTCGAACACCGAGTGCCGAATCGTCGATCCTGAGGGGAACGATCTGTCGACCAACGAGGATGGCGAGCTCTGGATCCGAGGACCCCAGGTCATGCAGGGGTATCTGAACAACGAGGAAGCAACTGCGCTTACCATCGATGCCGACGGGTGGCTGCACACCGGCGACGTTGCCCACTTCGATGACGACGGCTTCATCTTCATCGTCGATCGCATCAAGGAACTCATCAAATACAAGGGCTTCCAGGTGCCGCCAGCCGAGCTCGAAGGATTGCTCTTGACCCATCCGGCAATCGCTGATGCGGCCGTGATCGGTGTTCCTGATGACGAAGCTGGCGAAATCCCCAAGGCCTTCATCGCACTGAAGCCGGGCGTCGAGGCCACAGCCGAGGAGATTCAGGAGTTCGTGGCGTCTCAGGTGGCCTCGTACAAGAAAATTCGCCTCATCGAGTTCATCGACGTGATTCCCAAGTCGGCATCGGGCAAAATTCTTCGGCGAGAACTCCGCGACCGATGAGCACCATGATGTGGCGTCGACACCATGACCACTGAGTACCAACCGAGTGAAGCCGTCGAACTGCTTCGCAACCAGCTGAACGCTGTCGAGCTCGCACTGAATCTTCCGGGAAGTGAGGAAGCCAGGCGAGAACGTACAGAATTGATCGATCAGATCGACGACTATCTGTTGCCTCGACTCCGGCGCCTCGACGCGCCGCTCCTCGCCGTCCTCGGTGGCTCCACCGGAGCGGGGAAGTCGACGATTGCGAACAGCCTCGTCGGCGTCGATGTGACGCCGTCAGGCGTTCTTCGCCCAACGACCCGCTCGCCCGTGCTCGTCTGTCATCCGCTGGACCTCGAATGGTTCGAAGACCCTGAAGGAGTGTTGCCTGGGCTGCCTCGGTCCACCGGCGAGACGGCCGTGGGGGTCACCGGGCTGCGTTTGATCACGTCGTCACATCTCGAACCCGGGCTGGCGATCCTCGATGCTCCCGACATCGATTCGGTGGAAGTCGCAAATCACGACCTTGCCGCACAACTGCTCGGTGCCGCCGACCTCTGGTTGTTCGTGACGACCGCTTCTCGGTACGCCGATGCCGTTCCCTGGGAGTACCTGACGCTTGCACAGGAGCGGTCAGCGGCACTCGCAATCGTGATCAATCGGATTCCGCCGGGTTCCGAAGACGAGGTCGCCGACCATTTCGGCATCATGCTCGCCGAACGTGGCCTCGGCGCCACGACGGTGTTTCGTGTGCCTGAAGGAGAGCTCATCGACGGACGAATTGGTCCGGCACTCGATCCGGCTCGGGTCTGGCTTCGCGCCCTGGCAGAAGATGCCAACGGACGACAAGAGCTGGTTCGTTCGACCCTCGCCGGTGCGATTGCTTCGATTCCCGATCGCGTCGAACGAGTCGCCACTGCGTTGGATCTGCAGGTCGATCGCATCGAGGAGCTCCGTGATGTTGCCTCGCGTCGATATGCCCGAGCGCTCGTCGATATCGATTTCGAACTCGATCGAGGAACGTTGCTTCGTGGCGAAGTGCTCGATCAGTGGCGCGAGTTCGTCGGAACGGGCGCGCTCATGTCGAAGCTCGAAGCTGGAGTCAGCAAGGTTCGCGACACGATCAGAAGCGTCTTTCGGTCGGGTCCGACCCCCGATCAGCAGGCCGCTGGTCAGCTGGAATCGAATCTCCTCATCGTCACCCGCGACGCCGTCGATCGCGCTGCCATCGATGTCGTCGAGCAGTGGGATGGCCGTCCGGGAGGACAACAGGCCCTCAGCGACGCTCCGCGGGGCATCGAACGAGCGAGCAAGGAACTGACGCCACGGATCGAGCATGAACTCGCGGCGTGGGAAGAGTACGTGCTCGACCTGGTCCGCGAACAGTCCGGTGACAAGATCACCCTGGCGCGAACACTCTCGACCGGCATCAACGGTGTGGGTGTGGCATTGATGGTGGTGGTGTTCAGCCAGACCGGAGGATTCACCGGAGGTGAAGCCGCTGTCGCGACTGGTACCGCGGCGGTGTCGCAGGCGGTGCTGACTGCGGTCTTCGGCGAACAAGCGGTGCGAGATCTCGCGCGCAATGCGCGCGCCGATCTGATCTCGCGTCTCGAACGTTTGCTTCGAGAGGATCGCGAACGCTTCGAGCTGTTGCTGGGAGACGTTTCCTCGTCGGGAGATTCTCTCCGATCGAGCGCAGATGTCCTTCGCCGGGCGATGGGCTAGACGGTGGAGTCAACAGTCAACTCTGCGCTGATGGCGCGCGTCGAAGCACTCGACGATGCTCGCGAGATCACGGCTCGGTACTTTGCCCCAGAGGTCATCGAGCAGCTCGATGTGGTTCGAGGCAAGGTTCGAGACCGATTGCGTCATGGAACCGAACACACGGTCGTGGCGATTGCGGGGGCGACGGGTTCGGGTAAGTCGAGCATCGTCAATCGTCTTGCCGGTGTCGAACTGAGCGAGACGTCGGTTCGACGGCCGACGACATCGGCAACTCATGCGGCGGTCTGGGGTGACGCTGATGCGGGTTCTCTTCTCGATTGGCTCGAGGTGTCGCGCCGTCAGCGCATCGATAATGGTGATCCGGCCCTGTCTGGGCTCGTTTTGCTCGACCTGCCCGATCACGACTCGACTGCAGTGGAACATCGGTTCGAAGTCGATCGGCTCGTCGAGTTGGTCGACGTCCTGGTTTGGGTAACCGATCCGCAGAAGTATGCCGATGCAGCACTCCATCTCGGATACATCCGACCGCTCGCCAACCACGCGGGAATGTTGCGTTTCGTGCTCAACCAGGTGGATCGTCTCGATGACGGGGGAGCGCAGGTTTCCGCCGACTTCGTGCGACTGCTCGCCGACGACGGGATTTCCAATGCCGAGGTGCTGTCGGTCTCCGCGGCCACCGGTACCGGGTTTGAGGAGCTTCGGGCAGTACTGGGAGAAGCGGTCGACGCTCGCACGGCTTCGCTGGTGCGGGTGGATGCTGATCTGGTCGAGGCAGGAGATCGGCTGGCGACCCGTGGCTCACTGGAAGAAACGAAGAGCGCACGAAGTCATCTGATCGAAGGACTCTCCGAAGCAGCGGGCTCCGCCGAAGCAGCAAAGGTCGCCGAGAATCATCATCGGCGGCAGGGCAGCCTGGCGATGGGTTGGCCGTTCACTCGGTTTCTTCGGCGCCTCGCCCGAAAACCACTTGCGGATCTTCCCGGACCAGGGCGTCTGAGTGCGGCGGCGCCCAGGGCCGACCTGGCGCTGCGCGACTATTCCGAGGATGTGGCTGGTGACGCGACCGCGCCGTGGCCCGGCGCACTTCGCACTGCGGTTGGAGCACAGCGAGATGAGTTGCTCGACGATCTACGTCGGGTCGTTGGACGAGAAACAGTCAGAGCTGGAGAGCGGCCCCGATGGTGGACACCGGTCGCCTGGCTCCAACGGCTTCTCGCGGTGACGGCGATCGTCGGGTTGGGATGGCTTCTCGTCGTTGCTGTACTGGGTGGGTTCTTCCAGTTCGCCACCGAACCTCTGCTCCCGCCAACCCCTGAGGCCGACTGGATGCCACTGCCATCTGCGTTGTTCCTCGGTGGCGTGGTGATCGGTCTTTTGGTCAGCCTTCTCGTGCGATTGCCTCTCTCGGTGGGTGCTCGGCGGCGGGGTCGACGCGCAAGGAAAGCGATCGAGAGCCAGGTGAAGGAGCACGCACAGTCACGAGTGATCAATCCTGTTCTCGCGGTGCTGAATGATCGCACCGCCCTCGATGATCTTCGGCGGTCGGTGGCCAGCTGAGCGGGTATTACACGAGGCCGAGCGAGTGCTGAATCCGGGGGAAGATGAGTTCGGACATGTAGATGTAGCCCTTGGCGTTCGGATGAAACTTGTCACCTGCGAGGCCATCTCGCGAGGGCCAATCCCATGGCCAGAAAAGATGGAGTGGGCGTTGTTTTGCGTTGCGATCGATCGTGGAATTGATCCGACGTGCCATCAGGCTGTTGAAGGAAGACGAGACACCGACCCTGGCCACGACGGACCCATCGGGGATTGCAGCAAGGATGGTTTGCACGTCTCGAATTGTGCGGGGCCAGCTGGCCGGAGCCATCAGATTGTTTGCGCCCGCGAGGTGCGTGACCAGCGAAGGCTCGTGCCCTGCCGCGCCGAGTTGGACCAGGCGCGGGAGTTCGTGCTCGACGATGTCGCTGAACTGGGCGCCAGTGATGCCGAGGTTGATGACGCGCCACGGATCTCCCGTCGCGTTCTGGAGTCGCTCGAGGGTCTGTGGAATCCATCCGTCGGCAGGATCTGGGGTGCCAATCCCTTGTGAGGACGAGTCGCCGAGCGCAACCCAGAGTGGTCCGTCGGATCGACTGGCTTCGAGGTTCCATGCGTCCCAGAACGCCGCATGTGGCTCACGCTGCAGTTCGATCTCGTTAATGGTAGACGACGCCTTCGACATCACTCGACTGAGTGGCCCGGTGGAACGACGGGGCATCGGTGCAAAGTCCATCGCTCGAGTTTCGCTCGAATCGACGACGGAACCAACGCCGTTTCGTGAGCACACGGAACCGGGACCGCGCGAGGCCCACGCACTACCGTGGCGATCATGAGAGCACGCAGCATGTTGTTCGGACCCGCCCAGCGCGTCGATTTCGTCGCCAAGTTTGTCGCGAGTGGCGCCGACATCGGCGTGCTCGATCTCGAAGATGCGACACCCGAGGCGATGAAAGCCGAGGCGCGTCTGACGATTGCCGAGGCCAAACCCGGACACGACGATCTCGGTGAAATGCGGCTTTTCGTCCGGACGAACTCCTTGGGTTCCTCACACTTTGCGGAGGATCTGGCCGCTGCCGCCGAGGCCGGCGCGGACGGGATCGTCGTGCCCAAACTCGAAACCGATCGAGAGGTGGCCGATGTGCGCCAAGAAATGGTCTCGATCGGGTTCGGTGATCGACAATTGTGTGCAGGAATCGAATCGGTTGCCGGTGTGTACCGGGCGGTCGAAATTGCTGGCGCCGGCGCGGACTTGGTGTACTTCGGCGCCGAGGACTTCATCACCGACATCGGGGGCGTTCGCACGACGAGCAACCTCGAAGTTTTGTATGCCCGATCACGAGTCGCGATCGCTGCCCGAATGTCGGGAATTCCTGCGCTCGACCAGGTGGTTGTCGATTATCGCGATGACCAACGTTTCCGAGATGAAGCAGGTGTGGCGCGGTCGCTCGGATTCCAGGGGAAACTTTGTATCCACCCTGGCCAAGTGCAGTTGGCGATCGAGGCGTTTTCGCCGTCCGAGGTCGAACTCGTGCGTGCCCGAGCGATGCTTCGAGCAGCGGCCGATGCAGAGGCCCGAGGACTCGGTGTGATCTCGTTCGAGGGGGGAATGGTCGACGCGCCGATCATCCGGCGCGCGCAACAGGTTGTCGATCTCGCTGACGGATGAACCAAAAGTGATGCCGATAGGTCCCTCATCGACCCGATAAGGGCCATCTGGCCCCTGGGCGGTTCGGCCCATTCGCCGACTTGATGGGTAATGGAAAAGTCGATGACGAGTGCCCTCGTCGCAGAGCCAACGGCTGCTGCGCCGTCGCATCATGATCGGCCGCGCACCGACGTGGAACTGCGCGTGGCTCGACTCTCACGAGCGATTCTCTTCGCGCTCGGCCTTGCGCTGACTATCGCAGTTGTCGCCGGTGCGGGCCTTGATGGCGGCGATTCTTCTGGAGGAGCGCGCCTCGGCGGCGATTTTC
>RCMY010004625.1_pt1 | contig 16798 bp, 18 predicted proteins | sample 2041341 | NCBI WGS metagenome assembly RCMY01 (sample SAMN09708234, study PRJNA481090) | Marine sediment metagenome, whole genome shotgun sequencing project. | reverse complement strand
GTAGCGCCGGCAACGGCGACGCCGCGCACGTGTTCTCCCTCGCACAGGATCGACTGCACTCGAGCGCCGACGCGGATCTCGCCGCCCGCCGCCTCGAGCGCAGCGGCAACGGCATCGGTGAGTGCGCCACTGCCGCCGACCGGCCGACCCGTCGTGCCAACGTGTTTGAAAGCCCAGGACAAGGCCCCGAGTCCCGTTCCCGGGGTCTCGGGCGAGAGCCCCCACACCGCCGGTCCGGCAGCCATCGCCGGTCCGAGCAGATCCTCCGAGTCGAAGAAGCTCCGAAGCACGTCGCCGACCGATCGGCGAGACCACCGCATGACCGTGATAGCAGCAGGCGTCGACCGCCGGCCGAGCGAACGACGAATCAGATGCGCAGCTGCGGGTGGTTCGGCGGCCAGTCGCATGATCAGCTCAGCGGCCGGCACCGCGACGTCGGCGTAGCGCCGATAGTTGTCGACCTCCTCCGGATGCGTGATGGCCAACGACTCGAGCGTGGCTTCCACGCTGTGGCGAATCGGGATCGGCCCGGCGGCCCCCCACCCTCGAGCCACCATGCCGGGATCGAGATCGATGTAACGCAATCCGAAGTCGACGAGCCCGAGTTCGTCGATCAGCGGAATGCTGCGGACCATCGTGTGATCGCAGTTGCAGACGTTCACGCGAACCCCACACGCCGATTCGGTGCCTGCGCACCCACCGACCTGCTCCCTGGCTTCGAGCACGAGCGTCCGCAGTCCGCCCTTGGCCAGATAGGCGGCACAGACGAGGCCGTTGTGTCCACCACCGACGACGATGGCGTCGTAATCGTGCATCGAGCCAGTCTCGCAGTTGTGGGCGCCGACCACTGACTCGGTCCGTTCACACGAGTCGACCGCGAGAGGGAGGGGCCACGGCTACCGTTTCGGCATGTCCTCCCGCCGGCTCAGCGAACTGCGCGCCTCGGATCTTCTAGATCACCTCAGCGAGACGTCGATCCTCGTGTTACCGCTCGGCGCCGTCGAACAGCACGGACCCCATCTGCCGTTCGTCACCGATCTCGAGATCGCCCGATCGTGCGCCGAGGCGGTTGTCGACCGAGTCGGTGACGAACTCGACCTGTGGCTGCTCGAGCCCTTGGCCTTCACGAAGTCGAACGAGCACGCCGGCACCCCCGGCACGTTCTGGCTCGGGCCCGAAACCTTGTTGCGGGTGCTCGACGACATCGGACGGTCGATGGCGACGACCCCGGCCCGCAAGCTGGCGTTCCTCAACGGCCATGGTGGCAATTCGTCGCTGGTCAACGTGGCTTGTCGCGAACTCCGGCTCCACCACGGGCTGGAGACCTTCCTCCTCCACCCAAACGTCCCCCCGGATCAGGGCGGGCCGTCGACCGAGGAGGAGCTGGGTTTCGGCATCCACGGCGGCGTCGGCGAGACCTCGCTCATGCTCCACCTCAGACCCGAACTGGTTCGGATGGATCTGGCGTCCAGAAACGTTCCTGAACACCTTGCGGCCAACGATCACGTGAAGTTCGGAGGGACCGTGAGCTTCGGTTGGCTGGCCGGCGACTTCGGCCCTGATGGCCACATCGGCGATCCGACTGGCGCCAGCCCTGAACGAGGCCGGCAATCGTTCGAGGCGGCCGTCGACCGTCTGAGCGCCGCATTCGCGGAGATCGCCGACTTCCGATTCCGGGATTGAGGCCGCCGGCGTGACCGCGATGATCGTGCACGCTCACCCCGTGCCGGAGAGTCTCAATCGCTCCCTGGTCACGGCTGCGATCATCGGGCTCTCCAACACCCCGGAGGCGCTGTCACCTGTGACTGCCTCGCTCTACGACGGCGACGACCCGACGATCGACGATCTCCGGGCTGTCGAGACGCTGGTATTCGTCTACCCGACGTGGTGGGGAGGTCCGCCTGCCCTGCTCCTCGATTGGATCGAGCGTCGCCTCGGCCCCTGGATCGACGGGAACCCAGCCGAGGCGTCCCCCATCTCGTCGGTCAGTCGACTGGCCGCGGTGACCACCCACGGTTCGCCGAGACTCCTGAATCGGGTCACCGGCGAGCCCGGTCGCCACCTCTTCGCCGACTCGGTGAGGACCATCTGCGCGCCGAAGTGCCGGTGGCAGTGGCTTGCCTACTACGGCATCGATGCCGACAACGCCGAGACCCGCGCAGATTTCGTGGCCCGAGTCCCGACCGATCTCCGCACCTTCACCGACTGACTCGACCCGACTGACCCGATCCACCTTCCGGGGCCGTCACCAGTGGCGGAAGGTCTTTTCGACTCGGGTCGATGCGGCCGGCGCGTCGGCTTCGTGAATCGAAAGAAAGCTACGCCGGCAAAGCGATGCGCAGTTGGACCGGAACGAGCGCATGAGCGTGAGCCGGCCGTTGTCGCCGACGGACCGCATCCGCCGGCGATCGTGTGGCGTTGTCGTGATGACCCCGACACGCCTCACCTGCGGGAGGCCGGGACGCACCTTGTTTTTGTCGTTCAGCACGAACCCGACGCCCGGGACCATGGTCCGTTCGAGCCAACCTTTCAGGTGAGCCGGGATCGTGAACATGGTGGTGCGGTATCCGAACAGCACCGCCTCGGCCGACTGCACCAGCAACAACGAAGCCTCGACGTGGGGGCAGCACACGTTGACGTCGTCGTGGTAGCGGCGACGCTCGTCTTCCGTCATGAACCGAGGGAACCCGGTGGCCAACAGATCCAGACGATCAACGTCGTGGCCCCGGCGCTCCAAGACGGCAACACCGTGGTCGACGAGCTGTTTGCCTCGCTGCTCGCTGTGGAAGGCATCGACCACGAGGATCTTCACCGCACCTCCTCATCAACGCCCTCGAAAAGCTTGGGTGGGCCACCCCTCCGCCGGGATGACCCACCCAAGTTCATACTCGATGAATCTGTCGGATCACAGTCCGATCGACTCGTCGATGAATTCGTTGGTCACCAGATCCTCGGCGGTGATGCCTTCCGGGGCGTTGATCGAAGGGACCTGCTCCTGGGTCACTTTGATCACTTCGGCCACACGGTCGATGTCGAAATCACCGAGGGTGCCATTCGGACCGTTGCCGACGACGTTCAGACGGGCCATCTCGCTGACGGCGTTCGCCACGCCATCTTCGCTGAGCTGCCAGAAGCTGTCGATGTCGATGACGGCCTGGAGAATGGCGGCGTTGGTGGCGGTCGGGTCATTTTGGAAGTCAACCGCCGACTGCTGGAGGAGCGGCACGAGCGCTGTGAGGCAGGAGCGGGCAGCATCATCGAGATTGGAATCCAGGATCGCCAATGGGCCCTGGTAGATCTCGAAGCCCGCGTCGTGGATCAGCAAGAAATCGATGGGCTTGCCCCACTCGGTGAAGACGTTCTCGTAGTTGAACGGCTCCTGGGTGGCGAAGCCCTGCTGCATCAGCGCACCACCCTCGGCGATGAACCGGGTGGGAGCACCATCGTAGGAACCGTCGAGCTGATCCGCATCGACCAGGCCGGAACCGGAGAGATACTCGGTGTAGGTCGCACCACCGAAGTGGGCGATCACCGCACCGGTGTCCTTGACCTCATCCCAGCTCGAGATCGGGTAGGTCTCGGGATCGAACATCACGATCTGGGGATTGATGTCGAGCGGAGCGAAGACGGCGGTGGTCGGGAAGTCCTCGTAGTTGTTGATCGCCTCGTCGGTGTTGACGTAGCCGAGCAGGATGTCGTCGTCGGTGGCCATCACCGCAATGGTGGTCTGGTCGCCGAGGAACGGACCACCGGCCCGGACCTCGACCGTGATGCTCGGATCGGCCGTCAGCGGGCCGCTGAACCGCCCGGAGTCCGGATCGACAGAACCCTCGCCGCCAGTCAGGTTGTAGACCGCGCCGTGCTCGGGCTCAGGGAACCAGTCGGTCTGAATGACGATCGGGTTCGGGCAATCGGCGAGGTTGCCTTCTGCCATCGCTTCGCCGTCTCCCCCTGCGTCCTCGCCAGCGTCGGAGGAGCCCTCATCGTCGGCTGCGTCGTCGCTGCCACATGCCGCTGCCACGAGGCCGAATGCCATGAGCAGTGCGAGCAGCCGAAGCCACCTTGGATTGTATTCCGTGCGGGTCATTGCTTCTCCCCTGTAGTACGTCCGCAGGTACGAACGTGTGGATGTATTGCGGGCGCACCACTCACTTCGATGCGATTCGATCGGCTCATCGGGCCCCTCACTGCACCGGCTGATGCCAGTGCCGCGTGAGCCGTTGCCCGAGCCAGCCGAAGAACAGAAAGAACACGATGCCGAGCAGTGCGGACAGCACGATGGCTGCCACGAGTTCACCCGGCGACAGGCGGCTGCTGTACAGCAGGATGCGGTTGCCGAGGTCTCTCGGGCCTCGCTGGAAGAACAAACCGCCGACAATTGCGCCGATGACCGAGAGTCCGGCCGAGATCTGGAAGCCGGTGAACATGGCGGGAAGGGCTGCCGGCAGCTGGAGCTTGACGAGTTTGGTCCACCGGCTGGAGTTGTGTAGGGCAAAGAGTTCGTGCAGACCGACGTCGGCCGACTTCAATCCGAACAGTGTGTTGGTGATGATCGGGAAGAGACTGATGATCACGCACACCAAGACCCGTGACCAGAACCCGTATCCGATCAACAGGCCGATCAGGGGAACCAGCGCAAGCACGGGCACCGTCTGGAGGAATACGGCATATGGGTAGAACGATGTCTCGACCCACTTGGCCTGGCTCATCAAGACCGCGAACGTCACGCCGATGGCCATCGAGATGACCAGCCCGACGAACGCCACCTCGAATGTCACCCACAGAGCGCTGAGAAGTTGCCACGGCTGATCGCCGATCTTGCCATCCCAGAAGCTCGTGACGACCTTGTGCGGATACGGCAGCACCGTCTTGCGTCCGTTTTCGTTGAGCCCGAACCGCGTGTACGCGTACCAGATGCCCACGAATCCGACGAAGACCACGAAGGGTTGGCCAACGGCTCGCGTCGACGGGTCGAGCCAACAGCTGGGCTGACCGCCGGGGTGTCGACGGCGGTGGAGGTCCTGGTCTCGAGGTCAGTCATGTGTGAGCTCCTCGGAGGGAGTGACTCAACTCGGCGCTGACACGAACGAACTCGGGATCAAATCGAAGATCTGCGTCACGCGGATAGGGGAAGGGCACGTCGTGGCTGTCGACGATGCGACCCGGTCGCCCCGACATCACGAGCACCCGGGTACTCATGAACACCGCTTCGGTGATCGAGTGGGTGATGAACAGCCCAGCGAAGCCCTCTTGCTGAAAGAGGCGGAGGGCCTCTTCGTTCATTGTCTCGCGCGTGATCTCGTCGAGCGCGCCGAAGGGCTCATCGAAGAGAAACACCGGCGGCGACATCACGAGTGACCGGGCAAGCGACACCCGCATGCGCATGCCACCCGACAGCTGGCGGGGATAGTGGGACTCGAACCCCGAGAGCCCGACCTTGTCGATGGCTTCTTGTGCTCGCTCCCGACGATCAGAAGCAGCGTCACCGTGCAGTTCGGCGATCAACTCGACATTGCCCGTGACCGTGCGCCACGGCAGCAACGTGGCGTCTTGGAACACGTAGCCGATGTTGCTGCGATCGACGGAGCACGTTCCCGTCGTCTCGTGGTCAAGACCGGAAGCAAGTCGGAGCAGGGTGCTCTTGCCGCAGCCTGAGGGGCCGACGACGGTGACGAACTCGCCCGGCTTCACATCGAACGAGACGTCGCGAAGCGCCTCGGTGCCGTCGGGGAACGTCTTGCCCACCCCATCGAACACCAGAGCCGGAGACCCTGCTCGCTTCGGTTCGGTCAAATCGATCAACTCCTGCACGATCCCCCCAATCTACGCCTGCAGCATGGATGGACTGCTGTAGAAGTGTGAACACAACGTTTCATTCGGGCTCGGACGCGGACTCTAGTCAGGGACGTCCGACTTGTCGCTCGCGAAGCAGGATCGGGCAGTCCCGGGAACACCGGACGCGGACGACTGGTTGGTCCCTTCGTGCAGCACATCTCCGTCACTTCCCACCTCGCCAGCGACTGGGCGACCCAAGCGATGCACGACGACATCGCGCGGGCCTTCAGCTGCAGGCCCATCGTTCTCCCGCCGAAATGGCTCTACGACGATCGCGGCTCCCAGATCTTCGACACGATCACCCGGCTCCCCGACTACTACCCGACCGAGGCCGAGCGGTTTCTGCTGACCGCCCACGCGGCGGACATCGCCACGATCACGCAGGCCACCACCGTGGTCGAGCTCGGATCCGGCACGAGCGACAAGACCCGCACCCTGCTCGACGCATTCGAGGCCGCCGGCCATCTCGAAGAGTTCGTTCCGTTCGACGTGAGTGAGGCGACCTTGCACGCAGCAGCCGACATGTTGGCCATTCGTTACCCGAACATCTCGATCGACGCCGTCGCCGGCGACTTCACCAGACACCTGTCGCATCTGCCGGCCATCGGTCGACGCGTCGTTGTCTTCCTCGGCGGCACGCTCGGCAACTTCTACGAGTCAGAGCGGCGCCAGTTCCTCGGCCAGCTCGCAGACACGCTGCGCCCCGGAGAGTTCTTCCTTCTCGGCGTCGATCTCCTCAAAGACGTCGACCGGATCGTCGCCGCCTACAACGACGACACCGGAGTTTCCGAATCGTTCAACAAGAACGTACTCGCAGTGATCAACCGCGAACTCAGCGCCGACTTCGATCTCGATGCGTTCACCTACGTTCCCTTCTGGGACCCGACACATCAACGCGTCGACATGCGGCTGCGAGCCGTCGAAGCACAGAGGGTACGTATCGATGATCTCGATCTCGACGTGGAACTCGCCGCCGACGAGGAGATCCGGGTCGAGATCTCGAGCAAATTTCGGCCCGAGGCAATCACGAGTGAAGTGTCCGCCGCCGGCTTCGAGGTCGTGCAGTTGTGGACCGGTAACGGTGATTTCGGGCTGCTCCTCGCCAGACGTACCTGACCCGCCAGGTCTTGAGTGTCCATCACGACTACGGAGCGATGGACCATCTACCGCAGGCACACGGCAACACTAGCCAACCGGCCGGAACCGATGGTTTCGAGTCCGGGTCAGGCCCCGGCAGGCGCCTCTCCCCCGGCCGTCAATTTCAGGCCGTCTGGGACTGTGCCGGCAACGACCGCACCGTTGCGAATCACGATGCGATCGGACGAAGCCGAGGCCACTGCCTCACGCAGTGATGAAGCCCGGACTGCGAGGACGTCGCCACCGGCCGACATGCCGATCGCCCGACGGGCCATGGTCGAGACCCGCTCGTAGGCCATCGCCGGCGTGTCGTGCCCTGCCATCACCATCAGCGCCGCCGTCTCGAATGGGTCTGCTCGGCCAACGGTGCAAAACGGGTCTTGGAGGTTGTCGGCCCCGGCGCAAACATTCGCGCCTGCAGCGTCGAGGGCCGCGGTGGCGGTGAGACCACGGGGCGGTGCGACGGCCATGCCTCGCGCCTGGAGGAAGAGGTTCGTCTGTGGCAACGCAACGACACTGATGCCCGCTGCCGCCACCTTCTCCGCGACCCGTCGTTGAACCTCCTCGGTCTGCATGGCGAGGCTCACGCAGTGCGACGCTGTCGCACCGTGCACGAACCCGGATGAGAGGACTGCCTCGGCCAGGAGTTCGAGCTCGAGATGCGACGGGTCGAGCGTCTCGTCTGTGTGGAGGTCGATCGGGAGGCCGAACTCGGCCGCGATCGCCAGCAGGTCATGCGTGCACGAAGTCGGGTCCTCGTCGAGGTGGGGGCAACCGCCCACGACATCGAGGCCGAGACCGATGGCATCGCGCAGGACGGCCCGGTTGTCTGCACCGGCCGGGCCACCAGACGGGCGACCGGTGAGCCCGACGATCTGGATGTCGACCAGACCGGCCATGCGGTCCCGAACCTCGATGAGGGCCTCGATCGCAGTCGTACCGATGTCGACGCCGAGGTCGACGTGGGTGCGGATCGCGGTGAACCCGTTGGCAAGGTACATCCGGGCGGCTCGTTCGGCCCTGGCCACGAAGTCGGCCTTGTCGAGGGTTTCCCGATGAGCGATCCACCCGTTGATCGCGCCCATGAGATCACCGGCGGGATTGGCGACGAGATCGGCGGTGAGCGCCTTGTCGAGATGAGCGTGAGGTTCGGCCGGCGCGGCGAGGAGGAAGTAGCCCGCCGCCTCGAGCTGCACTTCGAGGTCGGATCGAGGCGCGGTCACTGGACCTTCGGCATCACGTCTTCAGCGAACCGGGTGAGCTGCTCGGCGGTTCGCGTGTACGGGTCCCCCGGCATGTTCGGGAAGATGATCAGATTGTCGAGCCCGCCGAGCTGTTCCTTGTAGAACTCGATGCCTTCGATCACATCGTCGGCGGTGCCGACGAGCCAGGTCTTGTTCGCGATCGACTCCTCGAGGGTCGGGATGAGGCCGGCCGGCGACGGCTTGCCGTCTGGGCCCATGTAGCCACGACTCCATCCGTACGGCCCGAGGAACTTCCAGAACTCGTCGTGCCCGTCGCGCACCTCGGCCATCGCCTGTTCCTTCGTGTCGGCGATCCAGGGAGTCACCACGAGGGCCCGCTTGGCACCGGGCGCCAGGCTGCCGCCGAAGGTCTCGTCGTGGAGCTCGGCATAACGATCCCAGAACTGTTTCGCGAAAGAGTGGTGCTTCAGCCAGAACACGCCGCCCCATCCCTTGCGAGGAACGGTTTCGAGTGTTGGTGGGGAGGTGATCGCCTGCCAGGTCTCGTACGGGTGGAGCGGGCGAGGCACGAGGGTGAGGTCTTCGACGAACCCACCGCGATCCGGGATGCCGGGCGGAGGGAACTCGAACAGATCACCCTTGAATCGGAACGTCTCGTTGTTGAGGGCGAGTTCGATGACCTGCATGGCCTCATCGAACTGCTTGCGGTTCAGGGTGTCGGCCGCAACCTGATCGGGATTGTCGAAGCTTCCGATGTCGGTGCCCAAGGCACGAGCCTCGCGGGGGACGGTGCCTCGCCCCACGCCGAGAATGGCCCGACCGCCGGAGATGTTGTGGAGCGTGGCGAAGTCCTCGGCCAGCCGGAGCGGGTGCCACTGACCGACGATGTTGAACATCGAGCCGATCCGGATGTTCTTCGTTCGTTCGGCCAGGATTGCCCCGAACATGAGGCCGTTGGGCACGACTTCGTAGCCTTCGTGCTGGAAATGGTGTTCGGTCAACCAGTAGCTGTCGTAGCCGAGCTCGTCGGAGAGCACGCCCATATCGAGCATCCGCTCTGATGCATGCCAACACTCGGCATTCGTGTAGCGACGGTCGGTGGGATCCGGAAGCCCGGGCCCCGCGTCGTCCATCTCGACTCCGCCAAAGAGAAACGCTCCGATCTTCATGTCGATCGACGCTACCGGTCGGGCCGGAGAGCTGCCAGGCCCGGTCCCGGGAACAACCGCCGAGGCGGGTCGTCAGCGATCCGTCAGATGCTCGATCAGTGCATCGAGGGAGAGGGTGTACGAGTGAGGGCCGAAGCCACCGATGACTCCGAGGCACACGGCGCTCAGCAGCGACGTGCGGCGGAACTCCTCGCGCGCGTGCACGTTCGAGAGGTGCGTTTCGATCACCGGGAGTCCAATGGCGCTGATGGCGTCGCGAAGCGCAACGCTGGTGTGGGTGTACGCACCGGGGTTGAACACCACACCGTCAGCATGAGTACGGGCCTGGTGGAGCGCATCGACCAGGGCTCCCTCGCTGTTCGACTGCACGTGATACGCCGTTGCGCCGGCCTCAGCCGCTCGCCGGACGAGACCGGCGACGATGTCGTCGAGCGTGGTGTGTCCATAGACCTCGGGCTCTCGGATACCGAGCAGATTCAGATTCGGTCCGTTCAACACGAGAATCCGGGGACCGTCGACGTTCGCCATCCACCGAGACTAGACAGCCACCGCTCGAGCAGTGGCGATCTACGCTACGCCCGTGATCTCCTCCGACCGAAGCAATGTCGTGCTGACCGGCTTCATGGGCACCGGCAAGACAACGGTCGGCCGGCTCCTCGCCGAGCTCCTCGGTTTCGAGTTCGTCGACACCGATCAGGTGATCGAAGCCGACCACGGTCCGATCCCGCTGATCTTCGCCGAACAGGGTGAGGCCGCCTTTCGGGCCATCGAATCCGCTGTGGCAGTCGAGCTGGCCGAGCGACGCAGCCACGTCGTCGCCACCGGTGGCCGGCTGATGCTCGACGAGACCAATGCGGCGGCGCTCGCTGTCGAGGGAAGGACGTTCTGTCTGAGCGCTCCAACCGCAGTCATTCTCGAACGCGTGCTCGGCGACGGCACCGCCCATCGACCCCTGCTCGACGGCGACGATCCTTCTGCCCGGATCGAAACATTGCTCTCCGAGCGGGCGGCGGCCTACGGACGCTTCGAGCAGGTGGAGACGCAGAACCGCACGCCACAGGCCATCGCCGACGACATCGCGGGGCGGCTGAGCGGCTGACACACATGGGAAGTTTTTGCGGCGCGGAGGCCCCATCAGCCTCTACACTCACTCGCTCAAGCGCCCGTAGCTCAATTGGATAGAGCATCTGATTACGGATCAGAAGGTTAGGGGTTCGAGTCCCTTCGGGCGCACTGAGGCACTACCGAACGAGCCCCTCCAAGGAGGGGCTCGTTTCGTTTTGTCGGGACGATCAGCCAGCACCGATCGAACGGCGGTCTCGGTCGGCGAACGAACGGTCTCTCCGGACGTAGTCGGCGTAGGCGCCACCGATCACGGCAAGGACTGGCAGGATCGTCCATCCGAGGAACACGAAGCCGCCGACCGCCCCAACACCGACCAAGAGCAAGGAAATTCCCGGTGAAGCCTCGCTGATCTCCCGAGCCGACCCAGGGCTCTCCGGCCGGTACGAGACCACCACCTGTGTGCCAATGGCTCGTCGCTGCGAGGGCCCGATGACCTCGAAGGTCGTGGTTTCCCGATCGACGACGAACTCGATCGCCTCGTACCTCGTCACGCCGTCCGAGTCGCGAACAGTCCGATGCCCCGCGACCACGCCGATGGCCGTGGAGCCACCTCGGAAGGGTTTCAGATGCTCGAAGGTCAACACGCCTGTTCCGACCACGACGACCGCAGCCACGTGCCAACTCGTGGCGCGCTCGACGGATGACACCCGGCCCATCACCACCGTCGCGACGACGAGCAGCAACAGCCAAAACCCACCGAGACGACGGCGTCCCGGTGACAGCGGCTCGAAGGTTCGCTGCAGAGATTGCACGACGTCTCCGCCGGCGACAGGGTCATCGCTCCCTCGAAGTGCCGGCACGCCTCGCCAGAGGATGAACAGCAACACACCGAAGACCCAGACGGGAGAAGCGATCACGAAGAAGACGATCTGTGTCCCTGTTCCCACGAAGGAGGGAACGACCACCGACACCCTCGACTTGAGCAGCTCCGGGCGATCGCAGTGCCACCTCGACAGAAGAATGGGTGGCCTGACTCGGGCTGGAGCAAGCGCACATCGCCCGTTTCAGCCAGCCCCGTACAGCAACGGAAACAGGGTGCAGATCGGGCCAGGGAAGATCAGCACCAACGCTGGCACCAGCCGCCGACCGCTCGGGAGGAACCGATTGACACCCACGATCACGCCGACGGCATAGACGAGCGTTCCGCTCACCACGAACGCGAGAACGGCTACCAGGACCGACCCGAGGCCCTCCATGTATCCGGCGTCACCATCGGCGGAGAACATCATGAACGTAACCACCGCGGCTACAGCCCCAACAGCAGCAGCCGCCATGGCCGAGCAGAACCAGACGATGAGCGCCCGGCCAACGACGGACATGAGGTCCATCTGGTCGGCAACGGGTGGCAGCGGCGGCGCAGCGTAGTGAGGCCCGCTCGGGGCCGGGATGGCACTGCTGTGCGGCGGCGGCGGAGAAACCGATTCGGTGAGAGCCATGGATTCATTTACGTCCCGGAGGGGGCCCACTTGAATGCGGACAATCCCCCACCGCGGCCTGGGCGCAGAAGCTCAGTGCGAAAGCAGGTCCTCTGCGGCGAGGTAGCTCTCCTCGTTGAGCGTCTCGATCACTCGACGGCCCTGACCGAAGAGAATTCGGTGAACAGACGCGTGGTACGGCCGGAAGAACATGTCGACCTGGAGCCCGAGCAGCTCGGCGAGGTACGCATTGATCACGCCGCCGTGGCACGCCACCACCACCGTCTCGCCAGGGTGGGGAACCATGGCGGACTCGACGGCCCAGCCGACTCGGCGGCGGAAGTCGGCCGACGTCTCGGTGAAGGGGTAGGCGTCCCACTTCTGGGTCTGAACGAACCGCTCCCACACCCCCCGGATCGCTTGCTCGCCCAACGTGTCGACCGCTCGCTGGTCCTGCGGCAGATCTCGATACATCTGGATCTCCGCCAGGGCCTCGATCACCGAGACCTCGAGATCGTGATGCACAGCGATGGCCTTGCCCGTGTCGTTCGCTCGAAGCAGTTGCGAGCTGTAGACCGCTGCAATCGGCTTGTCGGCCAGCCACCGCCCAACACAGTCGGCCTGGGCCCGACCCTTGGCGGACAGCGGCGGATCGACCCAATCAGCAGAGACCGAAGTAGCAGGGTCCGGCCACTCCTGTTGCCCATGACGCACCAGGATCAGCGTGCCGGTGTCAGGCTGACCGGTGAGGAACGCACGATCGATTGGCGATGGTGTGCGGTCGTTGGCCTTCGGTGTTGCGTTCTCCGACATGGCCCCAAGGATGCCCGGCTCAGCTATTCGGGTCGAACCGTTCGCCGATGGCGTCCTCGAGCGACGTCGTGGCCCGGAGTGAGAGCCAAGCGTCGATCTCGGCATCAGACGGCATCCGCTCGTCGAACAGCGCCGTCAGGGCGACGATCTCGCTTCGCTCGGCCGTCATCCCCCGGAGCTCGAGGCTGTCGGTGAAGAAGGCGACGATGTTGGCCCGGTCGAGCGTTGGATCGTTCTCGAGACGGTCCCGCCAATAGGCCTCGCCACCGGCATCGGGCGCCCGACCCAGCACCTCGGCGTAGATGATGTCGAGGAACTCCTCGAGCGTGGCGTCGCCGTAGGTCGCCTGGTACTCGCGCGACTCGGCGAAGAACCGGGACGCTCGCTGCAGGTCCCACCCGTTGTTGAGTTGGTTGTGCCAGTAGATGTAGCCGCCGAGGTCGGGCATGCGACTGAAGTAGGCGACGTAGAGCCGGTCGATGTCGGCGCTCCGGGAGTCGACGTCGACGAACGGCGCGATCGTGGCGGCGAACCCCTGTGCCTCGAGGCTGGCTCGCAGCTGCAGGGCTTCGGAGCGGCTGGCCTGGCGGCCGACGAGCGTTGTGTAGAGATCTTGTTCGAACCCGCCGAGGGTGTCGTACGGGCCGAGAAGCGCCGGATCGACCGTCAGGCCCTGCGGATTGTCCTGGGCGTAGGCGAGTGCTGCGTCGACGCTCGGCGTCGGATTGATGTTGGCGCCGCTCGGATTCACGATCTCGAAATGCAGGTGGCTGCAGCAACCCTCGGCATTGCCGGAGTCGCCCATGAACGCAACGACCTCTCCCGCAGTGACCCGGAGGTTGCGCCACTCGCCGGACTCCCAGGCATCGGCGATGCGGCCGGAGAACGCATACTCGATCGGGTTGGCACCATCATCGGTACCGGGCGAGTCGTTGTTGATGTGGATGTAGTGGTATTCCCAGCCGTCGTCGTCTGTGATGACCAGGTTGTTGCCGCTCCCGCTGTCGGCACGCATCCAGGAGATGTAGCCGTCGTTGGCGGCGATCAGCGGCGTGAGCTTGGGACCAAGCATGTCGACGCCCTCGTGACTCCGGCTGCATCCCGACCGACATGCTCCGTAGGTGTCGCTCCAATAGACACCACCGTCGGCTCGTGAACCTACGGCCTCTGCTGGTACCGGCAGGGTGATGTCTCGAACCTCGGCAGCAGCAACGGGGGCCACTGATGGTGGGATCACGAGCATGGTGGCGACGACGGCCAGCACAGCGGCGATCCGGCCGATGAGGCTAAATGTAAACGTAGAACGAGATTCGTACTGCATGGGGGCGGCACCTTTGCTTGGTTGTTTCGGCCTGATCCACCGAGGACCGGAAGCCATTCACGAACACTTTGTTGTCGGCTGAAGGGCGCCCTCCGCTCCAGCCTTCGACAAGCGGTTGTCAACATAACGACATCAAACCGTAAAACTCAAGTGAGTCGTTCGACCCAAACAGCCGTCTCAGGCGTCGGTGAACCTGCCCACGACCGTTCCTCATGCTCAGGCGCCGAGGGCGCGCGAGACTCATCACCGATGAACGTCGACGATCAGCAACGAGGCAAGGCACAACGGTTCCGGCGCCTCCACGACACCGGCACGTTCGTGATGCCGTGTGCGTGGGACGCCGGCTCCGCACACATGTTCGAACGTGCGGGATTTGCCGCGCTCGGCACCACTAGCGGCGGCGTGAACTGGAGCCGTGCCCGACCGGACTACGTCTACGCCATCGGTCGAGACACCATGCTCGATGCGTACCAACAGGTCGTCGACGCGGTGGATCTTCCGGTCAGCGGCGACCTCGAGAACGGCTACGGAAACTCCTCTGACGAAGTCGCCGACACGATTCGCGCAGCCATCAACCGGGGACTCGTCGGGGGCAGCATCGAAGACCAGTCCCCCACGCTCGGACCTGGCCTCGTCCCGATCGAGCAGGCAGCGGACAACATCGCCGCCGCTCGTCAGGTCGCCGACAGCTTCCACCTCGATTTCACCCTCACGGCCAGAGCCGAGTCCTACTTCGGCGACATCGACAATCCGTTCGACGACGCAGTCGAGAGAGCGAACCGCTACCTCGGTGCTGGCGCTGACTGCATCTTCGTGCCAGGCCCCTCCGATCTCGCCACCATTCGACGGCTGGTCGATGCCGTCGATGGGCCGGTCAGCGTCGGCATCGGCTCCGGGGGTGGCGAGCTGTCGGTCGCGGCTCTGGCCGACGTCGGGGTCAGAAGGGTCAGCACCGGTGGAGCGCTTCCCCGGGCGCTCTACGCCGTGATCGAGGCCGCCGGCAGAGAGATGTTGGAGCACGGCACGTTCTCATTCACCACCACCGCCATCGAGGAGCAGGCCATCAACGATCTGTTCCGCTGACACGAACCAGGCTGACCAGCGTTCTGCGTTGCGTTTGCATCGTTTCTCGTGGCAAACGCAACGCAGAACGGTGGCGCAGGGCCCTCGGAGCAAATCGTGAGACAGTTGGCACGCACATTGGACCGTTCGTGGGACACTGACGCCGATGGCATGGCAAGAGCGAGCGATGTGGAAGCGGAACGACACCGTCGAGCCGTGGCGACGGTTCCGTACCGCCATGATCGCCGTGGCGTTGGTCGTCGTCTATGGCTGGGTCGGATACATCGTCCTCGGACTCCATTGGTTCGACGCCCTCTACCAGACCATCATCAGCATCACGACCGTCGGGTACAGCGAGATCGGCGCCGACCCCGCGGACACGACCACCTATCGCGCCTTCACTCTTTCCCTCGTCGTGATCGGCGTCGGTTCGGTGTTCTACACAATCGGCGCCACGGTCGACAGCCTCATCGAAGGAAGCCTCAATGAAGAACTGCGGAGACGTCGCATGCTGAAAGCCATCAACGAACTCCGAAACCACACCATCATCGCCGGGTGGGGCCAAGTCGGCCACGCCGTCGCCGAATACGTCGAGCGTGCCGGCGGCGAAGTGGTGGTGATCGACCGCGACCCCATCCACGACGAATCGCCGCATCCGATCGTCGTGGCCGAGGCCACAGACGACGACGTCCTTCGGTCAGCCGGCATCGAACACGCCAAGACCTTGGTGATCGCGCTGGACCACGACGCCGACAACCTGTTCGTCTGTCTGTCGGCCCGCGCCCTTCGGCCCGACTTGTTCATCGTGGCCAGAACCTCGGACGCGAAGAACGAGGCGAAGTTCGCCCAGGCCGGCGCCAACCGAGTCATCAATCCCCACAAGATCGGGGGATCCCGTATGGCCGCGCTCGCGCTCCGGCCCCACGTCGCCGAGTTCCTCGACGAGGTCCTCTCCGACGACCAGCACGATGTCTCCGTCGAAGAGATCGTCGTCCACCCCGACTCACCGATGATCGGACGATCACTGAAGGACATGCGGCGCGAGGACGGCAGGCGGTCACTGATCATCGCCATCCGCAACATCAGCGGTCGCTACCACACCAATCCTGCGCCGGACACCGCCCTCTCCGAGCACTCGGTGATCATCGCCCTCGGATCCGCTGAGGAGCTCGACCACCTCCGCAAGACCGTCAATTCGGGCTGAGGCGACCTCCGTATCAGGTCAGACGACGGCGAGTGGGGACCTCGATGCCATCCGGTAGTCTTGCGTGCTCGGTTGGCGCGCGCCGTCGATCGTCCTCTCTGTTCTGAGTTTTCCACCAAGAAGGTCTGCCATGTCCATGGTTTGCCAAGTCACCGGTCGCCGTCCCAGCTTCGGCAACAGCGTGTCGCACTCGCATCGCGTCACCAAGCGTCGCTGGAACCCGAACATCCAGCGCCAGCGTTTCTGGCTGCCCAGTGAGAACCGCTGGGTCACCCTGAACGTCAGTGCCAAGGGCATCAAGACGATCAACAAAAAGGGCATCGAGACCATCGTTGCCGACATTCGACGTGGCGGAGGCAAGGTCTAATGGCCAAGGCAGGCGAAAAGCGACCCATCATCAAGCTGCGATCCAGCGCGGGCACTGGCTTCATGTACACCACCCGCAAGAACAAGACGAACACTCGCGAGCGCATCGAACTCAAGAAGTACGATCCCGTCGTTCGCAAGCACGT
>RCMY010002465.1_pt1 | contig 16801 bp, 12 predicted proteins | sample 2041341 | NCBI WGS metagenome assembly RCMY01 (sample SAMN09708234, study PRJNA481090) | Marine sediment metagenome, whole genome shotgun sequencing project. | reverse complement strand
GTCGCCGTCAAACCGGGTCATGGTTGGGGCAAGTTGCTGCTCGAAATCTTCGAGAAGACGGTCGAGGACGGGCTGATCCAGCCGACCTTCATCACCCATTACCCAGTCGAGGTGTCACCGCTGGCACGCGAGTCCGACACCGAGCCCGGTATCACCGACCGCTTTGAACTCTTCGTTGGCGCCAGGGAACTGGCCAATGGATTCTCGGAGCTGAATGATCCCGAGGACCAGGCCGCGCGCTTCCACGCCCAGGTCGAGGCAAAGGCAGGCGGCGACGACGAGGCGATGCACTTTGATGCCGATTACATCCGCGCACTGGAAGTCGGGATGCCACCGACCGGGGGGCTGGGGGTCGGTATTGATCGTTTGGTGATGCTGTTCACGGATTCGGCTTCGATCCGTGATGTGCTGTTGTTTCCTTACCTGCGGCCAGAAACGGCGGCCTGACGGCTTTTCCCCGGCAGAGCGGCTGCCTTGGGCATCGCGGCTACGCCCGTGCGGCGGGACGGGGTATTCTATGAACAAGGGTGAGCAACCACGTCAAGGCCGGTCACGTTAAGGGATTGACCGTGTATCCATCGGTTCCACGTAGTACCCGTAAGAGGGATGCGCCGCAGCCCTCGGATCCAAGGCACGATTATTGCTTTCCATGGAAGGGAGTAAACCAATGGCGATGACAGGCCGTGCTTTTGAACTGCTACGCTCAGATCGCGCATGCTCCAACCGATCATGCTGCGGACAACCATTCCCCCGAGAGGTTGGATAGCGCGTGAACATCGCGATTGTCGACGACCAGACTTCTGCCCGCTCGATGCTGCGGCATATCCTTGAGGACATCAGTCCTGAGTTGCAGGTGTTCGACTTCGAGGACCCGCAGGTCGCACTGGACTGGTGCATGGAAAACCGTCCGGACCTGCTGCTGCTCGATTATCGGATGCCCGGCATGGACGGGCTCGAGTTCGCGCGCCAGTTTCGCAAGCCACTGATGCATCGCGACGTGCCGATCGTGCTGGTCACGATCGTCGGCGATGCGCCTGTCCGGCAGGCGGCACTGGACGCCGGTATCATCGACTTCCTGGTCAAGCCGATCCGCCCGCGGGAGATGCGCGCACGTTGCCGCAACCTGCTGCAACTGCGACAGCAGTCCGAGTCCGTCAAGCAGCGCGCGTTGTCGCTGGAGCAGCGCCTGCTGTCCAGCATGCATGAGGTCGAAGAACGCGAGCGCGAGACCCTGTCAAGATTGGCGCGTGCGATCGAATACCGCGATGCCGGCACCAGCGCGTACCTGGAGCGCATGGCGCACATTGCCGGCTTGGTCGCCGAAGAGCTGGGTATGTTCGAAGACGAGGTGCGACTGATTGAGCTCGCCGCACCGCTGCACGACATGGGCAAGATCGCCATCCCCGATGCCATCCTGATGAAGCCGGGCCCGCTCGATGATGACGAGATCAACGTCATGCGGCGCCATCCCAAGATCGGTTACGAGTTGCTCAACGGTAGCCAGAACCGCTTCATCCAGACAGGCGCCGAGATCGCGCTGCGCCACCACGAGCGTTACGACGGGAGCGGTTATCCCGACGGCCTGGTTGGCGATGCGATCCCGTTGTCCGCACGGATCGTGGCGGTCGCCGACGTGCTGGATGCGCTGCTGTCACCTCGCCCCTACAAGAAGGCCTGGACGCTGGATGACGCGTTGACCTACCTGCACGATCAGGCGGGCAAGCATTTCGACCCGCGATGCGTGGAGGCCCTGCTGGTCAACCGCGAACGCCTGGTCGAGATCTGCGAACGCTTCTCGGTCCCCACCCGCCAGCCGGGACTGGACTGACCGGTATGTTTGCCGCCCTGCTCGCTGTCATGAGTCCGATCAGGCAACGCTTGGCCGAGCGTCCGGATAGCGAACACGGCCAGGCCGGTGTGCGCCTGGCCATCGCATCGCTGATCCTGGTCTACTTGGCGGCCCTGCACTATTTCGATAGTGGCAGTTATATCGAAGTAATGATCGCGGTCATGCTGGCTGAGTTCCTGGTCGCCGTGGGCATCATGGCGTCGATCCTGTTGCGGCCGGGGACATCGCATGTGCGGCGGTGTGTCGGGATGGTGACCGACTACGCGACGCTGTCGGTCCTGATGTCGCTCAACGCCGCGGCCTTGTCTCCGCTGTACGTGATTATCCTGTGGGTGACGATCGGCAACGGTCTGCGCTACGGCACCCGCTACCTGTATGCCGCGGCCCTGTTTTCGGCCGTCGCCTTCCTGACGGTGATCCTGGTCAATCCATTCTGGCGCGACCAGCCTTTCCTGGCAGGTGGGCTGTGGGTGGGGTTGATCGCAATCCCGGGCTACCTGTCGTCGCTGATGAAAAACCTGCAACGCATTACGTTGGAAGCGCGCCGGGCCAATCAAGCCAAATCGCGGTTCCTTGCCAACATGAGCCATGAATTCCGCACTCCGCTCAACGGCATCGTGGGTATGTCCGAACTGCTCGCATCCACGCGCCTGACGACCGAACAGCGCGACAGCGCGCAAATCATCCAGACGTCTGCCCGGGCGCTGCAGGCGTTGGTCGACGATGTCCTGGATATCTCCAAGATCGAGGCTGGCAAGCTCAGTAGCGAGAACACGGATTTCTCACTGCAGGAATTGGTGAAAAGCGTCCGCTCGATGCTGCAGCACAGTGCGCAGTCCAAGGGACTGGTGTTAGATGCCAAGTTGGCCAAGGACGTGCCGGAGATGCTGCATGGGGACAGTAACCACTTGCGCCAGGTGTTGGTGAACCTGCTGTCCAATGCGATCAAGTTCACCGATAGCGGACGGATATCGCTGGATGTCTCCGTGCTGTTCGTGCTGCCCGGCAAGGCGACATTGCGGTTTGCGGTGAGCGATACCGGCGTGGGAATTTCGGAGTCGGCACTGACACGCATCTTCGATGCATTCGAGCAGGTCGAAAGCGGCAGGGACCGGCGGTTCGGCGGTACCGGGTTGGGCACGACCATCGCCAAGGCACTGACTGAACAGATGGGCGGGCGGATCGGAGTCGAAAGCCAGCTCGGCGAAGGCTCGAGATTCTGGATCGAAGTGCCGTTCGGCATTCCAGACAGCAAGCAGGAAAGCCTGGCAGGCACGGACAACGTCATCTCTTTCGACGATCCCTTCGTACGCCACCGTGCACGCGTCCGCCCGATGCGGATACTGGTCGCGGACGACCAGTCGGCCAATCTCATGGTCATGCGCAGCTTGCTGGAGCGGGCCGGTCATCGCCCACAGGTCGCGGACGATGGCGAGGATGTCCTGGCGGCGATCGAGTCGCAGGGCTTCGATGCCGTCATCATCGACCTGCACATGCCCGGTGCAAGCGGGCTGGAAGTGATGAAGCAGACACGCTTCATGGAAGCGGGTCGCAAGCGCACGCCGTTCATCGTCCTGACCGCTGATGCGACCAAGGAAGCCAGGCTCGAGTGTGAACGGGCCGGCGCCTACGCCTTCATGACCAAGCCGATCGCGGTCGGGCAATTGCTGGAAAAACTGGCCGAGATCGCCGAGGGCGCAGCAGCGGGCAATACCAAGGCCAGCGGGCCCCCGGCAGTGGTGGACAAGAGCATCATCTCCGAGCATATCCTCGACGAGTTGCGCGAGATGGGCCTGGGCAAGGATTTCGTGCGGCGTTTCCTGGTCGAGTGCGCCAGGGATGCCAGGAAATGCGTCGCCGAGCTGGAAATCAGCGGGGCGGCCAGGCATTGGGACACTTTTCACGATGCCTGCCACGCCCTCAAGGGCACGGCCAGCAACATGGGCGCCGTACGTCTGACTGACAGTGCTTCGGAAGCGATGCGCAAGTCCCCCGAGCAGATGTCATCGGAATGGCAGGGGATGATCAAACTGCTGCGGCAGCAATTGGAACAGGCGCTCACCGTGTTGCGCGACCGGGGTGACCTTGACCAGGAAGCTACCGAAACGGATAAAGGTTGATTGGTTATGCGTTGACTGGGGGTGCGCTTGCCGCGCACGGATCGAGTCGACGTGTCCGTGGAGCAAACTGATGGGCTGATGGCGGCGAGTGGGCAGCCGCGTTCATGTGCTTCCATCCCGGGGTGTGCATCCCGGCGCAAGGCATTCCGTTACGTTGCGCCGGTAGGCAACCGGGATCCGTCCCTATCCGAGTTCTGTCCTAACCGAAGGTCCACCCTTACCCTGCATACCTGAATCGACATGCCCGCGATCAGCGCGAGGCGAGAGCCTGCTGGGGGAACGGATTCGCGACAGGAGTGGACTGGGCGCGACGTTGCTGGGCCCGGATCAGGCGTTCCATGGTCTTGAGTCCGCGCTCGTTGAGCCGCATGGCTGCATCGACCCATTCCGTGGTCACCGACAACAGCTCATCGAGGCTGACCGGACGGCAGGCCTGGCGCACGGTGTTCATGGAGCGCATGGCATTGCTGATCCGCTGGTTGCGCCGGATGAGATTGCGCGCCGCCAACAGTCCTTCGCCCTTGGGTACGACATAATCGACGACACCCATTTCCAGCAACTCTTCGACCGGATAAACACGCGCGTCCAGCATCATGCGTTCGGCTTGCGCAGCAGGTACGCGCCGGGTAAGGAACGTGTAGGCACCCATCCCGGGGAACAGGTCGAACAACACCTCGGGGAAGCCCATGCCGGCGCCTTCCTCGGCAATGATCGTATTGCAGCACAACGCGGCTTCGAATCCGCCGCCCAGCGCATCACCCTGTATCACAGCGATGCTGTGCACGCGATCCTCGTACAGGCGAGAGAAGTTGTATGCCACTTCGACGCACAGTTTTGCGTACTCAAGCATATGTCCGCGGTTGCCGTTGCGGATCATCTTCGAGAACAAGGCAAGGTCGCCGCCGAGGTTGAAGACATCGGCATCGGAAGCAAGCACGAGATGATGGATGCCGGCAGCTGGATCCGACTCTGCAGCCAGCGACCGACGAATTCCTTCCTGGGTACGCTTGAGTCCGTGCAGCAGGCGTTCGGAGAAACAGGGATGGTAGACGGGCGAGGGGTTGGCGTGCATATAGCACCAATCAACTTGGCCGTCATCGTCGGTGACACGACGGACGAGGGATGAATCATGGTCGATGGAAACGCTTTCAAGTAAGGACATGGCGGGGCTCCGGGCAAGGTCGAGCCTGTAGATTCAGGCATCCCTAAAGGGGTAGGGCGCTCTGAATATACACCGCGACCATACCTGACCAGTAGCGGCACTTGGCCCCGGAAACCACCTGCCTGCACTGGAAAATGTGACGTAAAACGTCACACATCCTGCTATTACTTGCCTCGGACGGCTCAACCTGTCGGCGTTGGATCGTCCCGCAGCTCACGTCGCAGGATTTTTCCGACGTTGGTTTTGGGAAGCTCGTCACGGAACTCCACGTGCCGGGGGAGCTTGTAACCGGTCAGGTTTTCGCGTGCATGCGCCTTGACCTGCTCTGCGGTCAAGGTGGGGTCCTTCTTCACGATCACGACCTTGACCGCTTCACCGGACCTTTCGTCCGGTACACCGATGGCAGCGACTTCCAATACGCCAGGCATCATCGCGATCACGTCCTCGATCTCGTTTGGATACACGTTGAAGCCTGACACGAGGATCATGTCCTTCTTGCGGTCGACAATGTAGAAGAAGCCCTTTTCGTCCATCCGTGCCATGTCGCCGGTATGCAGCCAGCCATCGTTATCGATGACGTTGCTGGTTTCCTGCGGGAGGTTCCAGTAGCCCTTCATGACCTGCGGGCCCTTGATGCAAAGTTCGCCGACTTCTCCCGTTGGCAACTGGTTACCGTCGTCGTCCTTGATGCAAGCATCGGTGGACGGGATCGGCAAGCCGATCGAACCGTTGTACTCCTCCAGGTCCCAGGGATTGATGCACGCCGCGGGCGAGGTTTCGGTCAGGCCGTAGGCCTCGACCAATGTGCTGCCCGTGGCTTTCTTCCAGCGTTCCGCGACGGCGCGTTGCACGGCCATGCCACCGCCCAGAGAAAGGCGCAGGTGCGAGAAATCGATCTTGTCGAAGCCCGGCGTGTTGAGCAGGCCGTTGAATAGTGTATTGACGCCAGTGATCGCGGTGAACGGGATCTTTGACAGCTCCTTGACGAATCCGGGCATGTCGCGGGGATTGGTGATCAGGTAGTTCAGCGCACCGAACTTCATGAAGACCAGTCCGTTGGCCGTCAATGCGAAGATGTGGTAAAGCGGCAGCGCGGTGACGATCAGTTCCTCGCCCATCCGCACGTTGGTGCCGATCCAGGCCGACGCCTGCTGCATGTTGGCGACCAGGTTGCGATGCGTGAGCATTGCCCCTTTGGCCACGCCGGTGGTGCCGCCCGTGTACTGCAGGAAGGCGATGTCATCCGATGCAATGGAGACGTTGGGAAGTTTCTGCAGCTGCCCGAGTACCAACGTATCGCGGAAGCGGATCACGCCAGGGATGTCATAGTCTGGCACCATCTTCTTCACGTACTTGAGCATGAAGTTGACGATCGGGCCCTTGGGGAATCCGAGCATGTCACCCAGGCCGGTGGTGATCACCTGTTTGACGGTCGTGTCGGCGAGGACTTCCTGCACGGTATGGGCGAAGTTGTCGAGCACCACGACCACACTGACACCGGCATCGTCGAGCTGGTGCCTGAGCTCGCGCGCGGTGTACATCGGATTGACGTTGACAACAGTCAGTCCGGCACGCAACACGCCAAACGTGGCGATGGGGTATTGCAGGCAGTTGGGCATCATGATCGCGACGCGATCGCCCTTCTTGAGCTCCAGCTCACCGAGCAGGTACGCAGCAAACTGGGCGCTGAGACGATCGATCTCGGCGTAGGTCAGTGTCTTGCCAAGGTTGGAGAAGGCGGGACGATCGCGAAAGTGGGCGATGGCGTTTTCCAGTACCGACACCACGGACGGAAATTCATCGACATCGATTTGCGCCGGCACGCCGGACGGATAACTGGCGAGCCATGGCTTGGCGGAACTCATCGCGATCTCTCCCTGTTCGGCGCAGTCCATCCCGGGAATGGCCCCGGAAATGATGAATGCGCCAGCGTACGGTACCTACATGGATTTGAGCATAGGCCACTTTGACTGGCAAGGCAGACGTCGAAATCCGGCTTTCACGTGCGTAATGGCCGGGAAAGTGGCGGCCGCTGGGAAGTGCCGATGAATGACTTAGCACTTGGTCAACTTGGTGTCCAAGCGGAACCCAACCCATTCAGTACCGTCATCCCGGAGAAAGCCGGGAGCCAACTTGATGCCCGAGACCTGGACCAAGCTCGTTTGGACCGTACTTGCATGAATCACAATGGTTGGGCAGGCATGCATCTGCCAAAAGACCCGGCTTTCGCTGGAATGGCGGACTATTCTTGCGTCGTTAAACCACGAAGATGGGTACGATGTCTTTGAATCGAGGAGGCTCCATGGACATGCCCCAATTGCCGGTTGCACGCATCTTCTTCAGTGTCGTACTGGTGGTCCTGCTTGCAGCCTGTGACCGGACGCCGCCTGAGCAGGCGCTGCGCAACCGGATCGACGCGTTGCAACAGGCGATTGAGTCCCGGGACGGCGCCGACGTGCGTGATGCGCTCGCGGATGATTTCATTGGCCCGGACGGGCTTGACCGCAATGGTGCCAAGCGGCTTGCACAGGGGCTGTTCCTGCGCAACCAGAAAATTGGCGTAATTGTCGGACCACTTGATGTCGAGATGAAGCAAGACCACGCGACTGTCCATTGCACGGCGGCACTGACTGGCGGCTCCGGCAGCCTGCTGCCTGACAGCGGACAGCTTTACGACGTCACCTCGGGCTGGCGCCTGGAAGATGGCGACTGGCGTTTAACTAGCATCAAGTGGTCATCGCGCTGAGTCGTTGTCATCGTCGCAGGCTGCAATGGCGCAATGAAGCACGCCGCCGCCTTGGGTGAGCGGGGGCTGCTTGCGAAGCATGGCTTTGTGGTCCCCGTGAACGCCCGGCGCGCTGCGCCGGGCCGGGCTTCCGCCCGACCCGTAGGGATTACGCGGCTTTCTTCGCGGCCAACTGACGAAGGACGTAGTGGAGGATGCCGCCATTACGGAAGTAATCGACTTCCTTGGGCGTCAGCACCAGCACGTCGACATCGAACTTGACGTCACTGCCATCGGCCTTGTGCGCGACGACCTGCACGGTCTTGGCCTTGCCGTCGTCCAGTCCGCTGATGTCGAAGGTCTCGGAACCATCCAAGCCCAGCGATCCCGCGTTCTGACCGTCCTTGAAACGCAACGGCAACACGCCCATGCCGACCAGGTTGGAGCGGTGGATGCGCTCGTAGCTTTCCGCGATCACCGCCTTGACGCCCAGCAGGATGGTGCCCTTGGCCGCCCAGTCGCGCGACGAGCCGGTGCCGTATTCCCTGCCAGCCAGTACCACTAGCGGGGTGCCGTCAGCCTTGTACTTCATCGCGGCGTCGTAGATGGCCATCTTTTCGCCATCGGCCTTGCCCTTGGCGCTCTTGCCGAAGTACAGCGTGTTGCCACCTTCCTCGCCATCGAACATCTGGTTCTTGATGCGGATGTTGGCAAAGGTGCCGCGGACCATGACGTCATCGTTGCCGCGACGTGAGCCGTAGCTGTTGAAGTCGGGCGGTTGCACGCCGCGCTCCTGCAGGAATCGGCCCGCAGGTGAATCCTTCTTGATGTTACCGGCCGGGGAGATATGGTCGGTGGTGATCGAGTCACCAAAAAGACCCAGCATCCGTGCTCCCTTGATGTCGTCGACATGGCCGATATCCATGGTCATGCCGTCGAAGTAGGGCGGGTTCTTGATGTAGGTCGACTCGTCGCTCCAGGCGTAGCTTTCGCCATCAGGCGATTCGATCGCGTTCCACAACGGGCCGCCCTTGAACACGTCGGCATAATTTTTCTTGAACATTTCCGGGCCGACGCTCTTGAGCACCAGGTCGGCGATTTCCTTGCTGGTCGGCCAGATGTCTTTCAGGTAGACGTCATTGCCGTCCTTGTCCTGCCCGAGCGGTTCGGACGTCAGGTCGATGTCGATAGTGCCGGCCAGCGCATAGGCCACCACCAGTGGCGGTGATGCGAGGTAGTTCATCTTGACCTCGGAATGCACGCGACCTTCGAAGTTGCGGTTACCCGACAGCACCGCGGCCACCGCCAGGTCGTTCCTGGTAATGCCCTCTGATACCGCGGTGAGCAACGGGCCCGAGTTGCCGATACAGGTAGTGCAGCCATAGCCAACCAGGTAGAAGCCCAGCTTCTCCAGGTCGTCCAGCAGGCCGGCTTTGTTCAGGTAATCGGTCACCACCAGCGAACCTGGAGCCAGTGAGGTCTTCACCCAGGGCTTGCTGGACAAGCCCTTGGCCAGCGCGTTACGCGCGACCAAGCCGGCGCCTAGCATCACCGAGGGGTTGGACGTGTTGGTGCAGGATGTGATCGCTGCGATCACCACCGAGCCGTCCTTGAGGTGGATGTCCTGGTCGTCGATGCGGATCTTGGAGGTGGGTTTGGCGGCCAGGCGCTCGGCCTGCCGCTGGTCTCCGCCTTCGGCGTCCATTTCCTTGATTTCTTCCTTGGTCCCGCCATTGCGCGAGGCCGTCATGCCGACCACTTTCTCGCGGAAGTTGGCCTGCATGTCGCCAAGCAGGACACGGTCCTGCGGACGCTTGGGGCCGGCCAGCGACGGCATGACGGTGCCCATGTCCAGTTCCATCGTCGACGAATACTCGGCGTGCGGCGAATCCGGCGTGTGCCACAGGCCCTGGGCCTTGGCATAGGCCTCGACCAGTGCGATCTCTGCTTCGTCGCGGCCAGACAAACGCAGGTATCTGACAGCTTCGGCATCGATCGGGAAAATGCCACAGGTCGCGCCGTACTCGGGCGACATGTTGGCGATGGTCGCGCGATCCGCCAACGGCAGGTGCTGCAGGCCGTCACCAAAGAACTCGACAAACTTGCCGACTACGCCATGCGCACGCAACATTTCAGTGACAGTCAGCACCAGGTCGGTACCAGTGGCGCCTTCCGGCATCTTGCCGGTGAGCTTGAAGCCCACGACCTGCGGGATCAGCATCGACGACGGCTGCCCCAACATCGCGGCCTCGGCCTCGATGCCGCCGACGCCCCAGCCCAGTACGCCCAGGCCATTGATCATGGTGGTGTGGCTGTCGGTGCCGAAGACGGTGTCGGGGAACGCCATCAGAGTGACTTCGCCGTTATCAGCGTGAATCTCTCGCTCCATGACCACGCGCGCCAAGTGCTCCAGGTTGACCTGGTGCACGATGCCGGTACTTGGCGGCACGACCTTGAAATCCTCCAACGCCTTCTGGCCCCAACGCAGGAAGCTGTAACGCTCCTTGTTGCGGCCGAATTCGATCTTTGCATTGAGTGCGAGCGCGTCGGCATTTCCGTAGGAATCGACCTGGACAGAGTGGTCGATGACCAGCTCGGACGGGATCTGCGGATTGATCTGACTGGCTTCACCACCCAGCTTGACCACCGCATCGCGCATCGCTGCCAAGTCGACCACGCAGGGCACGCCGGTGAAGTCCTGCAGCAGTACGCGTGCAGGCATGAAGGCAATTTCGGTCGCCGGCTGGGCCTTCGGATCCCACTTGGCGACGGCTTCAATGTGTTCCTTGCTGACCGAGGCACCACCATCCTCGTTGCGCAGCAGGTTTTCCAGCAGGATCTTCATCGAGTAGGGCAGCTTGGCGATGTCGAACTGCTGGCCAAGCTTGGCCAGGCTGGAATAGGTATAGGACTTGCCGTTGATCGCAAGCTGGTCGCGGGTGGAGAAGGAGTCGGCCATGCGTGGGGCTCCGTGCAGGGTGGGGGAGGCGGGCGGAAAACACCGCGTTAGAGTCCTGTAATTATGCCAGAAATGGCGCCACAACGCACTCTCCGGAGGCTCGGCATGAGTTTTGGCTTGGTCAGCTCCCGGCCTTGGGAAGGGCACGCAACCGTGTGCCGCTGGATCATTGGCTGACGCGACGTTTCGGCGCGCTGCGCAGCCAGCACAATCATGATTACGATTGATCCTGGTCACGGACAATCGCATCATGGCCAACACCCTTCCATTTCCAGCACCGTATCGCCCGGACCACTTGGAATCCACGGACCACCAGACCGACAGTCTTCCCGGCAACCCTGCCGATGCCGCGCCAGTGCATGCCGGTAGCGCGCATTGGGGCGACTGGATGCTGCTGGCGCAGGAAGGCGACCGCAAGGCCTACCAGTCATTGTTGCTTTCGATCACACCGTATTTGCGCGCCATCGCCCGACGTTACCTGGGCCACGGCGAGGATAGCGAGGACGCGGTGCAGGAAGTGCTCATGGTGGTCCACGACATCCGCCATACCTACGAATACGGACGTCCGTTCAAGCCCTGGCTGAGCACGATCGCGACCCGGCGCTGCATCGACCTGCTGCGCCGCCGCTCGCACCGTGCGACCCACGAAGCGCCTGGTCAAGACGACCCATACACCTACGTCGCCGACCATGCGCCAGGCCCGGAAGACACCATGCAGCGGCAACACGCCATCGATCGACTGCATGACGCCGTCGACGGATTGACGCAGCGGCAGCAGGAAGCCATCCGCCTGCTTCGTCTCAAGGAGTTGTCGCTGGATGAGGCGTCCGTGGAAAGTAGGCAAAGCGTCGGCGCATTGAAAGTCGCCTGCCATCGGGCCTTGAAAAGCCTGCGGGAAAACCTCGCCCGCAAGGGGCATGACCATGAATGAATCCATCAATCACACGATGCATGACACAAGTACGCTGATCGAACAGCTCAGTGCACGCGCCACGCCGGTGCGACGCCTGTCCTCACCATTGCGGCGCACCCTGGCCTGGTTGTTGATTGCGACAGCAGTCATCGCCGTGGTCACCGCCAGCAAGGGATTGCGTCCGGGATTGCTGCAGTCCATGGCCCAGGGGCCGATGGCCATGGAATGGATCGCCAGCGTCGTCACCGGAGTGCTGGCGGCGTATGCGGTGTTCCAGATCAGTGTACCGGGACGTTCGCCGTTGTGGGCGTGGTTGCCGATGCCCCCCATGTTGCTCTGGATCAGCGGCCTGGGCTGGGGTTGCGTCGCCGACTTCGCACGCATGGGCAGCGAAGCTTTCGCCTACCAAGGTGCGAGTTGGGACTGCGCCCGCGCGATCACTTTCATCAGCGTCCCGCTGGGGATGGTGCTGTTGCTGATGGTGCGTCATGCCGGCGTGGTGCGTCCGGCGCCGACTGCGATGCTGGCTGCGCTGAGCGCGGCGGCTTTCTCCGCGGCCGGCGTCAGCCTCTTCCACCCGGGCGAAAGCGCACTGATGGTGCTGCTCTGGCATGTGGGTGCGGTGTTGCTGCTGTCGATCCTGTGCTGGTTGTTTGGACGCCAGTTGTTTGGATGGATCGGACATGCTCGGCATAGATAGACCAAAGCGTGCGCAAACGGGTGGTCATGAACAGTTGGTCACAAGCGGCTGGCCAGATGATGACGGACTGATCGCCGGGGCAAGGGCCCGCCTGTCGCATCAACTCAACAAGGCATCCACCGACGCTGCCATTGCGCGTCGACGCAACAGCAAATCCCACAAGCTGCCGCCTAGTTGCCGCCATAGCACGGCTGAGCGGACTGCTGCCAGCAGCACGGCGCGGATTTCCGCAACCACGTCCGCCTGTCCAAGGTAGTGCGGGTTGCCTTGCACCAGCACGCGCGGTCGCAGGTGGCTCACGGTGTCGGCGTAGAGTCTTCCCAATGCGGCCAGCACTTCCGGATGGCTGCTGCCTTGGCGCTGGGCGTCCGGTGCCAGCTTCACGATGCCGTCGTGGACGTTGCTTGCCATCTCGTGGTTGCTGAAGCGGCGCTCAAGTTGCAGCACCGCCAAGGCCAGCCGTGGCAGTTGGGTATCCTGGGGCGGGTCGCCCTGACCCTGTTTCCCGAAGTAGTCGCGCAGCAGCTTGAGCCCCGGGCGCAGTGCGGCTACGTCGCCGTACACGGCAGAAGGGGATTCCGCGTCGATGCGAAACACGCTGTCCAGCGCGGTTTCGATGACTTCGCTATCAGACTGGCCGGTGTCGGCGATGCGCCGTACCTGCGCCAAGGCCTGCACCATGCCGGCCAGGGCCAGCACGCGCGCTTCGGATCGGGACGGCTCGGATCGGGATGGCTCGGGACTCATGCGGCTCCTCGTTGCTGTAATTCCAATGGGGCGTCGGTGGCGGCGATCACGGCGCCACCCAGGCAGATGTCATTGTCGTACAGCACCAGTGATTGCCCCGGGGTGACGGCGCGCTGGAGGTCGTCGAAACGGACTTCCAGGCTGCCATCGTCCAGGACTTCCACGTTGCAGTCCTGGTCCTGCTGCCGGTAACGGGTTTGGGCGCGGCATTGGAACCCGGTGGCTGGTGGTGTCCCGGAAATCCAGTGCGCCGGTTCGGTTCGCAGCCGCCGCGATTGCAGCCAGGGGCTGTCGTGGCCCTGGTCGACGTATAGCACGTTGGCCTCCACGTCCTTGCCGACCACGTACCAGGGCGCGGGCTCGCGTCCACGCAAACCACCCAGTTGCAGGCCGCCACGTTGGCCGAGGGTGAAATAGAACGCGCCGGGATGCTCGCCCAGGACATGACCCTGCGGGTCGCGGATTTCACCGGGGCGAGACGGTAGGTAACGGGACAGGAACCCGCGGAAATCGCGTTCGCCGATGAAACAGATCCCGTTCGAATCCTTTTTCGCTGCCGTGGGCAGGCCGGCGTCAGCGGCAATCCGGCGCACGTCGGCCTTGGGCAGTTCGCCCAACGGGAAACGTGTCGCGGCCAATTGCGCTTGCCCAAGCTGGTGCAGGAAATAGCTCTGGTCCTTGTCGCGATCAGCCGCACGCAACAGCCGCCAGCGGCCATCGTTTTGGTCGATGCGCGCGTAGTGCCCAGTTGCGATGGCTTCGGCGCCGAGGTCGTGGGCGGCATCCAGGAAATGCTTGAACTTGATCTCGCGGTTGCACAGCACGTCCGGGTTGGGCGTGCGCCCGGCGGCGTATTCGTCGATGAAGTGCGCAAAGACGCTGTCCCAGTATTCGCGCGAAAAGTCGCGGAAGTGGATCGGGATACCGAGCCGGCCACAAACCGCGACCGCATCGCGACGGTCGTCTTCGGCGCGGCAATCGCCGGAGCCGTCGTCGGCCCAGTTGTCCATGAACAGCCCGGCGATGTCCGGCTGCATGCGCTGCAACAGCAAGGCAGCGACGGAGGAGTCCACGCCTCCGGACATGCCCACGATGATGCGGGGAGAACCGGCTTGCGAAGACGGGTGCCGGTCAACACTCATGCCATCTGCTGCAACAGCGACAACGGGTGGCGGCGACCGGACAGGTGGTCGCTGACGGCCTGCCAGACCAACGGGCTGCGATGGCGTGCGTGTTCGGCCTGCAGTTCGGCCGGGGTCAGCCATAGTGCGCGCACGATGCCGGTATCCAGCTCACGATCGGGGTCGTGGTGTTCGGGTTCGGCGGCAAAGGCGAAACGCAGGTAATGGCGGCCGTCGTGCTCACCCGGGCGCGGCGGCGCCTTCCATTGATACGCGCCGATGAAGGCGGTCAGGCGCACGTCCCAACCGGTTTCCTCGCGGGTTTCGCGCAGGGCGGCATCGGCCAGGCTCTCGTCGGGCTCCAGGTGCCCGGCCGGCTGGTTGAGGACCAATGCGCCGGCGGCCCGCTCCTCGACGCACAGCAACCGACCATCGCGGACCACCACGGTGGCGACGGTGACGTCCGGTTGCCAGAAGCGTCCTTCGCGATAACTCATGCCTGCGGTGGCTCCATTGTTGGGCTTGCGGGGACGCTGCAGCGTGGTTGTGATGTCGACTTTGGTCGAAACGCGGCCATTGTCCTTCGTAGGACATGACCGCGTCCATGAACGCCAGCCACGGCGCGCCATCGAAAGCATTTGACTGGGTTCGTATAATCACAGGATGTCCCATCCACCAGACCACGAACATGACCACGACCACGGCGTCATGGTCGAGACCAGCAAACCCGAAGTGGCGCGCCCGCCGCTGTATTCGGTGCTGCTGCTGAACGACGACTACACGCCGATGGACTTCGTGGTCGAGGTGTTGGCGCAGTTCTTCACCATGGACGAGGCCCGTGCTGTGCAGGTCATGCTGCATGTGCATACCCGCGGGCGCGGCGTCTGCGGCGTGTTCACGCGCGAAGTGGCCGAATCCAAGGTGGCCCAGGTCAACGAGTATGCAAGGCTCAACCAGCACCCGTTGCTGTGTACGATGGAGAAGGCGTAGAAAGGGGTAGGTAGAAGCCTGCATGACAGGTGCAGGGCAGGGCTTCAGGGACTTGTGCAACGCTGGCGGCCACCCCATAGAGTAGGTAGTGATTTACGGAGGCGAATGCCCCATGTTCAGCAAGGATCTCGAGTTCAGCATCGGCCAGTGCTACAAGCGCGCCCGCGAGGCGCAGCACGAGTACATGACGGTCGAACACCTGATGCTGGCGCTACTCGACAACCCCTCGGCCGAGGGCGTGCTCAAGGCCTGCGGAGTCGATTTTGGACGCCTGCGCGACGACCTGGAAGAGGCCATCAGCCGCTCGGTGGCCACCATCGATGCCGATGCGGGCCGCGACACCCAGCCCACGCTGGGTTTCCAGCGCGTGCTGCAGCGTGCCGTGTACCACGTCCAGTCCTCGGGCAAGACGGAAGTCAGCGGCGCCAACGTGCTGGTGGCGATCTTCGGCGAGAAAGACTCGCACGCGGTTTACTACCTCAACCAGCAGGACGTCAGCCGGCTGGACGTCGTCAACTACCTGTCGCATGGGATCGCACGGCAGGACGACGGTGAAGAAGCACCTGCCGCCGAAGAGGTCGCCAAGGGCGCCGAGGGCGAGTCCAAGGGCGACGCGCTGGAAGAGTTTGCCAGCAACCTCAATGCGATGGCCCAGCAAGGTCGGATCGATCCGCTGGTAGGGCGTGCCGAGGAGGTCGAACGCACCATCCAGGTGCTCAGCCGCCGCCGCAAGAACAACCCGTTGTACGTCGGTGAAGCCGGCGTCGGCAAGACCGCGCTGGCCGAGGGCCTGGCGCGGCGCATTGTCGAGGGCGACGTCCCCGAGGTGCTGGCTGACGCGGTGATCTACGCGCTGGACCTGGGCGCACTGGTCGCCGGGACCAAGTACCGAGGTGACTTCGAGAAGCGCCTCAAGGCGGTATTGGCTGCGCTGCAGAAGATCCCGGACGCGATCCTGTTCATCGACGAAATCCACACGATCATCGGCGCGGGCAGCGCCAGTGGCGGCACCATGGACGCGTCCAACCTGATCAAGCCGATGCTGGCCTCGGGCGAGCTGCGTTGCATCGGCTCGACCACGTTCCAGGAATACCGCGGTGTCTTCGAAAAGGATCGCGCGCTGGCACGCCGCTTCCAGAAGATCGACATCGTCGAGCCGACCGTCGGCGAGACGGTCGAGATCCTGCACGGTCTCAAGTCCAGGTATGAAGCGCACCACGATGTCAGCTATGCCGACGACGCGCTGCAGGCGGCAGTGGACCTGTCGGTCAAGCACATTGGCGACCGACTACTGCCCGACAAGGCGATCGACGTCATCGACGAGGCCGGCGCGAGGCAGCGATTGCTGCCACTGGACGTACGCAAGAGCCTGATCGATGTCGAGGAGATCGAGATGATCGTGGCCAAGATGGCGCGCATCCCGACCAAGCAGGTGTCGGCTTCGGACAAGGACGTGCTGGCGCACCTGGAGCGCAACCTGAAGATGGTGATCTTCGGGCAGGATCCGGCGATCGA
>RCMY010003605.1_pt1 | contig 16810 bp, 15 predicted proteins | sample 2041341 | NCBI WGS metagenome assembly RCMY01 (sample SAMN09708234, study PRJNA481090) | Marine sediment metagenome, whole genome shotgun sequencing project. | reverse complement strand
TGCCAGCCCTTGTCCGTGCGCTTGATCTTGAGGTCGCTGGGCTTCACGTTCTCGGAATAGCTGACGTACAGGCGACGGAAGAACAGGTCGGCAATCTTGTTGGGACTGTTGTCCGCAATGCCCTGCTCGTCGGCCATGCCGCTGAGCGCCTGCTTGACCGAGTAATACTCCTGGTACATCGGTATCAGCTTCATGCCGATGTAGATGGTCACGCCCACTAACCCCAGGATGATCACGAACCCGATCAGGGTTATGCCACTTTGCTTGCGCTTCATCACTCTCCCCTTTGCCAGCGTTGATTTTGTCAACGTTGATCGATGCTTGCTGTCTGGGTGCGTATTGCCCATGGGCACCCTAACCCTACCCCTACGGGTGCCCCGACCCTGATTCTACGGTATCGATTCGCCAATCCGCTTGAAACCGACCCCGCCAGCGCTCGAATCCCAGTGCATCCAGATCAGGAAGGCCCTGCCGCGCAGGTTCTCCTCGGGCAAAAAGCCCCAGAAGCGGCTGTCCTCGCTGTTGTCGCGATTGTCACCCATCACGAAATAATGCCCTGCCGGCACCGTCCACTCGCCTTCCCCCTGGATGAAGAACGGCGAATCCTTGCGTTCCAGGACGTCGTGGGGGCGCCCGGGGACCATTTCGGTCAGCAAGGTGGAGCCGGTGGCCTCGATACCCCGGCCGTTGCCAATGTAGATGCCGTCGTCGCGGTACTGGAGCGGTTGCCCGTTCACGGACACGGTGTTGTCGTGGTAGGCGATGGTGTCGCCGGGCAGGCCCATGACGCGCTTGATCCAGTCCTGCTCCGGGTGCTGCGGCGGATGGAAGACCACCACGTCGCCGCGCTTGGGCTCGCCGGTATCGATGAACTTCTTGTTGGTGATCGGCAGGCGCAGGCCGTAGGCAAACTTGTTGACCAGGATAAAATCGCCGATCAGTAACGTCGGCATCATCGAGCTGGACGGGATCCGGAAAGGTTCCGCAACAAAACTGCGCAGGCACAACACCGCCGCCAGCACCGGGAAGAACGCACGCGAGTAATCGATCACGATCGGCTCGTGCACCTCCAGCAACCCGGCACGTTGCTCGCGGCGCTTGCGCAGGAACAGTTTGTCGAGCAGCCACACCAGGCCGGTGAACAGGGTCAGGGCGACCAGGGCGATTTCGAACCAGCGCATGGGTTTTCCTTTGAATCGGGAATCGGGAATCGGGAAAGGGTATTGCTGTTGCCGTCATCCCGGCGAAAGCCGGGATGTCAGTCGTTTTACGAATCTCCAATCACGACGACTTGCTATCCACCTGCAACACGGCAAGGAACGCTTCCTGCGGGATTTCCACGTTGCCTACCTGCTTCATACGCTTCTTGCCCGCCTTCTGTTTTTCCAGCAATTTTTTCTTGCGGCTGGCGTCACCGCCATAACACTTCGCCAGCACGTTCTTGCGCAACGCCTTGACCGTGGAACGCGCGATGACCTGCGAGCCGATTGCCGCCTGGATCGCAACGTCGAACATCTGTCGCGGGATCAGCTCACGCATCTTCTCGACCAGGTCGCGGCCACGCCGGTCAGCATGGGCGCGATGGGTGACCAGCGACAGCGCATCGACACGATCCCCATTGATCAACGTATCCACGCGGACAAAGGGGCCAGCCTGGAAACGCAGGAATTGGTAATCGAGCGAGGCATAGCCACGCGACACCGACTTGAGGCGGTCGAAGAAGTCCAGCACCACCTCGGCCATCGGTAGTTCGTAGCTGATCTGGACCTGGCTGCCCAGGTACTGGATGCCGATCTGGCTGCCGCGTTTCTCCTCGCACAGCTTGATCACGCTGCCGACATAATCTGGTGGCGTCAGCACGTTGGCACGGATGATCGGTTCGCGCACTTCCTCGACCAGGTTGCTCTGCGGCAGCTTGGCGGGATTATCCAGCGCCAGGATGCTGCCGTCGGTCAGCAGTACTTCATAGACAACGGTCGGCGCGGTGGTGATCAGGTTGAGGTCGTACTCGCGCTCCAGCCGCTCCTGCACGATCTCCAGGTGCAGCATGCCCAGGAAGCCGCAGCGGAACCCGAAGCCCATGGCCTCCGACGATTCGGGCTCGAAGCGCATTGCGGCATCGTTGAGTCGCAGTTTTTCCAGTGCCTCGCGCAGGTCCGGATAGTCGTCGGCATCGACCGGGAACAACCCGGCAAACACCCGCGGCTGCATCTCCTGGAAGCCAGGCAACGGGCTCTTGGCCGGATTGGCGGCCAATGTCAGGGTGTCGCCAACCGGCGCGCCATGGACGTCCTTGATGCTAGCGTTGATCCAGCCCACTTCACCCGAGCCGAGCTTGGCCAGCTCCTTGCGCTTGGGTGTGAACACACCGACGTTGTCCACCTGGTGCGTGCGTCCGGTCGACATCACCAGGATCTTGTCGCCCGGCTTGATCTCGCCCTGCATGACGCGCACCAGCGAGACCACGCCCAAATAGTTGTCGAACCACGAATCGATGATCAACGCCTGCAGCTGGTCGCTGCCGCGCGGCGTCGGCGGCGGAATGCGGGTGATGATCGCCTCGAGCACGTCCTCGACGTTGAGCCCGGTCTTGGCGCTGACCGCGACCGCGTCAGTGGCGTCGATACCGATCACCGCCTCGATCTCGGCCTTGACCTTTTCGATGTCGGCAGTCGGCAGGTCGATCTTGTTGATCACCGGCACCACTTCCAGTCCCTGCTCGACTGCGGTGTAGCAGTTGGCAACCGACTGCGCCTCGACGCCCTGGGCGGCATCGACCACCAGCAGCGCGCCTTCGCAGGCCGCCAGCGAGCGGCTGACCTCGTAGCTGAAATCGACGTGGCCCGGCGTGTCGATGAAGTTGAGTTGGTAGGTCTGCCCGTCCCTGGCCGTGTACGGCAGCGACACCGACTGCGACTTGATGGTGATGCCGCGCTCGCGTTCGATCGGGTTGGTATCCAGCACCTGCGCCGCCATCTCGCGCGTGGTCAGGCCGCCACACAAATGGATGATGCGGTCAGCCAGCGTCGACTTGCCGTGGTCGACGTGGGCGATGATCGAAAAGTTGCGGATATTCCGCATGGAGGCTTGCTGGCTGGAATTGAGCGACATGGGCTGCACTGGAGGGCGCGGCACTGCAGGAAGCAGCCGAGGCGCCGGACGACACCCTGCGATGCCCGGCAACAGCCGGATAGCGCGGGCGATACGGTAAACGGTCAATTATCGCATGGCCCTGCCGCAGCTTACCCTTAGGCAGGTGTCGCACTGACCGCGAAGCCTGTCACCGCATGGCCTGTCACCACAATGCATCCCGCAGAGTGGCCTTACACGACGTGGCCGCGCACGAGGCGCGGCCACCGGGTTCAAACGCAGGCTGGTCATGCACGCGGTGGCCTGCATGCACCTTGAGCTTGCTTACTGCTTGTCCTGCTTGCGCGGCGTCACCGCCACGAACTGCCGGGCACCACGACGATTGATCAACAGCATGATCGTCTGCCCCGGCTTGGCGCCGGCCAGCGCCCGGTCCAACTTGGCCGGGCTGTCGACATCCGCACGACCCACCGACAGCACCACGTCGCCGGGGCGGATACCCGCCTCGCGTGCTGCCATGCCCTCGACCCGGGCAATGCCGACGCCCTCGCCCGACTCCAGGCCCAGCTGCTTGCGATCATTGCCATCCAGCGCCTCGCCGATCAGGCCCAGCGGATTGGCGGACTCATGCGCCGGGGCGGCGGGTCCAGGCTGTCCCGCGTCATCCACGGGGCCACCTAGCAGGCTCTGGTCCAACGGGGCCAACACGACATCGACAGTGCGTGGCTTGCCATCGCGCAGGATGCCGAGCTCGACCTTGGTGCCCGGGGCCTTGGCGCCGATGATCGGTGGCAGCTCGCTGGACTGGACGATCTTGCGTCCATCGACCGAGCGGATCACGTCCCTGGTCCGCAATCCGGCCTTCTCACCCGGGCTGCCCGGCTCGACCTTGGTGATGATCGCGCCGTTGGTGTCGGGCAAACCGAAGCCCTTGGCGTCATCGGCACCGATGCCCTGCAGGGCCACGCCGATCATGCCGCGGCTGACCTTGCCGGTGGTCTTGAGCTGCTTGACCACGTTCATCGCCAAGTCGATGGGGATCGCGAAGCTGACGCCCATGTAGCCGCCGGAGTTGCTGAAGATCTGCGAATTGATACCGACCACTTCACCGTGGGTGTTGAGCAGTGGCCCGCCGGAATTGCCGCGGTTGATCGCGACGTCGGTCTGGATGAAGGGCACGTACTGCTGGCCGGCATTACTGCGGCCAACCGCGCTGATGATGCCGGCGGTGACCGAGTTGTCCAGGCCAAACGGAGAACCGATCGCGACCGCCCACTGCCCCGCCTTGAGCTGGGAAGAATCACCCAGGCGCAGCGCAGGCAGGCCGCTGGCATCGATTTTCAGCAGGGCAACATCGGACTTCTCGTCACTACCCACCACCTTGGCGGTGAACTCGCGGCGATTGGACAGCGTGACCTTGACCGAGTCGGCGCCATCGACGACGTGGTGGTTGGTCAGCACGTAACCATCGGGGGAAATGATGAAGCCGGTGCCGATCGACACACCGCGCGGGCCGGAATCGGGCTGTGCACCGGGAGCCTGCCCACCCGGTCGGCCGGGCATGGGCATGCCGGGGCCGATGAAGCGACGGAAGATTTCTGGCAACTGGTCCTCGTCAGGCATCTGTGCACGCGCCTGGCGGCCGCGCATTGCGCCGATCTGCGCTTCGACGTGGACTACGCCCGGGCCGACCTGCTCGACCAGCCGGGTAAAGTCAGGCAAACCCGCAACCAGCTCTTGTGCCGGCGTCGGCGATTGCGCAGTGGCGACGGGCAGGATCACCGCCGTCGTCGCCGCAGCCGAGGCGACGACGACCAGTGCGAGAACCTGGACGTGCTTGCGGAACATCTCCATGCCTAAGGCACCTTTGTGTAAAGAAGGCTTGCCAGAAGTGTCTTTCATTGCGGAATCACCTCGAGTACGAAGATACGAAGACAAACAACGGGAGAACGAGCCCGGGAACGCTGGGAACAAATCCAATCACTGCAGCGAATCCAATCAGTGGCTGCGCACCGTGCGCATCGCGCAGTACGATCGCCATGGCACTGGATACCGCCATGCATGGTCCGTCATGCGCGACGCGAGCACGCAGTTACGGCATGCCGTTACGGAGTGTCGTCGCCATCTTGTCCGATGGCTGCCTGTCCGACAGCTGCCGGTTCAACCGTGGCGGGTGCGTCGTTTTGCTGGCCAGCGGGCACTTGCTGCGCCCGATCAGGCACGGCGCGTAACTGGAACGGATAGAAACCGCTCCCGGTTGCCTGCTGCCGGCCGTAATCAACATTGAATCCACCGGCAGGCGCGCCGGGCAGCAGCGCACGCGGCCATGACCGTGTAGTGATGGTGTCGGTCCTGGGCATGAACGGACTGGTCGTCGACGGATGCCCACCAGCACCTGCAACAGCCATCTGCGTTGCGGCCTGTGGCTGGGAGTGTTGCGTGGCTGCAACGGGCTGCGGCGTCACTGGCACAGGCGTGCTTGCGGCAACCGCCACTTGCGGTTCTGCATATCGCTGCGCGGCACTGCGAGTCGCGGCGCGCTGGCTTTGGCCGCGCGAACGGCGGGCAGCCGCACGTCGTGGCAATTCGGCGACGGCCGCCACGGCCGCGACACCCGCTGCCGTACCCGGCGCGTCGGGTTGCTGCGAATCGGGTGCGGAGCCCGTCGGCGTATTCGGGGACGATGTATCCGGTATGGTTTTGGCGATGGCCTGGACAGGGTCGGATTGGACCTGATCCGACTGTCCTTGGGCCGCAAGCTGTGTCGATTGCGACGTACCTTCGGGTGTTGCCAACTCGGGCGCCTGCCGGGCCACGAACAGCGCGACCACGGCGACCGAAGCCGCCAGCGCCAGCCCGGTGCCCCAGCGTGCAGGACGCCAGCCAACCGAAGGCCGCGCGGCAGCGGAGGGACCCTGGTCATTCGCGATGGCAGCAGCAACGCCTCGCGCAAATCCTTCCGGCGCCGGCGCATGCGCCTGGCCGCGCAGGATGTCGCCGCACAACTGCCAGTGCGACAGCGACTGCGCCAGTGACTCGTCGTGTTGCATGCGGCGCAGCAGGAACCGGGCTTCGTCCGGCGACAACTCGCCATCCATCAACGCCGACAGCTGCTGGCGATTGTGGTCGAGGAGCTTGTCGGCGGCGTCTTTGTCTTGGGTCATGCTGTCTAGGGTCATGATGATGTTTTACCTGCGGTCTGCTGCAGTGGATGGCGCTGTACTGATGGCGGTACTGCTGTTTGTGGCAATTAACTGGTCATGGAGCTCAACGGGTCGCGGAATGTCCTGGATCCTGTGGGTCCATCAACGGGCGTAATTGCTCGTCGATGGCCTCGCGGGCCCGGAAGATGCGCGAACGCACGGTACCGATCGGACAGTCCATTTTTTGGGCGATCTCCTCGTAACTCAGGCCTTCGACTTCACGCAACGTGATGGCGTCACGTAATTCCTCGGGCAACCCTTCGACCGCACGAACGACGGTTTGTTCCATCTGCTGGCGCATCAGCTCGCGTTCGGGGGTATCGCTGTCGCGCAGGCGGATACCTGAATCGAACTGTTCGGCGTCACTCACGTCGATGTCCTCGGTGGGCGGGCGGCGGTTTCCTGCGACGAGATGGTTCTTGGCGGTATTCACTGCGATCCGGTGCAACCAGGTATAGAACTGGGCGTCCCCACGGAAATTCTTCATCGCACGATACGCACGCAGGAAGGTTTCCTGGGCCACGTCCTGGCACTCGCTCCAGTCGCTGACATAGCGCCCGATCAGCGCCACGATCCGGTGCTGGTACTTGCGTACCAACAGATCGAACGCCGCCGAATCGCCACGCTGGACACGCTGCACAAGCTCGTGGTCCAACTGCTGGGACAAATCAACTTCAGCCATGCGGTGCCGGCACTCCTATGTGTCGGCCCGGCATTAGCCGGGCTATGGGACAGCGTTAACGCGGGAAAGTTCCGCCTACCTTACCTAGTTGGAATGAATGCCGATTCAAGCTGTCGGGATCCGGCAGGCAGTCCAGGTCGTGCAAAAAGCCCTTTTTTGCCTCCCCTTCCACATCTAACCGGGGGGACAACAGGAGATGTGGGCGCAATTGTTTGGAAAAAAAGCCCGCTCCTTGCCCTCCCCGCTACGCAAGGGAGGAAATTTGGAGGGCAGCCGTAACGCAGACGCTGTGCTGCTAGAGGAAAGCCCCCTGCCTTTCCCTCCCCCGCTACGCAAGGGAGGGAAATCTGAGGACACCCGCTGTGCGGGTGCCATTTCCATATGTGTACGGCATTGACGGCAATCAAACGCCCTGCGGATGATAATGTTGCCTCTTGTTTCCATACCGCCTCGAATGGTGTCCAGATGACCACAGACCGCACAGGTGCGGGCCTCGACGGCCTCCGCTTTGAACATTGGCAGGTGCAATCGCGCGACGACGGCATCGTCGTCGTCGGCATTGATCGTGCCGGGCAACCGGTCAATGCGCTGTCGCAGGACATGCTGATCGAGCTTGACCACCTGGTCGAACGCCTCGCCATCGACCCACCCAAAGGCGTCGTTTTTGCCTCCGCCAAGGATTCCGGCTTCGTGGCCGGGGCCGACATCAAGGAGTTCCAGCAGTTCGACGCCAAGGGCACGGTCAAGGACGCGCTGTTCCGCGGCCAGCAGGTCTTCCAGAAGATCGCCGACCTGCCCTGCCCGACGGTCGCTGCGATCCACGGCTATTGCATGGGCGGCGGTACCGAGCTGGCGCTGGCTTGCCGTTATCGCGTCGCTTCCGGTGATGCCTCCACGCGGATCGGCTTGCCGGAAGTCAACCTGGGCATCTACCCCGGCTGGGGCGGTAGCGTGCGCCTGCCGCGGCTGGTCGGTGCGCCGTCGGCGATGGACATGATGCTGACCGGGCGCGCACTGTCGGCCAAGGCGGCGCGGGCGATCGGGCTGGTGGACAAGGTCGTCGACAAGGCGACGCTGGAAGATGCCGCGGTGACGTTGGCGCAGCATGCTTATTCAAGTCCCGGCACGACGCGCCCCTTCAAGCAACGCTTCATGGCCTGGGCTACCAACTGGTGGCCAGTGCGGCAGGCGCTGGCTCCGATGCTGGTCAAGCAGGTCGCGCGCAAGGCGCCCAAGGCGCATTACCCGGCACCGTACGCGCTGATCGAGACTTGGCGGCGTAGCGGCGGCGGGATGCAGTCGCTGCTGTCGGCCGAACGCCGGTCGGTCACCAAGCTTGCCAGTACCGAGACGGCACGCAACCTGATCCGTGTGTTCTTCCTGCAGGAGAAGCTCAAGTCCGGCAGCAAGGACTCTGGCATCAAGCATGTCCACGTCGTCGGCGCGGGCGTGATGGGCGGCGACATCGCGGCCTGGTCGGCCTACAAGGGCTTCGAAGTCACGCTGTCGGATCGCGAGCAACGCTATATCGACGGCGCGCTGTCCCGCGCCCAGGAATTGTTCACGAAGAAGGTCAAGGACGAGTCCAAGCGCTCCGCCGTCGCGGCGCGCCTGAAAAGCGACCTTGCCGGCGACGGTATCGCCAACGCCGACCTGGTGATCGAAGCGATCATCGAGAACGCCGAAGCCAAGCGCGGCCTCTACGCTGACGTCGAGCCGAAAATGAAGTCCGACGCGCTGCTCACCACCAATACCTCCTCGATCCCGCTGACCGAATTACGCGGGCACATCCAGCGTCCGGCGCAATTTGCCGGCCTGCACTACTTCAACCCGGTGGCCAAGATGCCGCTAGTGGAGATCGTGCACCACGACGGCATGGCAGAGAGCACGCAGCAACGACTGGCCGCGTTCTGCAAGGCATTGGGCAAGCTGCCGGTGCCGGTGGCAGGCACGCCCGGGTTCCTTGTCAACCGGGTGCTGTTTCCGTACATGCTGGAAGCCGCAACTGCCTATGCCGAAGGCATCCCCGGCGCCGTCATCGACAAGGCTGCGAAGAAGTTCGGCATGCCGATGGGGCCGATCGAACTGATCGACACCGTCGGGCTGGATGTCGCTGCCGGCGTCGCACAGGAACTGGCGCCCTTCCTGCACATCGACGTCCCCGAATCACTGTCCACCCCGCCCGACGAGGGCAAGCGCGGCAAGAAGGATGGGCAGGGTCTGTACAAGTGGGAGGACGGCAAGCCGATCAAGCCCGACGTGCCGAACGATTACAAAGCCCCGTCCGACCTGGAAGATCGCCTGATCCTGCCACTCATCAACGAGGCCGTGGCCTGCCTGCACGACGGCGTGGTCAGCGATGCCGACCTGCTGGATGCCGGGGTGATCTTCGGCACCGGCTTTGCACCGTTCCGGGGCGGCCCGATCCAGTACGTGCGCACTGCCGGGGCGGACGCACTGGTCGACAAACTCAAACAATTGCAGGCACGCTACGGGGATCGTTTTGCACCACGCCCCGGATGGGATTCGGCGGCTTTGCGCAACGTGTAACTCGTAGCCCGGGTAAGACCGCAGGCCGCACCCGGGATACAACAAGGCCCCGGGTGCGCTGCGCTTACCCGGGCTACTCAGGCCCAAACAGTTGCTGGCGCGTTACGGGGACCGCTTCATACCGCGACCCGGATGGAATCGCCTTCCCCACGCAATACGTGGACAATCATCCTATTTGGACAGTCGCGGCACTAGACAACCGTTCTACGGTCGCAGCCATTACCCTGGAGACACTCGGAAAGACATGAACACCAAGCCCGAAATCACGCTTTCGCGTCTGGATGCAGAGCGACTGGAAAAATTACTGGATTCCATGGGCGGCAAGCGCTTCCCGGGGGTCGATGAGCTGGAAAACGAAATTGCGCGCGCCCATGTCGTGGAGCCCACGCAAGTGCCGCCCACGGTGGTGACGATGAATTCGTCGGTCCGCTTCAAGGTCGAATCCAGCGATACCGAGTTCTCGCTCACGCTGGTGTATCCCAAGGACGCGGATGGCTCCAGCGACAAGATCTCGATCCTTGCGCCCGTGGGAAGCGCCCTGCTCGGGCTCAATGAAGGCGACGAGATCACTTGGCCCGCGCCTGGTGGCAAAGTGACACGGGTCAAGATCATCGAGGTGACCTACCAGCCCGAGCGCAGTGGGGACATGGGGTTATAGAGCATGGGGTTATAGGGCATGGGGTTATAAGTTCGCCCCCAGACTGCAAGTAGGCCGTTCTGGTGGGGGCGTTCGTGGACTCGTCCATCTCCACTTCGCTTCAATGACAAAGCGACCACTATGACAACGATGTCCCGGCAAAAGCAGGTTTTTGGGCTCATTGGCTGGCTTGCGCTCAGCTTTGTTGCCTCCGGCATCGGGGCAGTTGCATCGGTACGCGCGCAAACCTTCTACGGTCAACTGGCGCAACCCGGGTGGGCACCGCCATCCTCGGTGTTCGGCCCGGTGTGGACGGTCCTGTATGCACTGATGGGCATCGCGGCGTGGCTGGTCTGGCGCATGGGCGGTTTTCGTGCCCATCGCACGGCACTGGTGTTGTTCGTGGTGCAGCTTGCAGTCAACGCCCTTTGGAGCTGGTTGTTTTTTGCCTGGCATCGTGGCGCATTGGCGTTCGTGGACATCGTGGCGCTGGTGTTGCTTGTCGTTGCCACCCTGGTTTGCTTCTGGCGTGCACGACCCCTCGCAGGCGCATTACTGATCCCTTACCTGCTCTGGATCTGTTTTGCGTCCGCGCTTAACTACTCCGTTTGGCAGCTCAACCCGCAGGTCTTGGGATGATGGGCTTGGGGTAATCAACTTGGGGTAATGGCCTCGGTGTGCAGGATCACTTGAGCCAAGCACCAAGCCCATCATGAATATCAACCTGCATCCAGGCGAGCGGCTGTTGCGTGCACGCGCTGCCAACATGCGCAGAGGCATCGAGACTGCTGGCGGGAAAATTTCCTGACCAATCGACGTCTGTATTTTCAATCGCATTCGTTCAATGTCCAAACTGGAGTCACGGACATTCCCCTGCCTCAGGTTCGTGGCACACGGCTTTGCTGACCAGGTTCCCGGGAGCACTTTCGTTGCTCCCGAATTCACTGGCGGTGGAAACGGTTGATAGCGGTAAATACCGCTGTTTCATGCCTAGGCGAAGCGAGTGGGCCGCAGCCATTGGCGCAGCGGCGGCTTGCCTGGCCTTTCGTTCAAGCCGAAGGCTCTACGCACCTGATAACCCGAGTGCGCCTTGTACGTCACGATATGTCTTGATCTCGATGACATTGTGGCTTGGATCGACCAAGAAGAACTTCGCATGCTCTTCTGGCGAGCCCGCGCCAAAGATCTGCGGCTCGGCAAGAAAGATGGTTCCAGATTGTCCGACACGCGCGGCCTCTCGCTCCCACTTGTGCCACGGCAGGGTAACGCCAAAGTGTCGCTTACCTTGTGCCTGCGAGGACAGGACCTCGTCAGGCCTGAGCTGCAGCGTGATTTGATGTCCCCACAACAAGATGTCCAACCACGCTTCATTCTCCCTTCCAACTGTCGCGGCCAATACATCGACGTAGAAGCGCTTGGCCAACTCCAAATCGGACACAGGGATAGAGAGGTGAAATATATGGCGACTGCTCATATCCATCTTCGCAGGTCCAACACTTTGCTCGAGCAATCCCACGCGACTACACCAGCGCTACGCCGCCAAAGCAGATCACTCGCTGCGCCCAGGATGACAAGATGGAAGGGGGACGTTGCCTGGCTGCAGCGCAGTCCGGCAGTTACATCGTATGCGTGAGCTTGTCCGAAGTCAGCATGCCGGCGAGCTGCGCTTCGATCTTGACCTTGACCTGGTCGCCTTCGCTGCTGTCGGCAAACTGCACGCCGATACCGGCGGGGCGGTTGCCCTGGGCGCCTGGCGGGGTGACCCAGACGACCTTGCCGGCGACCGGGAGGCGCTCGTTGGATTCGGGCAGGGTGAGCAGCACGAAGACTTCGTCACCGATGAAGTAGCGTTTGACGGTCGGCACGAAGATGCCGCCCTCCTTGAGGTAGGACATGTAAGCGCCGTAGAGCTGGGCCTTGTCCTTGACCGCCAGCGACAGGATGCCCTGGCGTGCGCCGCCGATGTTGGTTGCCATCAGATCCTTCCCCTTGTCAGCGTGTCAAAACCCATCGTCGTCTTGCCCGTCGTCTTGCCTATCGCCACGTGCTTGTCTAAGCGTGCTTGTCTCAGCATGCTTGTCATCCGCATGCTCATCCTCTTCCCCGCTGCCCGGCGGCAGTGGCATCGGTTTGCCATGCCAGCAGTAATTCGGCGACTGCAAGATCGGCCCGCACCGTGGTGCGCAGCAAGGCGCGGGTGCGGTTGGCAGCGTCGAACCACGCCGCAAGCCTGCGTGTTCGCAGGGGATCGGTCAAGGCGGCTCGACCAGCCATGCTGCCGGCCGCGTCGCCAGCTTCGCGCAGGGCCTGCTCGGCGGCAAAGCGTAATCGCAGTGCTACGTGGGCGTCGGCGACCCAGCGTTGCGCGGTCGCGGCGGGCGATGCACTGCCGCTGGCCAGTTTATCCAGGTCGGCAGCGACTTCGCGTTGCACGGCCAGTCCACCGTCACCCAGCCAAGCTGCCGCCAGTCCTGGGTGCCCACGCGCGGCGTCCAGCGCTTCGACGGCGACATCGGGTTTGTGACCTTGCGCCTGCAACCAGGCCAATGCCTCGTCGCTTGGCGGCAGGTGCATTTCCATGCCTTGGCAGCGGCTTCTGATCGTGGCAGGCAACCGCGCCGGATCCGACGTGACCAGCCAGAGATAACGGCCCGGTTGCGGTTCTTCCAGCGTCTTGAGCAGTGCGTTACCCGCCGAACGGTTCATCGCATCGGCTGGTTCGACGATCCCGATCTGGGCGCCGTTGTACTGCGGCGTGAGTGAGAGTTTCTCGGACAGCGTGCGGATCTGGTCGATGATGATTTCGGTGCGCGGCTTGCCGGTCTTGGGATTGATGGCATAGCCAATGAAGTAGGCATCCGGGTGCCCGGGGTGGCCGTGCGGGTGTGCCGGCGATCCGTCCGGGCGCACTTCGAGCGGGTCGTTCTGGGCACGTGCCTGGAACAGTTTGCAGCTGCGGCATTGGCCGCAGGGTTGGTCATTGGATTGCCGTTGCGTGCAAAGCACACGTTGCGCAAGACGCTCGGCAACCAGTCGCTTGCCCAGTAGAGCCGGGCCGGTGATCAGCAGCGCATGACCCATCCGCCCGCTGTCCAGTGCGGCGCCTGCGCGCTGGTAGGCACGCTGTTGCCAGGGTGCCAGCGTGGGCAGGAAGGATCCGGGGAGGCTCATCGGGCCTCCTGCAATGCGCGCAGGCGTCGTACTGCATCAGTAGCGACTTCATCCGCCGGTAGTGATGCGTCGAGCACCTGGAAGCGATCCGGTTGCGCATCGGCCCTGGCAAGAAAGGCGTTGCGCACACGCTCGAAGAAATCGTCGCGCTCACATTCGATCCGGTCCGGGCCGCTGTCGCCCAGCGCCAGCCTGCGCCCACGCGTGCGCTCGCGGCCTTCGTCCACACCCAGGTCCAGCAGCAGGGTCAGGCCGGGTTGCAGGCCGACGACCCGGCGTTCGAGTTCGGCGATGAAATCGGCATCCAGGCCACGCCCACCCCCTTGATAGGCATAACTGGAATCGGTGAACCGGTCACTGATCACCCAAGCGCCGCGCGCCAATGCAGGCACGATGATTTCGCGTACGTGCTGTGCGCGCGAAGCGAACATCAACAGCAGTTCGGTTTCTGGTGCCGGCGGTTCGTGCGGGGCGGACGTGCCCAGCAGCAACGCGCGGATCTGCTCGGCCAGCGGCGTGCCACCGGGCTCACGCGTGGACACGACTTCAAAGCCGTCGTCCCGCAAAACCTTGCGCAGCGCTTCGAGCACCGTGGTCTTGCCGGCGCCCTCACCACCTTCCAACGAGACGAAGCGCGGATGCGTGGGCAATGAATTGGCGCCATCCGTCATGGTGTCTGCTGCTGACGATACTGCCGCAGGTAATCGCGTACGGCGGCATTGTGTTCGGACAAGGTGCGGGTGAAGACATGGCGGCCGCTGCCGTCGCCGATCGCAACAAAAAACAGGGCATCGCCCGACGCGGGATGGGTCGCTGCCTGCAACGCGGCGGCGCCAGGCATCGCGATGGGTGTCGGCGGCAGGCCTGCACGCAAATAAGTGTTGTACGGGGAGTCGGCCACCAGGTCGGACTTGCGGATGTTGCCGGCGTACTTGTCGCCCATGCCGTAGATCACGGTGGGGTCGGTCTGCAGCAGCATGCCCAGCTTGAGGCGGCGGACGAAGACGCCGGCGATTTCCGGGCGCTCCTCGGCGATGCCGGTTTCCTTTTCCACGATCGAGGCCAGCGTCAACGCCTCGTCCTGGGTCTTCAACGGCAAGTCGGGTACACGTGATTCCCATGCTGCGATTAGCGCCTTGTCCATCGCTTCATGCGCACGACCGAGGACATCGCTGTCCTTGTCGCCACGGGTGTAGAGATAGGTTTCTGGCAGGAAACGACCTTCCGGGTGTTGCCCGGGATGGCCTAGCTTGTCCATCAGCGCAGCGTCGGCCAGGCCGGTAGTGTCGTGTTCCAGCGGCTCCGCTTTGGCCAGTGCCGCACGCAGCTCGCGCAGGTTCCAGCCCTCGACGATGGTGAAGCGATGGCTGATGACCTTGCCGTCGCGCATCATCAGCATCAGCTGGCGTGGCGTGGTGCCGGGCTCCAATGCGTATTCACCAACCTGCAGCTTGCTGGCGGCACCCGACTGGCGCGCCAATACCTGCCATTCCAGGTCATGCCCGCCGGAAACGCCGATTGCGCGCAGCTTGCGCAGCACTGCGGGAAACGAGTCGCCGCGCTCGACCTGCACGGTGTCGTCGGCATGCAGGCCCGCTACAGGCGCGTCCACGAAGGCCTGGTAGCGATCCAGCGCCCAATAGCAGAAGGCGCCGACCAGCAGCGCGGTGATGACGAACAGTACGCCGAATCCACGCTTGGGCTTTGGTGTCGTGCTGGGGGTCACGCTGGCTCCCTGTCTTGGTCTGATGCGTCGTGGTCGAATGCATCCGGATCGGATGCGAAGGCAAATCCGGGGTGCAACCGCGCCAATGCACGACGTGCGGCGGCCACCGCAGGATGCGGCGGCCACTGTTGTCCGTCGAGTGCGGCCACGGGCAGGATACCCCGCACGGCATTGCACAGGAAAACCGCGCTGGCCGCTTCGACCATGGCACGGTCCAGTCGCGCTTCGCGGGCGTCCAGGGGCTGCATGAGTTGGCTCCTGCACACTCCGGCCACGCCACAGCGATCAAGCCGTGGCGTCAGCCAGCGGCCCTGGTGCAACACGAACAGGTTGGCGCTGGTGGCGCCGATCACGTTGCCGTCGTGATCGCAGACCAGGCCTTCGTCCGAGCCGGCGGCTTGGCATTCTGCGCGCGCCAGCACCTGTTCCAGGCGGTTGCAGTGCTTGAGGCCTGCAAGTAGCGGTTGCCAAGCCAGCCAGGTTTCACACCATTGCACCCGCAATCCGTTGACTGGCATCGCCCCGGGCAGCCGATGGCGGGACAGCATCCATGTCGGCGTGGGATCGGATGGTGGCGCGTAACCGCGGCCACCACTGCCGCGGGTCAATAGCAGCTTGAGTACGCCATCTGTACCGCCATCCGCGCCCTCATCCAGCAACGCCGCGACTTCGTCGCGCACCTGTTGCTGCTCCGGTAACGCCATGTGTAGCCGATCAGCGCCATGTGCCAGTCGTGCCCAATGCGCGTCCCACCAGGGCACCTCATGGCGATGTACGCGCAGGGTCTCGAACAGACCGTCGCCGTAGGCCAAGCCACGGTCATCCGCCGGAATCGCATCAACGCGGTTGCCGCCGAGGAAGATGCGCGTGTTCAAGACGCTATTCCCAAGGCGCGCAACATGCCGCGCGCCTTGTCGCGGGTTTCATCGAGTTCACGTTGCGGATCGGAATCGGCAACGATGCCGGCACCGGTGCGGAAGCGCAGCCTGCTGTCGTTGGTACCGCCCCTTTCGACTTCTGCGCTGCGGATCAGGATGTTGAGGTCGAGGTCGCCATCGCGTCCCAGCCAGCCGAAAGCGCCGGTATAGGCGCCACGACCAACCTGCTCCAGCTCGGCGATGATCTGCATGCAGCGCACCTTGGGACAGCCGGTGATGGTGCCGCCCGGGAAGGTCGCGCGGATCACGTCGCCCGGCGTCACGTCGGCGCGCAGGCGGCCGCGCACGTTGCTGACGATGTGGTGGACGTGGGCATAGCTTTCGACCGTCATCAGTTCATCGACCTCGACACTTCCGGGGACACACACGCGGCCCAGGTCGTTGCGCTCCAGGTCGATCAGCATGACGTGTTCGGCGCGTTCCTTGGGGTTGCCGACCAGGTCACGGATGCGGGCGGCATCGTCGTCGCCCGCAGCATCCCCTTCAACAGCCCGTGGACGGGTGCCGGCAATGGGACGGGTCTCGACCATTTCCCCGCGCACCGACACCAGCCGCTCCGGTGAGGCACTGACCACCGCCCAGCCATCGCCCGCGAACAACCCGGCGAACGGCGCAGGATTATGACTACGCAGGCGCTGGAACAATGCGGCTGGATCAAGCGCGGCATCGAAACGCGCACGCCATGTCCGCGACAGGTTGGCCTGGAACACGTCGCCGGCGGCGAGGTAGTCGATGATGCTGGCGACGCCGTCTAGGTAGTGCTGCGGGGGATCCTCGTCCAGGGTCGTGGGTGGCATCCATTCCGGCAGCGGC
>RCMY010002821.1_pt1 | contig 16811 bp, 15 predicted proteins | sample 2041341 | NCBI WGS metagenome assembly RCMY01 (sample SAMN09708234, study PRJNA481090) | Marine sediment metagenome, whole genome shotgun sequencing project. | reverse complement strand
TTGCGCGGACTGGCGGCGGTCGAGGGCGGGTTGATCAATCGAGCGGCGACGACGGCCAAAAGTGGCGACTTCGATGGCGCCGAAAAATGGCTTGAACAAGCCGCGAAGGTCCGTCCCGGCAGCGACACGATCCCCGAAGCCCATGAGCGTGTCGCCGGGGTCCGCCGCGCACGCATCGCGCAGTTGCGCGACGAGGGCCTGGTCGCGCTGCAACAACCGGTCAACGACATCCCGTTGGCGCGCAGCAAGCTGGCCGACATGTTGCGCATCGCCGAGCCCGGTGACCCTGCCGCCGCACTGCTGCGCGAACGGATCGACCTGGTGAGCCATTACGGCCTGTTCCGGCCGGGGCAAGCCTTTACCGATGCTCTTGAAAACGGCGCCCGCGGTCCGGAGATGGTGGTGGTACCGCACGGCGCCTTCCGCATGGGCGCCGAAGAAGACGCAGAGGGGACCAGCGAGAACGAGCACCCGGCGCACTACGTCCGTTTTGATCGCGGTTTCGCGATGTCTCGGACCGAGGTGACTGTCGGCCAATTCCGGGGTTTCGTTACTGCAAGCGGCTACGAACCGACTGCAACGCGGCATGGCAACTCATTCATGTACCTGGAGCGCAATGGCAGCTTCGTGCGTCGCGGGAATGTCGATTGGCAGTCGGCCTACAACGGCTCGCGCGCGGCCGACGATTTGCCGGTGATCCACGTCAGCCTGAAGGACGCCGAAGCCTATGCGCGTTGGCTGGCCGAGCAAAGCGGAGAGCGTTACCGCCTGCCCAGCGAGGCCGAGTTCGAATACGCACTGCGCGCCGGCAGCAAGAGCCGCTACCCGTGGGGTGGTGGCGTGCCGCCGACCGGGACCGGCAACTTTACCGGCGCCAAGGACAAATCCAGCAGCGGACGCCACTGGCGCAATGCGTTTGCCGGCTATGGCGACGGTTACTGGGGGCCTGCGCCGGTTGGACATTTCGCAGCAAATGCATTCGGTCTTCACGACCTGGCAGGCAATGTCAGCGAGTGGGTCGCCGATTGCTGGCACGATGGTTACCGGCGTGCGCCCGATGATGGGGGCGCCTGGGTCAATCCGGGTTGTCGCGAGCGTGTGGTGCGTGGTGGAGCTTGGGCCAGCGCGCCGGAACAGGTCCGTTCGACCTGGCGTACCCCGGTCGACGCGGATACGACCAATGGACGGATTGGATTACTGTAGATGGGGTGTTGGCAGGGATATGTCACTTGTACGCCAAGGTGACCCGTATCGGGCCAGGTCGGTTGGACCAGCAAGTTGAACCAGCAGCAAGTTGAACCAACAGGTCAACCACGGAGAAAACGCATGAGACAGGCTCCTTTTGGCAATGCGCAGGGCAAGCCACGACGGCGGGCTGGCGGATTGCGCTTGTGGGTGCTGCTGTTGTTTGCCGGATATGCGGTGTTTTACTGGGTCTCCAATCGCAGTACCGATCCCTACACCGGCGAAACAGTGCTGATCGACAAGAGCATTTCGCCCGAGGACGAGTCGGTCCTGGGCCTGCAGGCCTACCAGGAGATCCTGTCGCAGGAGCCCGCGGTGGATCCCAATTCGCAGATTTCCCGGCAAGTGCGCGAGATCGCGCAACGCCTGATCGCCAAGGTACCGGAAGTCGAAGACGCGCTGGCGGCCGAGCACGACATGAAGGCAACGCACGTCGAAGAGGCGTTCAACTGGGACGTCACTGTCCTGCAGTCCGACCAGGTCAATGCCTTCTGCCTGCCTGGCGGCAAGATCGCGGTCTACACAGGACTGGTGCCCGTGGCGGACAACGCTGATGCGATGGCAATCGTGATGGGCCATGAAATCTCGCACGCACTATTACGTCACGGTGCCCAGCGCATGACCGAGCAGAAGCTCGCGCAACTCGGGCAGATGGCCGGTTCGATGAGTGGCATGGACCAGGGCCAGATGCAGGCGGTGATGGCCGTCTATGGTTATGGTCGTGCGCTGCCTTATGCACGCAAGCAGGAAAGCCAGGCCGACGAGATGGGCCTGATGCTGGCCGCTGCTGCCTGCTACAACCCGCAAGAAGCAATACCGTTGTGGCAGCGCATGGAGCAGGCCAGCGGTGGTGCGCAACAGCCCGAGTTTGCATCCACCCACCCCAACCCCGGCACCCGCATCGAAAACCTGCAGGCGTTGATGCCCAAGGCGATGCAATACCGGGCGAAGTTCTGTAATGCGTCGGGGACCACGGGCCAGCCGTAGCTGGTCCCGGGTGCGCTGCGCTTACCCGGACTACATGGTTGCGAGCCGTAGTCCGGGTTAGCGCAGCGCACCCGGGGAAGCGGTTCAGAAGCTGATGAACAACCCGCCGTTCACCGGGATATTTGCACCGGTGATGAAGCCTGCATCCTCGGCGGTAAGAAACTCCACCGTGCGCGCGATCTCCTCGGGTCGCCCGAGTCGCCCAACGGGTATCTGACTGACGATCCCCGCGCGGATCTCCTCCGGTATGGCCATCACCATTGCCGTTTCGCAGTAACCCGGCGACACCGAGTTGACGGTCACGCCTTTACGCGCAACCTCGCGCGCCAGCGCCATGGTGAAGCCATGCATGCCGGCCTTGGCCGCGGAGTAGTTGGTCTGGCCGAACTGGCCGGTTTGGCCGTTGACCGAGCTGATGTTGATGATGCGGCCAAAACCACGCGTGGCCATGCCTTCGATCACGGCCCGCGTGAGGTTGAACACGCCGCCCAGGTTGACGTCCAGCACTGCATCCCATTGCGCCTTGTCCATCTTGCGCAAGGTGGTGTCGCGGGTGATGCCGGCGGCATTGACCAGGATGTCGATACCGCCGTGTGCTGCCTCGATGCCTTGCGCGAATACGGCGCAGGCATCGAAGTCGGTGACATCCAGTGGCTCGAAGCCAATGTCGAACCCGGCGGTCTGCTCACCGAAGCTGGCGATGCGTTCATCGGAGGTTTCCAGGTCCACGGCGATCACCCGTCGACCGGCGTGCGCCAAGGCGATGCAGATCGCGGTGCCGAGCCCACCGATGCCGCCGGTGACGACAGCGGTCCGCGTGCCTGCGCTCAACGCCGAGCGCCCGGCATCGCAGTCTGGGCGGCGGCCAAGGGCGAGGTCGGGGTGGCCTGCATGCATTGGGTCAGCATGCCCTGTATCAGCATGGTCAAGGTCGACATGCTCATCCCTTGCGCGGTTTGACGTCGTCCTTGCCGGACGCTGTTCCACTCGAACCCTGGCCCATGCCGCCCATCAGGTTTTGCTGGAGATCCTTCCACGCCTGCAGGTTGCGCTCGGTCAGCTGGTTCATCATCGTCCACGGCGTTTGCCCGAGCGTGCTGCCCATCTGCTGCCGGAACTGCTGTTGCTGCTCCAGGAACGCCTGCATCGAGCGCTCCAGGTAATTGCCCATGAATCCCTGTAGCGAGTCACCGTAGAAACGGATGATCTGGCTAAGCAATTGCGTGGACAGCATCGGCTCGCCGTTTTGTTCGTGCTCGGCGATGATCTGCAACAGGACTTGCCGGGTCAGGTCTTCACCGCTCTTGGCGTCGCGGACCTCGAACTCGGCCCCCTCGATGATCAGCTGGCGCACATCCTCGATCGTGATGTAACTCGAGATCTCGGTGTCATAAAGACGGCGGTTGGGATACTTCTTGATGACGCGTAAGGCCATGCGGTGCCACCCCCGGAGAATGACGGGAGCATGGCGCAGCGCAGCACAGGTTGCAACTTGGGTGCGTTCGCGCAAAAGGCCGCCTTTGCAGGAGCGCCCCATGGGCGCGAAATCCCGCACCATGCGAATCGCGCCCATGGGGCGCTCCTGCAAAAGCATTTGGTGCGTGCTATTACCAGCCCATGTACTGGCCACCATTGGCTGACAGGTTGGCACCAGTGATCCAGCTGGCATCGTCGGGGATGAAGAACGCGACCGCGTAGGCGATTTCCTGCGGCGTGCCCAGGCGCCCGGTCGGGATCTGCGCGACGATCTTCTCGCGCACTTCCTCCGGCACTGCCATCACCATGTCGGTGCCGATGTAGCCGGGCGAGACGGTATTGACGGTGATGCCGTAGCGCGCGTTTTCCTGCGCCAGCGAAATGGTGAATCCGTGCATGCCGGCCTTGGCAGCAGCGTAATTGGCCTGGCCGTACTGGCCTTTCTGGCCGTTGATCGAGCTGATCTGGATCACGCGCCCCCACTTGCGCGCGCGCATGCCCTCGATCACCGGCCGGGTCATGTTGTAGACCGAGTTGAGGTTGGTGTTGATCACCTCGGACCACTGTTCGGGCTTCATCTTGTGGAAGGTGGTGTCGCGGGTGATGCCGGCGTTGTTGACCAGGATGTCGATCGGGCCGCACTCGGCCTCGATCCCGCGCACCAGCGCCTCGGCCTCTTCCGGTGAGCCGACGTCGCCCTTGACCAGGCAGAAGTCGTAGCCATCGGCCTGCATCTTTTCCCGCCATGCCTGGGCCCGTTCCTCGTTGCGGTAATTGGTGGCGACCTTGTGGCCCATGTCGGCCAAGCGCTTGCAGATCGAGGTGCCGATGCCACCGGTACCGCCGGTGACCAATGCGACGCGTGTGCTCATTGCCCTCTCCTTCATGACCGCGTGTGTGGCATGCGTTGATCGATGGGTATCGATCAATGGGTCCATGCACTGATTCTAGACACCTGCGGCGTCAACTGTGTCATCCGCCTGCCCGGGCGCCATTCGCGGCCAGCGTGGGATCAGGGTTGGATCGAATTCGCGCAGGGCCTTTTGCAGCAGCGCAGCGGCCGAGCCGCCGTCGTCCAATGCTGCCGGAACCTGCCCCAATGCCACCCAAGCCGCCTTTAGCGCGGGCAGTGGATGAGTGCTGTCGACAGGCAATGCCGCCAGCGATTTGGACAGTTTGTGGCCGTTGCCGTCCACCACCAGCGGCAAGTGGGCGTAGTGCGGTGTCGACAGGCCCAATGCGCGTTGCAGCAGGACCTGGCGCGGCGTGGAGTCGAGCAGGTCGGCTCCGCGGACGACATCGGTAATGCCCTGTGCGGCATCGTCGACCACCACGGCCAGCTGGTAGGCCCAGAGACCGTCGGCACGTTTGAGTACGAAGTCGCCGACTTCGCCAGCGACGTCCTGCGTGATGCGTCCCTGGATGGCGTCGTCGAACACCAGCGTGGTGAAGTCGGTGACGCGCAAGCGGATGGCCGGGTCGCGTGCTTGCGCCTGGGCCGTGCCGTGTGGCTGCACGCAGCGGCCAGGCACGCAGCGCCGATGGATGCCGGCATGCGCTGACAGGTCGTTGCGGCTGCAATGGCAGGCAAATGCCAGGTCGCGTGCAACCAGGCCGGCGAGTGCCGCCTGGTAGTGCTCGTCGCGCTGGCTTTGACGCAGCACGGGTTCGTCGGATTCCATGCCCAAGGCAGCCAGCGTGTGCAGCTGCAGTTCGCTTGCGCCGTGGACGGCGCGTGGCGGGTCCAGGTCTTCGATCCGCACCAGCCAGGTACCGCCGGCATGGCGCGCCAGCAGCCAGCTGCCCATCGCCGCCACTAGCGAGCCCAGGTGCAGCGGGCCGGTCGGGGAGGGTGCGAATCGGCCACGGTAGTTGCCGCTGCGATCCCTGCTGCTCGACGCTGTACTGCGAAGGTCCTGCGCGTTGGTTTTGGAAGTGCCCATTGCACTTGAATTTAACCCGTACCTGCCACACTTTGGAGATAAGTGGCGCCCGTCGCGTCATCGTGGAAGTCGAAACATGTTCAAGCGCATCGGATTGTTCCTGGCCACCAACATGGCGGTCCTGGCCCTGGTCAGCGTCATCCTGTCGGTCTTGCAGGGCGTATTTGGCATCAGCCTGGGCAACAACGGTGTCCTGCTCGTATTCGCTGCGGTCTTCGGTTTCGGCGGTGCATTGGTGTCCTTGTTGCTGTCCAAATGGATGGCCAAGCGCAGTACCGGCGCGCACGTCATCGACAAGCCGCGCAACGAAGGCGAGCAGTGGCTGCTGGCGACGGTGCAGCGGCAGGCGCAGGCGGCCGGGATCGGCATGCCCGAGGTCGCGATCTACGATGCGCCAGAAATCAATGCCTTCGCCACCGGCGCCAATCGCAACAAGGCATTGGTCGCTGTGTCCACCGGCCTGCTGCGCGCGATGAGCCGTGACGAGGCCGAAGCCGTGCTTGGCCATGAGGTCAGCCACGTCGCCAATGGCGACATGGTGACGATGGCGTTGCTGCAGGGCGTACTCAACACTTTCGTGATCGTGCTGGCGCGGATCGTCGGACGGGTGATCGACGGCTACCTGTCCGGTGGTCGTGACGGCCCGGGCATCGGTTATTTCGTCATCGTGTTCGCGCTGGACATGGTGTTCGGGATCTTTGCCAGCATGATTGCGATGTGGTTCTCGCGCCATCGCGAGTTCCGCGCCGATGTCGGTGGCGCCCGCCTGGCCGGTCGCGACAAGATGATCCGAGCGCTGGAGCGCCTGGCACAGAACCATGGCGTCAGCACGTTGCCCAAGCAGGTGGCCGCGTTTGGCATCAGCGGCGGGCAGGGCGGTGGCCTGCGCCGGTTGCTGATGAGCCATCCGCCACTGGACGAGCGCATCGCCGCACTGCGCGATGCCAAGCTTGATGGCGATACGGTGAGGCAAGGCGTGGTGGCCTGAGTTTCCCGCCGGACACGTCCATCGGATACGCCGTTGTAGGAGCGACGTAAGTCGCGATCAGGAGTCCCGGCAAAGCGATCGCGACTTACGTCGCTCCTACAAAAAGCCAAAACAGGATCAAGAGCTCGCGGCTGAAGCCGCTCCTACTAAAAGCCGAGAGCCGGCAGACCGAAATCCCGACAGGCGAAAAGTGCGTAAATCAAAAAAGCCCCGCACTTGGCGGGGCTTTCGTTTTTTTCGGCTCGTTGCGTGGCGCTTTACTCGAAGTCGTAATCCATCTCTGGCCCGGCCTGCGCCAGGAAGTCGCCCTGGACATAGTCGATCCCGGACGAAAACAGGACCGCCATGCTCGCCGCATCCTGGACGAACACTGCGACGCTGAGGATCCCCAGGCTATTGGTCTTTTGGGCGATTTCCTGGATACGCTTCTGGTTGTCCGCGCTCTTCGGCAGGTCCTCGGTAAAGCTGTGATCCAGCTTGATCATCGCCGGGTCGAAGTGCGACAGCAACTGGAACGAGTCCAGGCCAATGCCAAACTGCTCCAGCCCCACCCGACAGCCGTGTGCCGCTACCGCCGCGACAAACTCCTGGGCCGCGCGCAGGTTGGTGAAGACCTTGGCCTCGGACAGCTGCAATACCAGTTGCTCGCCATTGACGGAATCGGCCGCCAGGCATTCGCCGATGAAGCCGGCGAGGGTTTCGTCGGTCAGCGAGGCCTGCGAGATCTTGGCCAGCAGCGTGACTGGCGCGCCGGAGCGCTGGCGTTCGGCGATCACGCTGATCGCATGCTTGATGACCCATCGATCGATGTCCCCGAGCAGGCCGTGCTCCTCGGCGATCGACAGGAAACTCGACGGCGTGACCAGTTCGCCACCGCCGCCGTCCAGCCGCAGGTAGGTTTCGTACATTGCGCCCGGCTCGCCCTTGAGGTTGATGACAGGCTGGTAGTGCAACCGGAAATTGTCCTGCTCCAACGCGTCGCGCAGCCGTTGTACCCATGCCTGGATGCGCTCTTCCTCGGCGCGGTCGACCGCGCTGGGGTCAAAGACCTCGAAGCGGTTGCCACCGACCTCGATCGACGACTGCACGCCCTGGTTGGCCTTGGCCAGGACTCGGGTCACGCTGGCGATCTTCTCGCCGATCTGGACGCCACCGATGCTGGCGGTGATCGAGGCCGAATGTTGCCCGACCTCGAATACATGCGATGAAAACGCCTTCTGGATGCGCTCGGCCAAGGTGGTGGTGGCCATGTGGTTACCGTGCAGGAGCACCGCCAAACTGTGTTCGCCGAACCGCGCAGCCACGGCGGTGCCGTCGGTCAACGCAGCGCCAAGCTCCTTGCGCAGGCGGCCGGCCAGTGCCGCCATCAGGTCGTCGGCCGAATCCAGGCCGATCTCGTGCAGCAACTGCTGGTAGTGGTCTGGCTCGAGCAGCAGCAGGCCGTGCTGGCCTTGCTTTTGGGCGGCATCGGCGACGGCATCTTCCAATGCATGCAGGAAGGTCGGGCGGTTGAACAGGCCGGTGACCTGGTCGCGCTGGCGCAGCTCCTCGACCTCGCGGGCCAGCTCGGGATCCATTTCCTGGCGCCGGAACACGACCTGCTGGCAAGGCTCGCCCTCGTAACTGGCCTGGGTGAACTCCATGATCGCGGGGAACGGGGTGCCGGCTACGTCGCGCGCCTCCAGCTCATAGCGCGGCGGTGGCGGCTCGCCCTTGCTCAGCCCCTTGAGCAGGTCCTTGAAGGCGCTGACATGTTGCGGGGCGACCATGTCCAGCAGCGACATGCCTTCGATGTCCTCGAAGTCGTCGTAGCCGAACATCTCCAGGTACGCCGAGTTGGCGCGGATATGCATGCCTTCATGGACGTAGGCGATGGGGTCGCGTGAAGATTCGATCAGCGCATCGCAGCGGCGCTCGGTCTCGCGGACCTGGGCCTCCAGCAGGCGCTGCGAGCGCCGTGCCTCCAGGTCGGCCCACTCGTTGCGTACGGCAGCGAGCAGCTGTTGCGGCTTGTGGCGCAGGGCGATGTTGCGCACTCCGGCGGTAATCGCCTGGGTCAGGCTGGCATCGTCCACGCTGTCGGCCACGGCGACCACTGGCAGGTCCTTGCCACTGGCCTCGGCCAGTTGCAGGACTTCCTCCATTGGCACGCCATTGGACTGCTGGGCGGCCATGATCAGGTCCACCGCTTGCGAGCCAAGCATCTGCTGCAGCTCCTGGGACGACTGCGGGCGCAGCGGTCGTACCGCGATGCCGGCATTGCGCAGCGTGCTGACGATGGCCTCGGCATCCTCGACGCTATCGTCGACGATCATCAGGCGCAGGGCGGTGTCTGTGGTAATGGGCATTCAGGTCTCCGTACCGAGATTATCTACACAATGATCGGTAGCGCGTCCAATCATCTGGTTACATTGTCAGGCCAATGGCGTCGTGTCACGTCGATGCAGCCCCTGCTGCAAGGGTCGTTTGCCGGGATCTCCGGCCACTTCCCGCACCAGCCGTGGCACCAGGTAGCCTGACAAGCGCGCAGCCAGCGCGGCGTGCAGGGCCAGGGCACGATCATCCCCGACCTCGAAGTGTGCGCTGCCGGCGACGCGATCGAGCTGGTGCAGGTAGTAGGGCAGTACGCCGGCCTGGAAACCGCGCTCGCTGAGCCATGCCAGCGCATCGACGGAGTCGTTGACCCCGCGCAGCAGCACGGCCTGATTGAGCAGCACGACCGGACGCGACGCCGTACCGGCGCGGCGCAGGCGTTCCATCGCTGCGTCCACGTGCGTGTCGAATTCGTTGCCGTGGTTGGCGTGCAGCACGATGGTCACCGGCCAGGGCAGCGTGTCGATCCAGTCGATCAGTTCGACGTCCACGCGTTCTGGAAGTACGACAGGCAACCGGGTATGGATGCGCAGCCGGCGTAGGTGGCCGATACCGGCCAGCGCATCGGTGAGCTCGGCCAGTTTGTGGGTCGCCAGCGACAACGGGTCGCCGCCGGACAGGATCACCTCGTCGATATCGGCATCGGCCGCGATCAGGTCCACGGCTTCGCGCCAATGCCCTGCCGCCGCCGTTTCCTGGGCATAGGGGAAGTGCCGCCGGAAGCAATACCGGCAATGGATCGCGCAACTGCCGGTGGAGACCAGCAATGCGCGTCCCTGGTATTTGCAGATCACGCCGCTACCCGCGCGGGCTGCGCCATCGCCGACCGCATCCAGGTCGAAACCCGGGACGATGCGCTCCTCGTCGACCACCGGCAGGACCTGCCGCAGCAGCGGGTCGGCAGCGTCGCCATGGCGCATCCGGGCGATGAAGCCACGCGGCACCCGCAGCGGAAACTGGGCGACGGCCGCATCGGACAGGCTCGCGGCCAGCGACTCCAGGCCAAGCAGGCCCAGCAGCTCGCGCGGATCGCGCACGGCATCGCGCCATAGCCGCTTCCAGTCCGCAGGAGGACGGTCGGCGGTCGAATCAACGGTCGAGCTGGTAGCAGGTACCGCGGCGGCATCAAGCCGTACGGGCTGCAGGGCGGGGGAGGCTGCAGGTATCATGTTGCGTCCAGTTTTCCGGGCGCCCCGGCACTGGGGAACGCCCGAATCCACTATTCTAGCCGCCCTCGCGACGGCCCAGCAGGAGTATCGATGGCCAGTTACGGCATGAACGACGTCAAGAACGGGTTGAAGATACTGGTCAACAATGAGCCGTGTGTCATCACCGAGACCGAGTACGTCAAGCCCGGCAAGGGCCAGGCGTTCACGCGGATCAAGTACCGCTTCATCAAGTCCGGCCGCGTGGTCGAGCTGACCATGAAGGCGACCGACGACCTCGAAGCCGCCGACGTGGTCGAGACCGACATGCGGTTCCTGTACGCCGATGGCGAGCACTGGCACTTCATGGACCCCGAAAGCTTCGAGCAGGTCCAGGCCGACGAGTCCGGCGTCGCCGACGCCGCCCTGTACCTGAAGGGCGAGGAAGACTGCATAGTGACGCTGTGGAACGGCAGCCCGATCGCAGTGCAGCCGCCGAATTTCGTCGAGTTGCAAATCGTCGAGACCGATCCTGGCGTGCGCGGCGACACCTCTGGCGGCGGCGGCAAGCCAGCCAAGCTGGAAACCGGTGCCATGGTCCGCGTGCCGCTGTTCGTCAACCAGGACGAGCTGATCAAGGTCGATACGCGCTCGGGTGAGTACGTCAGTCGCGTCAAGTGACCCGACGCTCGGTTAGCGCGCATCGGGTCATCCTGAGCCGTAGGCGAAGGATCTGCTTTCTGCGACAAATTCCGACGAAACGCAGAGCCAAAACAGATCCTTTGCTACGTTCAGATTGACAGTGATGTCGGAGCAACCACCTGAAGCCATGACAAACCCGCCGACGCCAGAACCCTGCGACCTGCTGATCGAAGCCGGCTGGGTTGTCCCCATGCAGGCGCTCCAGCCGCACGATACGGTGCTGCACGACCACGCCGTCGCCATCCGTGGCGACAGCATCGTCGCAGTACTGCCCACGGCGCAGGCACGCATGCGGTTCAAGGCCGCACAAACGGTGTCGCGCCCAAACGCGGCGCTGATCCCCGGCTTTGTCAACGCCCACGTCCACAACCCGATGACCCTGTTGCGCGGTGTCGCCGACGACCTGCCGCTGATGGAATGGCTGCAAGGCCACATCTGGCCGCTGGAAGCACAGTTGATGGCGCCCGATTACATCGCCGACGGTGTCACCCTGGCGATCGCCGAGATGCTGCGTGGCGGCACTACCTGTTGCAACGAGAACTATTTCTTTCCCGACGTGCAGGCCGCGACCTACGCACGCCACGGTTTCCGCGCGTTGGTCGGGCTGCCGGTGATCGACTTCCCGACGGCCTGGGCGCGCAGCGACGACGAATACTTCGACCGTGCCTGCGAGGTCCATGACCAGTGGCGCGGCCACGCCATGATCGGCTGTGCCTTCGCGCCGCATGCGCCGTACACCGTGTCCGACGCCAACTTCGAACGCATCCGGATGTTGTCCGACCAGCTCGACATCCCGGTGCACTGCCACACCCACGAAACCGCGCACGAGATCGAGGAGTCGCAGCAGAAATACGGGCAGCGGCCGCTGGCACGGCTTGATCGCCTCGGCCTGGTCAACGACCGCTTCATCGCCGTGCACATGACCCAGCTCACCGACGCCGAAATCGCGCTGTGCGCGCAACGCGGCGTCAGCGTGGTGCATTGCCCGGAATCCAACCTCAAGCTCGCCTCGGGCTTCTGCGAGGCCGACAAGCTGCATCGCGCCGGCGTCAACCTGGCCATTGCCACCGACGGCGCCGCCAGCAACAACGACCTGGACATGTTTGGCGAAATGCGGACCGCGGCCCTGCTTGCCAAGGCTGTCTCCAAGGATGCCTCGGCGCTGGATGCGGCGACTGCGTTGCGCGCCGCGACGTTGGGTGGCGCCAAGGCGATGGGACTGGATCACCTGATTGGTTCGATCGAGGCCGGCAAGCAGGCCGACCTGGCCTGCGTCGACCTGGGCCAGATCGAAAGCCAGCCATTGCACAACGTCATCTCGCAACTGGTTTACGCCACCGGCCGCCACCAGGTCACCGACGTCTGGATCGCCGGCAAGCCCAAGCTGCGCGAACGCACGCTGGTGGACATCGACGCGGATGCCGTGGTCGCCAATGCCGCCCAATGGCGCGACCGCATCGCCACGATCGAGATCCCACGATGACCCAAGCTGCCGCTGGTAATTTCTCGCAAGCCGAGCTCGACAAGTTCAATGAGCTGGCGCATCGATGGTGGGACCCGGAAGGCCCGCAGAAAGCGCTGCACGCGTTGAACCCGGTGCGGCTTGGTTACGTCGCCGACCGCCTGTCATTGCGTGATGCCGAGGTGCTCGACGTCGGCTGCGGCGGCGGCCTGCTCAGCGAGTCACTGGCGGGCGAAGGCGCGCGGGTGACGGCCATCGACCTGGCGCCAGACCTGCTCAAGGTCGCGAAGCTGCACAAGCTCGAATCCGGGATTACCGTCGATTACCGCCTCACGTCCGTCGAATCGCTGGCCGCCGGGCAACCGGGAAGCTTCGACGCGATCACCTGCATGGAAATGCTCGAGCATGTCCCCGATCCGGCGTCCGTGCTGTCTGCTTGCGCAAGTTTGCTGAAGCCGGGTGGTCGCCTGTTCGTGTCCACGCTCAACCGCACGCCCGCTGCCTTCGCGTTGGCGATCGTCGGCGCCGAATACATCGCGCGGCTGTTGCCCAAGGGCACGCATCAATACCGCGACTTCATCAAGCCTTCCGAGCTTGCCACCTGGTTGCGTGCCTGCGACTTGCAGTTGGAAGATGTCAGCGGCCTGATCTACCAGCCATGGCGCAATGCCGCACGGTTGGGCACGCGCACTGACGTGAATTACCTCGCGTGTGCCGTCAAGCAGGTAACAACCCAGGAACCAGCGAATGGGGAATAGGGAGTCGGAAAAGCAGGCAGTCCTGCCGCAGTTTCCGAAGCTCGTGCTGTTCGACCTGGACGGCACCTTGCTCGACAGTGCACCCGACTTCGTCGCGACGATCAATGCGCTGCGGACGCAACGCGGCGAGCCGACCATCGACGATGGCACTGTGCGCCCGCATGTCTCGCGTGGTGCACGCGCAATGCTGGCCGCAGGATTCCCGCGCCTGGACGAGGCGGCGCGTGAAGCGCTGGTGCCAGCCTTCCTGGAGCAGTACCAGCGTGAGCTGGCCCGGCATGGCGCGCCGTTCGATGGCGTTCCGGCTTTGCTCGATGCGATCGAAGCCGCCGGCAGCCGTTGGGGCATCGTTACCAACAAGCCGGAATACCTGGCAAGGCAATTGCTGCCGCTGCTCGGCTGGGAAACCCGCTGCGCCGTACTGGTGGGCGGCGACACCCTGCTGGTGCGCAAGCCTGATCCGGAGCCGTTGTTGCATGCGGCGCGGGTGCTTGGCGTCGAAATCGGCGATTGTGCTTACGTCGGCGATGATGCACGTGACATCGAAGCCGCGCGCTCCGCTGCGATGCATTCGATCGTGGCGTTGTGGGGCTATCGTGGCGAGGATGACGATCCGGCGACCTGGTTGGGCGACGTGATGGCGGCTGCCCCGTGCGATCTCCAGAGTCCAGCGGTATGGGCGACTCCCATTTAGGAGCGACGTTAGTCGCGATGTTTTTCCGGGCATGCTGGTCGCGACTTACGTCGCTCCTACTAGTCGCTCCTACAATAGGCGCATGACCGAGTCTTCCGGCAGCGACACTTTTACCGAAAAATGGCGTGCACGCTGGCCGGAATGGCGCGTGGCCGAAGTCTTCGTGCCGCGCGACGAGCGCGAACGCATGTTGGCCTGGTTTGCGTTGCGCCAGGAGCTGACCGATGCCGCCTGGGGCGGTAGCGACCCGCAACCTGGCGAAGCCAAACTGGCCTGGTGGGCGGAAGAGCTGGACGGCTGGGCGCACGGTCGGCGTCGGCACCCACTGGGCCAGGTCCTGCAGCGACAGCTAGTGCCCTGGGGCATGCTGGTGGCCTGCCTGCCAGCACTGCATGCTAGCCGCGAGCCTGCAGGCGACACGACACAGGCGATCGAAGTCCTTGAACCTTTTGCCGAAGGCGTGGCTGGCGTGGCCGCGACCCTGTATCACAGCGACACGCCCGCGCCGGCCCGCAGCGTGGTCGTCGGCCTGCTGGCCGAGCGCCTGTTGACGCAGGGTGTGGGTGCGGTCCCCCGGCACATCCAGGTCGATGGCGGCAGCGCCGACCCGGATGCCGCGGCACGGGCCTGGGCCAACGAGTTGTTGCAATGCTGGCCGCCTGCCCACGATGGCACACGTCCAGGCAGGATCCATGCCGCCCTGCTGCGGGCGCGCCTGCAGGCTTTCGCGGCCGACAAGCAGGCATCATTGGTCGCTGTGTCGTATTGGCGGGCCTTGCACACCGCGTGGCGCGCCGCGCGCGGCTAAGCCACACCTGCCTGGCTCAGGCCAGCCTGATTCATGGCTGCCTGGACCAGAGCCGCAACAGCGCCAATACGCAGTGTTTCGCATGCAGACGGGGGCAAGTGGACGGCTTCGTTACAATGGGCGCCTGCTTTTCACGAATCCCCTGTCACGATTTTTTGTCACGGCGCCCGTAGTGTCCCTTTCCCCGACCCCCTCATCGCTGCTCCCCGATGTCGCCCATGACGCGGCGGCGCTTGCACGCCCGCTCGACTGGGTTGGCATGGAACGGATCGCGTTGCCGTTGCGCATCGCCGATGGTGCTGGCAGCACATTGCAGGTCGCAGCTTCGGTCGATGTCGGTGTCGACCTGCGCGACGCCGACGCCCGTGGCATCCATATGTCGCGGCTGTACTTGCGCCTGCAGCAGGCCTTCGCCAGCGAGGCGGTGACGCCAGCCGGCCTGCGCAGGGTGCTGCAGGATTGCGTGGAGTCGCAGCAGGGCCTGTCGGGCAGTGCGAGGCTGGCGCTGCGCTACGACCATCTGTTGCAGCGCGCCGCACTGGCTAGTGGCAACAGTGGCTGGAAGCGTTACCCGGTGACCATCGAGGCGACACTGGCCGATGGCCACCTGCGGGTGGCGTTGTCGCTGTCGGTTGAATATTCCAGTACGTGCCCGGCGTCCGCGGCGCTATCGCGGCAGGCCAATGCCGACCGATTTGCAAACGACTTCGCTACCGCGCGACCGTTGTCCAGTGAAATGGTGCAGGACTGGCTGGCGTCCGAACGCGGCCTGGCCGCAACCCCGCATGCGCAGCGCAGCCGCGCCGAAGTGCGTGTCGAGTTACGTCCTGCCTTCGACGAACTGCCGGTGACGGCACTGGTGGATGCATTGGAAGCCGCGCTGGGCACCCCGGTGCAGACCGCGGTCAAGCGCGAGGACGAGCTGGCCTTCGCCGAACTCAATGCCGCCAACCTGATGTTTTGCGAAGATGCCGCCCGGCGGATCGCGGCGACCCTGTCCGCCGAGCCGCGGGTGGAGCGGTACGACGCGACCGTGTCGCATTTCGAGAGCCTGCATCCGCATGATGCCGTGGCGCGGGTTTCAGGTTGCAATACCGCGTGACCTGACATCCCCCTCGCCCCGCCTGCGGGGTGAGGGACAGCTTCGCGCAGCGAAGCAGGGTGAGGGGTGCCGCTGTTGCGATGCTCTGGCAAGAGCGCCCCTCATCCGCCCTTCGGGCACCTTCTCCCCGTGTACGGGGAGAAGGGAAAATCTACTTCGTACCCGAAGCCTCCAGCACCAGCATCGGATCCACGCGCGTGGTGAACCAGCTCATGCCCCAGTGCAGGTGGGGTCCGGTCGCGCGACCCGTGGCGCCAACCGCGCCGATCACCTGGCCCTGTTCGACGCGATCACCTGCTTTCACGTCGAGCCGCGACAGGTGCAGGAAATTACTGCTGACACCATGGCCGTGGTCAAGCAGTACGGTGCCACCGGTCAGGTAAAGATCGGGATCGGCAAAGGTGACGATACCGGCCGCGGGCGCCTTCACCGGCGTGCCCTTCGGTACCGCGATATCCATGCCCGAGTGCCCTGACGGCGCCGCCTGTCCGTTGTAGACACGCGCGTTGCCAAAGCGACCACTGATGCGGCCTTTCACCGGCCAGATGAAGGCCTGCTCGTAATCGTCGCGGGCATCGTCGCGTTTGCGGGCGGCCGAGACGCGCTCTTGTTCGCGCTGGATGCGCGCAGCGATCTCCGGCGGTGGGTTGACAGTCTTGGGCGGTACGCCGTTGATACGTTCGACCGGCCAGTCCCGCGAGTCCACGGCCATGCGGTAGGTCACGGCGTCGGCGCCGGGCGCACGCACGCGCACAGTGACATCGCCAGTTGCATTGCGGTCGACGCCAAATACGAAGCTGCCATCGCCTGACACCCGCACCGGCTGGTCGTCGACCTGCACCTCGTCGCCGGGGTCGGCATGACCAATGACCAGAGCGCCTTGCGACGCGCTGGCCGGGACGACCTCGGCCGGGGCTTGCGTGGCCAGGTAATCATCCAGCGCCGTGGATTGCTGTGCAACGGCCACACCCATGCACGCGAACAGGGCACTCCAGAGCAGGGCGGAGCGCATGAAGCGGTGAGTCACGCCACGACTCATCGCGCGTACTCGAGCCGCTGCCCTTGTGCGTTGCCAACCAGCTGCGTCCCGTCCCAGACCTGTACGCCATTGACCCAGGTCGAGGCGAT
>RCMY010002462.1_pt1 | contig 16813 bp, 17 predicted proteins | sample 2041341 | NCBI WGS metagenome assembly RCMY01 (sample SAMN09708234, study PRJNA481090) | Marine sediment metagenome, whole genome shotgun sequencing project. | reverse complement strand
TACGGGCGTCGTAACATTCACGAACGTTCAGCCCGAAGGACTGCGTCGCGAAATCGACGATGGTCGTGGTGCCGCCCCACGCCGCCGCTCGGGTGCCCGTCTCGAAATCGTCGGATGCGACCGTGCCGCCGAATGGCAAGGCCATGTGGGTGTGCACATCGACGCCGCCGGGGATGACATAGCGGCCGGTCGCGTCGAGGACCCGTTCGGCGCCGCCCTCGGCCGAAACCGCCAAGTCGGAGCCGGGGCTCAGCAGCGCAACGATCTTCTCGCCATCGACCAGCACCTCGGCGAAGTCGGCACCGGTTGATGAGATGACCGTGCCACCCTTGATGAGAATCGTCATGACAGCTCCCTAGCTCGTCGCTTGTATTGCTCCAACGAGGGCGTCGATGCCCTCATCGAGTTCTTGTTCGTTGGTCGCCAGCATCGGAGCCAGCCTGATGACATTGCCATACAACCCACCCTTGCCGACGAGAAGACCGCGCTCCTTGCATGCGTCGAGGAGGCGGCCGGCGATGGCCGAGTCGGGGTCGATGCCTCCGGGCTGGACCATTTCGATGGCCTGCATCAAGCCCCTGCCTCGCAGTTCGGCGATCCAGTCGGTGGCGTCGACCACCGGTGTCAGCCGCTCGGAAAGGCGGGCGCCCATCTTCTTCGCGTTCCCCTGCAGATCGTGGTCTTGCACGTATTTCAGCGTGGCCCGGCCGGCGGCGGCGGACAGGGGATTGCCGCCGAAGGTCGAGAACGACAACACGTCGATGCAGTTCATGACTTCGGCACGGCCCACGACGCCCGCGAGGGTGATGCCGTTGCCCACGCCCTTGGCGAAGGTCAGCATGTCGGGGATGATGCCGTGGGCCTGATAGCCCCAGAAGTGTTCGCCGGTTCGACCCCATCCGGTTTGGACTTCGTCCGAGATGAACAGGATCTCGCGGTTGGCCAGTTCTTTGCCCATCGCGCCGAAGAATCCGTCCGGGGGCGTGGCGAAGCCGCCCACGCCCTGAATCGGCTCGGCGATCATGGCCGCGACCCGACCGGCGGTTCCCATGTCGATCATCTGCACCAAGTCGGCCACGCACGCTTCGGTGAAGGCGTCGTCGTCGAGATCGCGGAACGGCGATCGAAGGCGGTAGCCGCCCTGGATGAAGTTGACGTTGAGGGCGGACATGTTGGCGACCGACCACGAACCCTGCGCGGTGAGTGCTTGCGCCGAGTACGACCGCCCGTGGTAGCTGTTGCGCATGGCCAGCACCTCGTTGGAGCCCCGGTACGCGCACGCGGTCATCACTGCGGTGTCGTTGGCTTCGGTGCCCGAGGCGGTGAAGAATACCCGCGCATCGGGAATGCCAGATACCGCGGCAACCTCTTCGGCGAAGGCGATCATCGGTTCGGACAAGTAGAGCGTCGAGGTGTGCATCACCTTTGCGGCCTGCTCTTGCACGGCGGAGACGATCTCGGGAATCGAGTGGCCGATCATGGTGGTGAGCACCCCACCGAACCAGTCGAGGTAGCGGTTGCCCTCGAGGTCCCACACGTACGAACCCTCGCCGCGGTCGATCGAAATCGGCTCGGCGTGCAAGGGCTTGAGGTAGGAGGGGAGTACGGCCTTGTAGCGGGCGAGGAGGTCCTCGGTGGCGGTCATCGTGTCCCTCGGGGTCAGGCTTCGGCCAGGGGGCCGTACATGTCGGGGCGGCGATCTCGATAGAACGCCCACTGGGCGCGGGTTTCGTCGATCAGCGCCAGGTCGAGATCGCGAACGACGAGCTCTTCATCGGTGTCGCTGGCGGTTCCGTCGACGAACTGACCGCGGGGGTTGGCGAAGTACGACGTCCCGTAGAAGTCGTTGTCGCCCAACGGTTCGACACCGACGCGGTTGATGGCGCCCACGTAGTACATGTTGGCGGCGGCCGACGCGGTCTGCTCGAGCTGCCACAGGTACGCGGAGAGCCCGCGACTGGTGGCCGACGGGTTGAACACGATTTGTGCGCCGGCCAGACCGAGCGCTCGCCAGCCCTCCGGGAAGTGGCGGTCGTAACAGATGTAGACCCCGACCCTGCCGACCGCGGTTTCGAAGATCGGATACCCCAAGTTGCCGGGGCGGAAGTAGAACTTCTCCCAGAAGCCGTTGACCTGGGGAATGTGGGTTTTGCGGTACTTGCCGAGGTAGGTGCCGTCGGCGTCGATGACGGCGGCGGTGTTGTAGAGAATGCCGGGCTGCTCCTCCTCGTACATGGGGAGCACGGTCACCATGCCGAGTTCTTTCGCCACCGACTGGAAGCGCTGCGTGATCGGACCCTCGGGAATGGCCTCGGCGTACTCGTAGAACGCCGCGTCCTGGACCTGGCAGAAGTACGGACCATAGAACAACTCCTGGAAGCAGATGACCTGGGCGCCCTGGGCGGCGGCCTCGCGCATGCGCTCCTCGTGGAGATCGATCATCGACTCCTTGTCCCCGGTCCATGCCGTCTGGAGAATCGCTGCCTTGACCATGTTTGTCCGTTCTCTGGCCGCGAGCGGCCATTGTCACAGCCCGCCTCTTGCCGGCGGGCTTCCCCTGTCACAACGTTCGATTCCAACCCGGATCAGCGCGGTGGAACCACGCTGCCCCTCGGTCAAGAATCGGTTGCACTTCGAACTGTCTGCGACCAGTATCTGTGCCAGACGTTCCGAGCACAAGGAAAGCTTTGTGCCAGACAAAACAGTTGACACGATCGAAACACTTCCGATCGACGATCTTGTCGATCGCACGCCGAACGGCATCGCGCAAGCGATTGGCCGACTCATCAGCACCGGTGAGCTCGTCGTCGGACAGAAATTGCCGACCGTTCGAGAGGTGGCGCGCCAATTTGGCGTGAGCCCGACGACGATCAGCGACGCGTGGCGGATCCTCCAGCGCCACGGTGCCATCGACACCGAGGGGCGGCGCGGCACATTCGTTCGCGGGGCGCGGCGGGGCGCGGCCCCGGGTCGGTACTGGCGAGTTCCGGTCGATCCGGGTACGTACGCCGTCGACCTGTCGACCGGCACGCCCGACCCCGGTTTGCTCCCGCCCACGCAGCCGGCGTTCGGCCGCGTGTCGCTCGATCTCCCGGTGTCGTCGTATCTCGATGCGCCGGTGCTGCCCGACCTCGAGGTCGAGTTGCGCGGCGACTGGCCGTTTGAGCCAGAGCTCCTCACCATCGTCAATGGAGCGCAGGACGGTCTGGACCGCTTGGTTCGTGCCCTCGTCAACGTCGGCGACGTCGTGCTCGTCAATGACCCCGCATTTCCTCCGCTGCTCGACATGATCGATGCGGTCGGCGGCCAGATCGTCGGGATCGGAATGGATGACGAGGGTGCCCGGCCCGACGAGGTGGAGGCAGCGTTGGCCCAGCGGCCGGTGGCTTTGTTCCTCCAGCCGCGGGCGCACAATCCCACCGGCGTGTCCACGTCCCCGCGGCGAACCCGAGAACTGGCGGAGGTTCTCGATGACACAAACGTGGTGATCATCGAGGACGACCACTCGGCATATGTCAGCGGGTGCCCGCTTTCCAGTCTCGGTGAGTATCTCCCCGACCGCGTGGTGCACATCCGCAGCTTCTCGAAATCCCACGGCCCAGACCTTCGCCTGGCGGCGGTTGGGGGCGCGGCCGCGCCGATCGACAATGTGGTTCGGGGACGGCGCATGGGACCGTCCTGGAGCAGTCGCCTGCTCCAGCAGGTGCTGCTCTCCATGTTGCAGGACGCCTCGACGCGGGACTTCGTGCGGCGGGCCGAGGGCGAGTACGTGCGGCGGCGGGCCGCGTGGATCAGTGCACTGGATGCCCGTGGCGTGGCGGTGGGTGGCACCGCTGGTATCAATCTGTGGGTGCCGGTCGACGACGAACAGAATGCGCTGGTTGCGCTCGCCGCCAATGGCGTCGGCGCTGCGCCCGGTACGCCGTTTTGTGTGCGCCGGTCCAGCGAACCGCACATTCGCATCAGCATTGGGAACGTCGCCGGCGAGGTCGAAGACCTGGCCGATCTCATCGCCCTTGCCGCCCACGTTCAACCCGGAGGATCCATATGATCGATGTACGAGCCCACGCCATGACGTGCCTGGAGGAGGACCGGATCATGGCTGTGCTCCGGCAGATCCCGCGAGAATATCTCGTGCCGTTGGCGGACATCCTGGTCGAGTCCGGGGTCCGGAGCCTCGAGATCACCCACGACTACGCGGACGCTACCGACGACGTCGCCTTCCTCAGCGAGCGGTTCGGCGAGCGCGCCTCGGTCGGCGTCGGCACCACGTGGACGGTTGCGCAGGCCGAGTCGGCCGCAGCCGCCGGGTCGACGTTCTGCGTGTTGCCGGGCGTCGACATCGAAACAGCGCGGCGGAGCGCCGAGCTCGGCATGCTCACCTTGCCGGGGGTCCAGACCCCCGCCGAGATCCAAACCGCTATCCGCGCCGGGGCCGACGTCTTGAAGTTCTTCCCGGCCGATCCGCCCGGCGCGTCCTGGCTTGCCCAGGTAGCACCGGCCTACCCGCAGAAACCCTTCATGGCGACCGGCGGTGTCACCATCGACTCCATGGCCGACTTCTTCGCTGCCGGCGCGATTGCGGTCGGCATGGGCGACACGTTGTTCGGTGATTATCGCAACCCTGACGTCGACCTGATTCGACGAGTCGTTTCCGAGGCCGCCCCGTCATCATGAAGCCGCTGGGAGTCGTCGTCGCCTGTTTCTTGCTGGGCGCATGTGGCGGTGACGACACGGATTCACGCGACACCGACCCATCGTCGACGACAACCGAGGTGCTGCTCGAATCGGCGTCGGCCGTCGCTGAGCTTCAGGCACTCTTCGCGGATGCGCAGGGCTCGGGATCGGCAACCAGCCTCGACGTGTGCCCCCTCGGCAGAATGCAGCGAAACCTCGATGATCTGTGGGTTGACAGCGACGGCGCCTTGACAGAGCCAGGATTGAACGGCACACGGTCGACGTCGGTGTATGCCTTTGCGCCGGGCTTCTCGGCAATGGTCAGCTGCGATCGGTATGCCAATGACGGAGAATCAGCCGGTGGTATCGGGGTCTTCGCAATGCTTGCGCCGACTTCGGTGCGGGCGTTCGTCGAAGCATTCGCCGTGGTCGACGAGACGGCTCCGCCGGAGATCTCGGTCGACGAGGCGGGCCGGTCACAGGGTGGTCAGTTCTACCGGGTGTGTGTTCGTTACCCCGACGACGAGGTCAGCAACTACTGCGAGGTCGACTGGCTCAGCGGCGACCTGTTGCTCGGCACCTACGTTGCGGGGGCCAACGCCACCGACGCCGACCTGGCAGCGGTCGAGGCGGTCTTCGCCGCAGAGTTGCCGCGGTATGTCGAAACCCTCGGCGAACCCTGAGTCGAAACCAACCCTTGACCGAGTGGGTGGTTGTGGTTCTACGGTAGGTCCATGACCGACGACGGCAATCCCGTGGTGTGCACGCTCACCACCAAACAGCTGGTGACTCGACGGCTCGAGTGGCAGTCGATCGGTGACGACGCCCTCGACCGGCAACAGATCGACGGGGGAGTGGCATTGTGGTTTCCGGCCGAGCTGGCGGACGACGTCGCCGATCTGGCCGATCGGGAACAAGGCTGTTGTGGCAGCTGGCTCGATACGGCGGTGTCGGTGGAGGGCGATCGAATTCGCCTCGAGGTAACCACCGAGAACCCGGACGGCTACCCGGTGATCATCGCCATGGCGGGTTTGGCCGGGGAGGACCCGGTGCTCAGACCTTGACGATCAGCTGGTCGAGGCCGCGCAGGTTGATGCGTCCGTTCCAGGTGGGGGTGCCGACGACTTCGGCGTGAGGGAACCGGCGGATGAACGACCCGCACGCCACCTGGGCCTCGAGCTTCGCCAACGATGCCCCCAGGCAATAGTGGGCGCCGCTGCCGAACGAGATGTGTTGTCCGGCGTTCGCGCGGTGCAGGTCGAGCTGGTCGGCGGTGGGACCCCACATGTCGGGGTCGTGATTCGACGACGCCAATCCGGCCAAGACGAACGATCCCTTGGGAATGGTCCGATCGCCGTAGGAGATGTCGCTGGTCGCGATTCGTCGCGAGAACTGCACCGGCGACACATGGCGAAGCAGCTCGTCGACCGCATTGGCGTCGAGCGAAGGATCGTCGCGCCACAGGCCGAGCTGGTCGGGATTGCGAAGCAGCTCGTAGATACCCGTGCCGATGAGATTGACGGTGGTCTCGTGGCCGGCGATGAACAACAGCACCACTTGGTCGACAAGCTCTTCGTCGCTGAGGTGATCGCCGTCCTCGTTGGCGTCGATGAGTGCGGTCAACAGATCGTCGGCAGGGTTGGCGCGCTTCCAGGCGATGACCGAGTCGATCTGGTCTCCCATCTTCACGCCCGCCTCGATCGCGGCTCGGGCGTCGTCCTCCGACAGGATCGGGTCGAGGGTCTTCACCATGGCACTCGACCAGTCACGAATCTGCACCTTGTCGGCTTCGGGCATGCCGAGCATTTCCGAGATCACGTCGAACGGCAACGGAAACGCCAGCTGTCCGACGACGTCGCCCGTGCCGGCGTCGGCGATTTCGTCGAGCGCGACGTCGACGAGTTCTTGCACCCTGGGCCGCAGGGCCTCGATGACGCGAGGGGTGAACGCCTTGCTGACCAGCCGTCGCAGACGGGTGTGGTCGGGGGGATCGGTGTTGAGCATCGACGTGTCACCGCGCAACTCCGCGTCGGGAAACAGCTCGTCGAACATTTGTTGGCGCTCGTTGTCGTCGTCGCTCGCGTTCGCCTCGTCGACACTGAGTTTGGGGTCCCGAAGCAGTCGAAAGCAGTCGTCATAACGAAAGATCGCCCACGGCCCGGCCAGCGTCTGCTGGACCGGCAGCAGGTTGCGCATCTCGGCGAAGTGGGGGTACGGGTCGGCCATGTAGCCCGGTTCCAGCGGATTGAAGAACACCTCGTCGCTCACGGTCACCGCGGGTCCCCTCTCGTCATCGCACCCGACGCGTGACGTTACAGGCCGAGAATGCGGTGTCTCGCATCGCTTTTGTTCCAAGCAGACCAGCGGGGAAGTTTCGGCGCGCCGGAACGGGACCCTCTGGTGTCGGTAGAGTTGCCGCCGTGGGAATCCGATCTGTCGAACAGCGCCTCGAGCGAGCCGTCGAAGGGCTTTTCGGCCGCATGTTCAAGAGCTCGGTCCGTCCGGTCGAGATCGGTCGCAAAGTCATGCGCAGTATGGACGTGGGCCGGTCCGTCGGCGTGCATGGCGAAGTCGTGGTGCCCAACGCTTTTCAGGTCGGCCTCAGCCCCGCCGACCGGGCAGAGTTTCTCGACGTCGAAGAGACCTTGCTACGGGAACTGTGCGAGTCCGCCCGCGAGCACGCTCGGGAGGAGGGCTATCGCTTCATGGGGCCTCTCAAGATCGAGTTGATCGACAACCCGGCACTGCACACCGGAGCCATCGCCGTCGACGCGCGGTTGCGGCAGGCCGAAGGCGGTGCGGGCGCCGGGTCGGTGGTGCTCCCCAGCGGCGAACGTATTGTGCTCGGCGAGTTCGTGGCGACCATCGGCCGCCTACCGGAGTGTGTGATCACGCTCACCGACAGCAATGTCAGCCGGCAACATGCCGAAATTCGACCGCACGCCAACGGCTACAAACTGATCGATCTCGGGTCGACGAACGGCACCCAGGTCAACGGCGTTCGGGTGAGCGAGCACGTGCTGACCGACACCGACCGCATCGAGCTCGGTTCCAGCGTGCTCCGCTTCGAGGCGTCGTAGTCCGTGTCCGAGCAACTCCTCACCATCTTCAACGTCTGCCTTCTGGTGCTGATCTACCTGTTCTTCCTTCGCGTGCTTCGTGCGGTGTGGAGCGAGATCGGCGGACGGAGCGCGGTGCCGGTTCCCGGTCCCGCACCCGCCGCGCGGCGCCAACGCGCCGTGAGCGCCGACGAGTCGGCGCACCGAGCCGCCCAGCTCATCGTGCGCGAACCCGCCAGCCACGCCGGTCTGACCTTCACGCTCGTCGACGAGATTTCGATGGGGCGCGCTGCGGGCTGTCACATCACCCTCGACGACACGTTCGTTTCGCAGATCCATGCGCGGGTGTTTCGCAGCGAGGGGCAGTTCATGGTGGAGGACATGGGTTCCACGAACGGCACCTACCTCAATCGCACCCGGGTCGGCGCGCCGATGGTCATGCACGCCGGCGACCTCGTCCAGGTCGGCAATACCGTGTTGGAGCTGGTGTGACCAGCACGGAAGGGCGCTTTCGGTGGGGCTCGGCGAGCGACACGGGCCGGGTGCGGACCATCAACCAAGATCGACTCTTCGTCGCCCCGACCTTGTTCGTCGTGGCCGACGGGATGGGCGGCCATCAGGCGGGAGAGGTGGCCGCCGAGATCGCCGTCGAGGGTTTCACCGCCGCCGGCGTTGCGAACGTCGACGAGCTCACCGAACGCATCGCGGCCGCCAACAGCGCGATTCTCGACGCCGCCAGCGACGACACCTCGAAGTACGGGATGGGTACCACCCTCACCGCACTCGCGCTGCCAACCGACGACACTGCGGGGCTGATCGTCGCCAACGTGGGCGACTCTCGCACCTACCTCTTCCGCCACGGTGACATCGCCCAGGTGTCACAGGATCACTCCTTGGTCGGCGACCTCGTTCGGGAGGGTCGGCTCACCGAAGCGGAGGCCACGAACCACCCGCGTCGCAACGTGGTGACACGAGCGTTGGGCATCGAGCACCCAGTGTCTATCGACACGTTCTCGGTGCCGATTGTCCCGGGCGACCGATTTGTCCTGTGCAGCGATGGCCTCACCGACGAGGTCTCGCCTTCGGCGATCGCGGCGGCGTTGCGACGTCTCGGCGATCCGCAAGAGGCCGCCGACGAACTCGTGCGGATGGCAAACGAGGCCGGCGGACGCGACAACGTCACCGTGGTCGTCGTCGACGTGCTCGACGACGACGGTGAATTCCCGAGCGAGTCGGACGGCCGGTCGCCGCATACGGCCGCCGCGTCAGCCGCGGCCGGGGCGTCGCAGTTTGCGGCGAAACACGCCGTCCCCGATCTGGCGTCGCCGCCGGCGCATGACCCCTTGGATGTCGCCGGATCACCTGCTCGCCAGAGCGACGAGGGTGTCCGGCCGCGTCGCATCACCGGCCGCTCGATCGGGTTTGTGCTGGCGCTGCTCGCTCTTGGAGCCGTCGCATACTGGGCGTTGAACGCGGCGGCTACCGGAACGTACTTTGTGGGCCTCGACGGTGATGATGTGGTGATCTACCAGGGACGCCCCGGCGGGCTGCTCTGGTTCGATCCGACGGTGGAAGAACCCACCGAGCTGACGGTGGCCGACTTACCCGCTGCGCAACTCGCGCGGCTGCGTGACGGCGTCGATCAAGAGTCACTCGAGGACGCCCGCGTCTTCGTTGCGAACCTGGCCGAGCAGATGCAGGACATCGAAGCGGCCGGCGGTGCCGGTGCGGTTCCAACGACAACCGTGCCCGAGGCGGTCACGACCGCGACCACCGCGACGGCTAACCCCGCGACATCGATCACCGCGACATCGACCACCGCGGCGACGGGGCCTTGACCCGATGATTGCCAAGGTGCGTCGCACCACCGAACTCGGGTTGATCGTGCTCGGCGCGCTCATCACCGGCACGGCCTACGTCCTGGCCAGCCTGGGTGACACCGCCACCATCCCCGCCAACCTGTTGCCGTTTCTCGGTGCGGTGCTGGGGCTGATGGTGCTGGCCCACATCGCCATTCGACGGCTCGCCCCCTACGCCGATCCCTTGCTGTTGCCCCTCGCAGCGTTCCTGAACGGCTTGGGCTACGTCATGGTCACTCGGCTGTCGGTCGAGCGAAACGTCCCGGGCGATCTGCCCGGTCTCCAGGCCACCTGGACCGCGCTCGGGGTCGTGGCATTCGTCGCCACCCTGATGGTGGTGCGCCAGGTTCGCCGTCTTCGGCAGTACACCTACCTCTTGGGCATCGCCGGCATCTTGTTGCTCATGACGCCGCTGATGCCGGTCGTCGGACAATCGTTTCGTGGCGCCCGAATCTGGGCGAGCTTCGGCCCGGTCAACGTGCAGCCCGGTGAGTTCGCCAAGATCGCCCTTGCCATCTTCTTCGCGGCCTATCTCGTCGACAATCGCGACCTGCTTCGGGTTGCGACGTGGAAAGTCGGGCCGCTGTGGTTGCCCGAACCAAAGCACCTCGGTCCCGTCCTCTTGGCCTGGGGGTTCTCCCTCGTCGTGATGGTCTTCGAGAAAGATCTCGGCTCATCGCTGCTGTTCTTCATGCTCTTCGTCGTACTGCTCTGGATCGCGACCGAGCGCATTTCCTATCTGTTGATCAGCCTGGTGCTGTTCGCCGGCGGCGCCACGCTCGCCTGGACGCAGTTCGCGCACGTGCAGCAGCGGGTCGATATCTGGCTCGATCCGTGGCCGCTGTACCTCGCCGAGGGTCGACAGCTCACCGAGTCGAGTTTTGCGCTGGCGGAAGGGGGCATCACCGGCACCGGTCTCGGGCTCGGGAACCCCGCCCGGGTCGACGTGGTCGAAAGCGACTTCATCTTCGCCGCCATCGGCGAGGAGCTCGGCCTGCTGGGCGCCACTGCAGTCATCCTGGCCTACCTCCTGTTCGTCGGCGCCGGCCTGCGGATCGCCGTCCGATCCGAGGGCGCCTTCGAGAAGCTGCTCGCGGTCGGTCTCACCACGCTGATGTCGATCCAGGCCTTTGTCATCATCGGCGGTGTCATCCGGGTGGTGCCGTTGACCGGTATCACGTTGCCGTTCGTGTCGTACGGTGGGTCGAGCTTGCTGTCGAACTACATCCTGCTCGCCCTGCTCGTCCGTACCTCCCATGAGGCCGAGAGCCCCGACGTGGTGGTGCCCGACCAGGCGCACGCGGCGGATGTCGGATCCGCCCGGTGAACAAACAGATTCGCCGGCTCGGCGTCGGCTTCCTCGTGCTGTACACGATGCTGTTCGTGCAGCTGAACCGCATCCAGGTGTTCGACGCGCAGGAACTGCGCGATCACGAATTCAACACCCGAGGGATCAGCCGTGACTTCGGACAAGATCGTGGTTCGATTTCGACCGCCGACGGTGTGGTCGTCGCCCAATCCACACCGGTTGAAGGTGGCGCCTTCGACTTCCAGCGCGAGTATCCCGAGGGCGACTTGTACGGTCACATCACCGGCTTCTTCTCCCTGAATTTCGGTACCACCGGCGTGGAAGATCGGTACAACGAGGAGCTGGCCGGCAAGGCGACCAAGCTCGAGTTCGGCAACCTCACCGACATCTTTCTCGATCGGTCCACCACAGCCGATATCACGCTCACGCTTCGTCACGATCTGCAGACGGTCGCCCGCGACGCTTTGGGTAATCGCCGGGGCAGCGTTGTGGCCCTCGATCCCCAAAGCGGCGCGATCTTGGCCATGTGGTCGAATCCGAGCTTCGATCCGAATGTGCTGTCGTCGTTCGATTCCACAGCCGTAATCGCCGCTCGCGATGCCCTGCTCGAAGCCCCTGGCAACCCGTTGTTGGCGAAGAGTTTTCGAGAGACCTACTTTCCCGGGTCGACGTTCAAGGTCGTCACGGCAGCGGCGGCGCTCGACAACGGCTCGGCCACCCTCGATTCGCCGGTGTACCCAGCTGCGACCGGGTACTCGCCGCCGCTGACCGACGCCACGATCAGCAACTTCGGGGGATCGAGCTGCGGCGGGCCGTTGCGCGACCTCATCCGGCGGTCCTGCAACAGCGGTTTTGCCAGGCTGGCGGCCGAAGATCTGGGCCCCGAGCCCTTGGTGGCCACCGCCGAACGGTTCGGGTTCAACCTCGTGCCGCCACTCGACCTTCCCAACGCGGCTGCGTCGAACATGCCGACCGACTTCGGTGCGCCGCTGCAGAGCGTCGACTCGTATCTCGACCGCGATCCCCGGCCGGGTGTCGTGCCGGTGCAGGTATACGAGGACACCCCCGCAATCTCGCTGTCGGCGATCGGTCAAGGCGAGGTGAAGGCAACCCCACTGCAGATGGCGCTGGTCGCAGCCGCCGTGGCCACCGACGGCAGGGTGCCCACGCCGCACGTCATGGCCGAGATTCGCAATCGTGACGCCGAAGTAATCGAGACCAACGCGCCCGGCCAATGGCGCCAAGCGATGGTGCCTAGCACCGCTGCAGCACTGCGAGAGGCAATGGTGGCCGTTGTCGACAACGGGACCGGCACCAGCATGGCGATCGACTCCGTCGTGGTGGGGGGCAAGACCGGAACCGCACAGATCGGGGCATCGCGCGACGAAACCCATGCGTGGGTCATCGCCTTCGCCGGGCCACCGCTGCAGGCGCCGACCATCGCCATCGCGGTTCTCGTCGAGGCCGATGAGGCCGTGGGGCAGCAGACGGGCGGCAGCACGGCCGGCCCGATCGCGCGTGCGGTTCTCTCTGCCGCCTTCGGCGGCTGACACGCCGCAAGGCACATCGAGATGCGCCGACGATTCGTGGCCCATGCTCCGAAACCTGACCGGTTGCGGCACTAGACTCAGCGACTATGTCCGAACAGGGTCCGACCGTATTCTCAGGTCGGTATGAACTTCATCGCCAGTTGGCGCGCGGCGGTATGGCGGACGTCTTCCTCGCGCGAGATCTTCTCCTCGACCGGCCGGTCGCCGTCAAGGTGCTTTTCTCCTCCTTCGCCACCGATCCCAGCTTCGTCGAACGTTTTCGACGTGAGGCACAGGCCGCAGCGAACCTGAGCCATCCCAACATCGTCAACGTGTTCGATTGGGGCGAAGAGCAAGGTACGTACTTCATCGTCATGGAGTACGTCGAAGGCCGCTCGCTCGCCGAGATCCTCAAGTCCGAGGGACGCCTGCACCCCGACCGGGCTGCCGAGATCGCAACCGATGTCGCCGCAGCGTTGGGTTTCGCCCACCGCAACGGTCTCGTGCATCGCGATGTGAAGCCCGGCAACGTGCTCGTTTCACCCGATGGTCACGTCAAGGTGGCCGACTTTGGCATCGCCACCGCCATGGCTGCGCAAGGGTCGACCGAATCCGACGACCCCGATCTCACCCGGGCCGGCATGGTCATGGGGACCGCCACCTACTTCTCCCCCGAACAGGCGCAGGGCAAGGCGGTCGACCCGCGCAGCGACATCTATTCGCTCGGTGTTGTGCTGTACGAGATGCTCACCGGTCAGCCGCCGTTTACGGGCGACTCCCCGGTCGGCATCGCCTATCGGCACGTCACCGAACGGCCGGTGGCGCCCAAGACCATCAACCCCGACCTCGCGGCATCGATCAACGCCATCACGCTGAAGGCGATCGCCAAAAAGCCGACGAACCGGTATCCGTCCGCGGAAGATCTGCGCAGCGACCTTCGCCGGTACCGCGAGGGTCAGCACCAAACCGCTGGTGGCGCGCCGCCGCGGCCAACCGCCGCCGGAGCCGCACCGGCTGCCGCGGCCGGTCCTGGATCGCAGGCTTCGAGCCAACCATCGGCATCGCCGCCGATCATCCCGGTGCAGCCTGCGGTCCCGGCATACCAAGAGCCCACCTACCAGCAACCCGCGGTCGACGCGACGCAGGCGATTCCCGTTGCCACCGGGGTCCAGCAGCAGCCCGTCGACCGGGCCGAGGCCGAGCGGGTGCAGCGCGCCCACATCCAGGCCCAGGAGGAATACCACGCCATTCGCCGCCGGGGAGAGGTGCGCCGTACGGCGGTTTTCGTCGTCGTACTGCTTGCGCTCATCGCCGTGCTCGGGTTCCTGGGGAAGGCCTTCATCGACACGCTTGGCGGCAGTACCGATGGCACCACGCAAGATGCGGTGTCGGTCGTCGTTCCGTCGGTGAAAGGCATGACCTTCACCGACGCCAGCAACCTCATCGTCCAAGAAGGGCTCGAGGTCGGCGAAGTCGAGTTCGTCAACAATGAAGAGGTTCCGGTCAACGTGGTCTTCGGCCAAAGCCCCGAGGCGCTCGTGAAGGTCGCCGAGGGAGCGGCGATCAATCTGACGGTCTCCGGCGGTGAAACCGAACAATCGATGCCCAACGTCGTTGGCCTGACGCTGACGGTGGCAACCGAAGAACTCACCGGTCGAGGGCTGAAGGTCACCCAGACCGCCGAGCAGAGCGAAGAGCCCCGCGACACCGTCATCGCCCAGGTGCCGGCACCCGACACCGCGCTGAAGTCCGGTGACGAGGTGCAAATCGTGGTATCGCTCGGGCCGGCGCCGCGCGAGATCCCCGACGTGAAGGGCAAGACCCTTGAAGAGGCCTCTGACATCCTCGAAGAAGCGGGCTTCAAGAACCGGCGAGAGCAACAGGAACCCTCGTCCTCCACGCCGGTCGGCAGCGTGTCGCGTACCGATCCGGCCAAGGGCACGGTGTTCGATCCGTCGGAAGAGCTCACGGTCTTCATCTCCTCGGGTGTTCCCGAATCCACGGTGCCGTCGGTCGTGGCGCTCAGCGCCGACACCGCTGCCAACATCTTGGCCGGAGCCGGATTCCAGGTGTCCATCCGAGACGAGCTGTTACCGGCCAACGATCCCAATATCGGGCGCGTCATCAGTCAATCGCCTGGTGAAGGCTCTCGGGTCAGCCAGAACAGCACGGTGACCATCGTCGTGGGACGTGCCGGAGCGCCGCCTGCCACCGGCACCCAGCCGCCGCAGACCCAGCCTCCTCAGACGCAACCGCCGCAGACCCAGCCTCCTCAGACGCAACCGCCGCAGACCCAGCCCCCGCAGACGCAACCGCCGGGCACTGCCGGTTAGAGCGCTGCGTCAGCCGCGGGGAGACGGCGAGGAGGTTTCGGCCCGAGCGAGGAACGCTCGCAGAAGGTCGTGTCCGGCGGCCGTCAGGATCGACTCGGGGTGGAACTGCACCCCTTCGACATCGAATTCTCGATGACGAAGCCCCATCACCACGCCGTCGTCCGTGCGGGCGGTGATCTCGAGGCAATCCGGGATCGAGTCAGGGTCGACGACGAGCGAGTGGTAGCGGGTGACTTCGAGCGGATTGGGCAGGCCGTTGAACAGGCCGGCGTCGGTGTGTTCGATCATCGATGTCTTGCCGTGCATCACCTGGGGAGCGCGCACAACCGTGCCGCCGAACACCTCACCGATGCACTGGTGACCCAAGCACACGCCGAGGACGGGAACCTTGCCGGCGAAATGTTCGATGATTGCATTTGAGAGGCCGGCATCGGCGGGTGTGCCCGGCCCAGGACTGATCAGCACGGCATCGGGGTCGATGGCGATGAGCTCGTCGAGCGACAGCGCGTCGTGGCGATGCACGATCGGGTCGGCGCCAAGCTCGCCGAGGTACTGCACCAGGTTGTAGACAAACGAGTCGTAGTTGTCGATCACGAGCACACGGGTAGCCACGCCGAAACGCTACCGCTCACCGTCCGATCCGGCACTCGAGTTGTCTTGCGGGGGTCCGAGGCGCTCATCGCTGGGACCGTCGGTTGCGACTGCCGTGGGATGGGCTAGCTTCTACGCCATGGCCAAACCTGCCAAGAGGCGTGTAGAAGGTGGGCGCGTGACGCCCAAGGGAACCCAGCCGGGGGACGTGCGGGGTGCCAGCACCGTCGCGCCGCCGGCATCACGGTCGAAGGGCCCGAGCCCCATGTGGGTTCCCGTGCTGATGTTCACGCTCTTTGCGCTGGGTCTCATCACGATCTTTCTCAACTACACCGCAATTCTTCCCGGCGCCACCGACAACTGGTACACCATCGGCGGCCTCGGATTGATCCTCGGCGGCATCCTCACCGCGACGCAATACCGCTGACGCACTGCTTTCCACGCACTCGGCGATCCGTCGCTGGCGCTCCTCGACGCCGATGCTGACGCAAGCGCCGACCCGGATCCTCGTCCCTCGGATCCTTGTTCTCACCTGTGAGCTGGCGCCAAGCCGACGGCGGGTAGCCAAGCCCGGGCAGCTGAGCGCGCGGTATCGGAGACCGCGCGCTTTGGAGACCGCGCGGTATCGGAGACCGCGCGCTCTTCACGCACTCGGCGATCCGTCGCTGGCGCCCCTCGACGCCGGTGCTGGCGCGAGGCGGGCTATTCGGCTGGGATCGAATCGGGGGCGGCGAGACTCGAGGCGAGCGCATTCAGAGCAGCAATGTGGTTGGCGAGGGCCCTCCGTCCAGTGGGTGTCGAGGTGTACCACGTCTTTCGGGTCCGGCCCTTGCCGACCTTCTTCACGTTGACGTACCGAGCCTCGATCAACGCACTCATCTGTTTCGAGAGATCCGAATCACTCAGCTCGAAGTGTTCGCTGAGGAAGGTGAACTCGACCTTCTTGGCGTTCGCGATGACGCCCATGGCAGCGAGTCGCTTCGGAGCGTTCAGCACCGGGTCGAGGTCGGCGAGGTTCACGTCTTCGACACCGCGGTCACGCAATCTGCGGCGGCTCGCTCGTAGATCGCGAGCCAGACCAGAGAGTAGGTGAGGTACACGACGTATGCGACGACCGCGAGGAGGCCGTTGTGCATCGTGCCCACCAACGCTTCGCCCGAATTCAGGCTCACGAGGAGCACGAAGACAAAGGCGAACTGTGTCCACAGGAGTCGGCGAGACAGGGCCCCCATCCGTGGTCGGACCCGTGAACCTCGGGCCTCTCGAACGGCCACGGCAACCAGAACCACGATGAACGCCCCGACCACGAGGACCTTCGACAGGCCGCTCAAGACCTCAAATGCCACGAACATCGGACCGACGAACGCGGCGATGAATGCCATCCATCGTTCACTGCCTCGGAGGGTCTCTTCCATCGCCGCACCTTCGGCCCGGGCAGGTCAACGAGGATGCCAAG
>RCMY010002461.1_pt1 | contig 16816 bp, 13 predicted proteins | sample 2041341 | NCBI WGS metagenome assembly RCMY01 (sample SAMN09708234, study PRJNA481090) | Marine sediment metagenome, whole genome shotgun sequencing project. | reverse complement strand
CGGCCCTTGCGGCGCACTTCAATTCCGGTGGCACGACCATTTTCGATCACCACCCGTTCGACAAATCCTTGGACCAGCGTACAGTTCTTGCGCTTCAACGCGGGGCGTAGATATGCGTTCGCCGCTGACCACCGCCGGCCCTTCCAAACGGTTTGCTCAAACGGCCCAAAGCCCTCTTGTTGCTCACCATTGTAGTCATCCGTCGTCTGATAACCCGCCTGTTTCCCTGCCTCGACAAAAGCGTGGTACAGCGGGTTCTTGCGGGGGCCTCGCGAAACGTGAAGCGGGCCGTCCGATCCCCGCCAACTGGCTTCACCACCAGATTCAGAATGCCAGTTTTCCATCCGAAGGAAATACGGCAGAACGTCTGCATAACTCCAACCCACGGCGCCCATCTGCGCCCAAGTGTCAAAGTCACGTGCGTGGCCCCGCACATAGACCATGCCGTTCACCGACGATGACCCACCAATGACTTTCCCACGCGGCACCACAAGGCTGCGGTCGCCAAGCTGCGGTTCGGGCGCGCTCACAAAGCCCCAATCATAGCGCTTCATGTTCATCGGATAGCTCAAGGCTGCTGGCATCTGGATGAAAGGCCCAATGTCCGAGCCGCCGTATTCGACAACGATCACAGAATGCCCGGCCTCGGAAAGCCGATATGCCATCGCGCATCCGGCCGAACCAGCTCCGACAATGACGTAATCAGCCTGCATGAGTGCCTCCGGTCTCGCGGTGCAACTGGGACATGACCTGACTGATTGCCGTTGCTCCGTCCGGCGCACCTTTGGAAAGCCCTTGATGCAAATACAATCCGTCGATCATCGCCGCGGTACGAAGCGCAAGCATATCCGCGTCATCGCCGACAAGCGGCCGCAACGCGTGGCATAAATTCGAGCGTAGTCGCCCTGCATAGACGCGATGCAACCGAGCCGCCGCGTCAGACGAAAGAGCCAGAACATAGAAGTTCAGCCAGGCCGCGATTGTGTCTGGGCGAAAGTTCGACGGTGCGAAGCTGCCTCGCACAATGGCTTCGATCCGCTCCATTGGCGTTGCCGCCTTGCCCAGACCGGCCCTAACTTCGCGCGCATATTCCCGCATAACATGACGCATCGCGGCCAGCAAAATATCATCCTTGCCGCCAAAATAGTGATGCGCCAGCCCGGTTGAGACGCCCGCGCGGCGCGCAATCTGGCCAACTGTGACGGCCAAAGACCCGGCCGCACCAATTTCGGCGATGGCCGCATCGATCAAGGCTGCACGTCTTATCGGTTCCATTCCTAGCTTGGGCATGGTTTTCTCTTTGCTGAAACTTCGAAATCGGGGTATCTGGTTTTTAATTGACTCGTCAATCAACAAAAATAGGGGGAATACACATGCATCTGAAATCAACTCTTTCCGCACTGGCAATCGTCGCGGCCTCGCCCGCTCTGGCTGACTGCAATGAGGTAATCTTCTCGGACGTCGGCTGGACCGATATCACAGCGACCACTGCAGCAGCCACCGTCGTGCTCGAAGCTTTAGGCTATGAGACGGACATCAAAATTCTGTCCGTACCGGTGACGTACACCTCGATGGCGCAGGGCGACATTGACGTTTTCCTTGGCAACTGGATGCCAACAATGGAAGCCGACATCGCGCCGTACCGCGAAGCGGGCACTGTCGATAGCGTGCGCGCAAACCTTGAAGGCGCGAAGTACACGCTTGCTGTCAACAAGGTGGCAGCCGACCTTGGCATCACCAGCTTTGACGATATCGTCGCGCAAAAAGATATGCTTGAGGGTCAGATTTATGGCATCGAGCCCGGCAATGACGGCAACCGTCTGATCATGGATATGATCGGCGCAAACGCTTTTGGCCTCGATGGCTTTGAAGTTGTCGAAAGCTCCGAGCAGGGCATGTTGGCGCAGGTTGCGCGTGCAGATCGCCGCGGCGAACCTGTTGTGTTCCTTGGTTGGGAACCGCATCCGATGAACGCCAATTTCGATCTGACCTATCTTGAGGGTGGTGATGATTGGTTCGGGCCGAACCTTGGCGGCGCAACGGTGTTCACCAACACGTCCGCAGGTTACGTCGACGCGTGTCCAAACGTGGGCGCTTTGTTGGGCAACCTTGAGTTCACGTTAGCCATGGAAAACGAGATCATGGCCGCGATATTGGACGATGGGCAAGACCCTGCCGACGCGGCGACGGCTTGGCTCACAGCCAATTCCGACGTTCTTGACGGCTGGCTTGATGGCGTGACCGCAAAAGACGGCGGCGACGCGATGATGGCCGTGAAAGGTGCGCTCGACCTTTAGGGGACGGGCACGTCAGCGACAAAATGCGGGACATGGTATCCGCGCTGTACCGCCGGCCGTTCAGCGAGCCGGCGGTACCATTTCAGGACTGAAGGATAGTCGCCAAGATCGGTTTCGTGCCACTCGTACCGCGATACCCACGGCCAGATCGCCATGTCAGCAATGGTGTATGTACCCACCCCGGCTCCGGCGACATAGTCTCGCCCCTCAAGCCGCGCATCCAACACCGAATAGAGCCGCGCACCTTCTGCTCGAAAGAGGGCCTCGGCCGTATCGCCTAGCGGTTTTCCGTATTTGGCGAACTGGTGAATACGCCCAAGCGTCGGCCCATGGCCCGACATTTGCCACATCAACCATTCAAGCACATTGGCTTTGTCGCCCGGCTCGCCCAGAAAACGCCCCTCGCGTTCGGCCAACCAAAGCATGATTGCGCCAGATTCCATCACGGTTTGCCCGGTCTCGCGATCCCGGGTCGCCGGTATCTTACCGTTGGGCGATACAGCGAGAAAATCAGGCTTTTTCTGCGCGCCCTCCCCGATGTTTACCGCATGCGCCTCGTAAGGAAGGCCCAATTCCTCCAGCAGGATCGAAACTTTCCGCCCATTCGGCGTCGTCCACGTATAAAGATCAATCATCTGCCCGGTCCTTCGTCATCTTGGCTTTCAATATCCAACTGCGCGCGTCAAGGTAATGGCAAGGGGGATTGAGTCCAATGGAATGGTTAACCGAGAATAAGATCCCCATCGGGAAAGCTGCTGCGTCGATCTTTGACTGGCTTCAGCTCAACGGAGCTTTCTTCTTTGACGCCTTGTCGGACATGCTGGAGGCGATGATCGACGGCATCCTTTGGGTGCTGCAGACGCCAAATCCCTTCGTCATCATCTTCGCATTCGTGGCGCTTACCTACACCCTGCAACGTAACTGGAAGCCCGCGGTCCTGACGCTGCTTGGGTTCATGTTCATCCTGAACCAAGGCTATTGGGAAGAAACCACCGAAAGCCTCACACTGGTCCTGTCAGCCTGCGTTGTCTGCATGGGTGTCGGCGTGCCGATCGGGATCGCTATGGCGCACCGCCCGCGAGCCTATGCATGGGCGCGCCCGGTGCTGGACCTGATGCAAACGCTGCCGACCTTTGTCTACCTTATCCCCGCCATCGTCTTCTTCGGCATCGGCATGGTGCCCGGACTAATCGCTACGGTAATCTTTGTTCTACCGGCGCCTATCCGGCTGACGCACCTCGGTGTGTCATCAACGCCTGCACCTTTGTTGGAAGCCGCCCAAGCATTCGGCGCAACGCCGAAACAGACCTTATGGAAAGTCGAACTGCCCTATGCGTTCCCGCAGATTATGGCCGGTTTGAACCAGACCATCATGTTGTCCCTGTCAATGGTGGTGATCGCCGCGCTTGTCGGCGCGAATGGGTTAGGTGTGCCCGTCGTGCGCGCGCTTAATCAGGTTAACACGTCCCTCGGCTTTGAAAGCGGGTTCATCATTGTGGTCGTGGCAATCGTGCTGGATCGCATGCTTCGGGTGGAAAAACCATGAGTGCCGCCGTCACATTCGACAATGTTTCCATTGTCTTCGGAGGAAATCCCGAAGCAGCCCTCCCCCTAATGGATGAAGGCCTAGAGCGCGCAGAGATCCAAACCCGCACCACACAGGTTCTCGGTGTCCACGATTGCTCGCTCCACGTTGATCCGGGCGAAATCCTTGTGCTGATGGGACTGTCTGGATCGGGCAAAAGCACACTCCTGCGGGCGGTAAACGGCCTAAACCCGGTGTGTCGAGGTCAAGTGTTGGTGGCAGACGGCGACACTCAGGTCGACGTCACCCACGCGGACGCCAAAACGTTGCGACACATGCGACTGAACAAGATTGCCATGGTCTTTCAACAGTTTGGCCTGCTGCCGTGGCGCTCGGTCCGGGACAACGTAGGGCTCGGACTTGAACTGGGCGGGATGGACCCGAAAACCCGACGCGAGAAGGTGGATTATCAACTTGATCTGGTCGGCCTGTCGGACTGGGGCGACCGCAAAGTCGGCGACTTGTCGGGCGGTATGCAGCAACGCGTTGGTCTGGCCCGCGCCTTTGTGACTGACGCACCAATTTTACTAATGGACGAGCCGTTTTCCGCCCTCGACCCCCTTATTCGCACACGGCTACAGGACGAGTTGCTGGAGCTTCAAGCGCGGCTCAATCGTACCATTATCTTTGTCAGCCACGATCTGGATGAGGCATTCAAACTAGGCGACCGCATCGCGATTATGGAAGGCGGCCGGATCGTGCAATGGGGCACACCGCGCGATATTTATTCAAACCCATCAAACGAGTACGTGGCGAACTTCGTCGCTCACATGAACCCGCTTGGTGTGCTGTGCGCGCGTGATGTGATGGAACCCATAACCAAAGAAGCGGGCGGCACGATCCATGCAGACGGCGAAATCGCTGACGTCATCAAGACGGTGTTGGAAGGCGGAGTGCCGGTCGTTGTGGTCGACGATCAGGCCCCAATCGGCCAGGTGTCGCGCAGTTCCGTTCTGCGGCGTATTCTTGGCGAAGAGCGCTTGGATTAGACGTTTCGCTTTAGTGCGAGGTATGGTCTAAACTGACAGCCGTGCGGAGAAACCGCACTGATGTGACGAGCGGGATAAATGGCCGATCCGACCGAAAGCGAAAGCCGGAAGCTTCTGGGCAGGCTGCGCGAGGCGCTGGCTGAAGACAGCGCTGGTCAGGCGCGTCTGGACCGGATCACGCATCTGATTGCGTCGTCGATGCGCACTGAGGTGTGCTCTATCTATCTGTTTCGCGACGCAGAAACTCTTGAATTGTGCGCCACCGAAGGCCTAAACCCGGACGCCGTACACCAAACGCGCATGCGGCTTGGCGAAGGCCTTGTGGGTCGCGTCGCGCGAACCGGCAAGGTTGTAAATGCGGCCGACGCGCCTTCGACCCGCGGATTTCGCTTTATGCCGGAAACCGGCGAGGAAGTGTTCTCCTCGCTCTGCGGTGTCCCCATTCAGCGCCTTGGCGAACGCTTGGGCGTCCTTGTTGTTCAGTCCAAACTGGCCCGCGCATTTTCGGAAGACGAGGTCTATGCCCTTGAAGTTGTTGCCATGGTGCTGGCCGAGATGACCGAGCTTGGCGCCTTTGTTGGCGAAGGCGAGGCCTTGCGGGCGCGACATACTTTGCCGGCGATGTTTCAAGGTAGCATTGGTCAGGAAGGCGTAGCAGAGGGCAATGTCTGGCTTCACGAGCCGCGCGTCGTTATCGCCAATCCCATCGCCGATGACCCCGAAGCCGAGACCGCGCGCCTGCGCGAAGCAGTCGACAATTTGCGGATTTCCGTCGATGATATGTTGAGTTCGGTCAGCGATGAAACCGCCGATACCGACCACCGCGAAGTCATGGAAGCCTTCCTGATGTTCGCGAACTCTCGCAGTTGGCTCCGGCGTATGGAAGAGAACATTGCGGCCGGTCTTTCGGCGGAAGCAGCTGTTGAAAAAGAACAATCCTCGGCTCGCACACGAATGTCTCAGGTACCGGACGCCTACCTTCGAGAACGTTTGCACGACCTTGACGATCTGTCGAACCGGCTATTGCGCATCCTCACGGGGCAAGGCAACGACACCGGCGCCGAGATGCCCGAGAAAGCGATATTGGTCGCCCGTAACATCGGACCTGCCGAACTTTTGGACTATGGGCGCGAACGCCTAAAGGGCATCGTGTTGGAGCAAGGATCGGTTGGCAGTCACGCCGCCATTGTGGCCCGTGCTTGGGCGATCCCTCTGATTATTCAGGCGGAAAAGGTCACGACCGAAGCGTTGAATGGCGATCACGTCATGGTCGACGGCGACCAAGGGCTAGTGCATTTGCGGCCTGACGACACTGTGGTTAGCGCTTTTCGCGACAAAATCGCGATGCAGGCGAAGGCGCAGGAGCGTTATTCAGGTATCAGATCATTGCCAGCACAGTCAAAATGCGGCTCAATCGTGGCCCTCCATATGAATGCTGGTCTGATTGCGGATCTGCCATCACTGGAGAGTTCTGGCGCTGAAGGTGTGGGCCTGTTTCGGACGGAATTGCAGTTCCTTATCCGCTCGAAAGTGCCGCGCCGGGGTGAATTGGCCGCGATCTATTCAAGGGTTTTGGATGCCGCCAACGGCAAGCCGGTGATATTCCGCACGCTTGATATCGGGTCAGATAAGGTCCTGCCCTATATGAAGCGGCAGGACGAACCGAACCCGGCGCTTGGCTGGCGCGCAATCCGGGTAGGCTTGGACAAACCCGGCGTAATGCGGATGCAGTTGCAGGCCCTAATCCGGGCCGCGAACGGACGGCCGTTGAACGTGATGTTCCCTTTTGTGGCCCAGTTTGAAGAATTCAAACGTGCGCGCGAGCATCTGTTGAACGAGTTGGAGCGCGAGAAGAAGCTTGGGCATAAGCTTCCCGAAAAGGTTGAAATTGGCGCGATGCTGGAGACCCCCAGCCTTGCATTCGCACCGAAGCAATTCTTTGAAATGGCCGACTTTATTTCCATCGGCGGCAATGATCTGAAACAATTCTTTTTTGCTGCCGACCGCGAGAATGAACGCGTGCGGCGGCGCTATGATACGTTGAACGTCAGCTTTTTGACCTTCATCGAGCAGATCGTTGCGCGCTGCGACGACACGAACACGCCGGTCAGCTTCTGTGGCGAAGACGCGGGTCGGCCGATTGAGGCGTTGTGCTTTGCGGCCATGGGTTTGCGTTCCTTGTCGATGCGCCCTGCCTCAATCGGGCCGGTGAAACACTTGTTGCGCCGAGTGGACTTGGGTGAAGCAAAGGCGATGATTGATGCCGCGCGGGTATCTGGAGTGCAATCGGTGCGGGGCGATGTGATGGAATGGCTGCGGAATTTGGCCGATTAGGGTTGGGGGTGCGCGTGACGGCTCCAGAAGCGAACCTGTAGCAACACCGCCGCCACTGCCAAACCGACTGACAGGCCAAGCCAGATGCCAACGCCGTCCAAACCAAAAGTGAACCCCAACAAATAACTCGTCGGCACGCCAACGCCCCAATAGCTGAAAGCCGCGACGATCATTGGGACCTTTGTGTCCTGCACGCCTCTGAGCATTCCAAGCGCCATGGCCTGCCCCGCGTCGACTGCCTGAAAGAGCGCGGCAACGGCCAAAAGGGCGGTGCCGACGGCGAGGATTTCCATTCTGTTAGGATCGCTTGGGTCGATAAAGACTCCAATGAGTGCTTCTGGCAGAACGATGAATACGGTGATCGTGACGAGAACTGCGATGGCAGAGAGCATGAGCGCGCTTAGGCAGGCGAGTCGCAGCGTGACAGCGTCTGAGCGGCCCCAGGCGCGGCCTGCGCGCACTGTGATGGCCTGACTGAGGCCGAGATGGACCATAAAGGTTATCGAGGCAATCTGAAGCGCGATGCCGTGCGCCGCCAGTGCAATCGTCCCGACCCAACCCATCATCACTGAAGCGATGGCAAAGAGCCCGATCTCGGACAATAATGTGATGCCGATGGGCCATCCAAGGTGAAAAACACGGGCCATAGCCTCCCAGTCGGGGCGTTGAAAATTTTGAAACAGCGTGTATTGCGGCGTCTTAACAAGGGCATAGACTACGAGGATCACCATGCCGAAGATATGTCCGATGACAGACGCGATAGCGGCACCGACGATGCCAAGTTCCGGTGCTCCCCAATTCCCGAATATCAGGGCGTAGTTAATGGCGATGTTCAAAAAGAACGTCGCAACGGTCGCGAGAAGGACGATGCGCGTCAATTCCAGCGCCGACAAATAGCTGCGCATCACCATGATGATCAGGCCCGGCAGGATGCCGAACCCGGCGTAGGCCATATATAGCCCGCCCTGTTCGGCCACATCAGCGGTTTGCCCGATAGCGACGAAAAAAGACTCGAAATACAGGAACAGCGGGGTCACCACGATCCCGAACGCGATCGAAAGCCACAACCCCATACGAGTGACGCGGCGCACCGACCGGTCGTCTTCGGTACCCGCAGCACTGGCCACTAAGGGCATGACTCCAATAGCAAAACCTGATCCAAATATGTAAATAGCGATGTAGATCGGTGCGGCCAAAGAAGCCCCGGCAAGCGCCAAAATGTCGTACCACCCAAGCATCAATACGTCAGTCGTCTGAATAGCGACCTGCGCAAGCTGGCTGCCAATCAATGGCAATCCAAGCGTTAGCAACGCACGTGTTTGTCCGCCAAAAGTTGGGTTTGGCGTGGAGGTGTTGGCCGTATCAGACATAAAAACGGCTATACGCCCGGACTGCGCGGCGGGCAATTCTAATGTTATTCAGAAATTCGGCTGGTCTTCGTTATCCGCGCAGTCATAGTGACACAAACTGATGAATGGCGGGTAAATGACGAGCAAAAAACCGATATCAGGCGCACGGCATGGCGGAACGGCTTTGGTCGAAGCGTTGACGGCACAAGGCGTCGAGAGAGTGTTCTGCGTCCCGGGCGAGAGCTTTCTGGCGGCCTTGGACGGGCTTTTTGACAGCAACATCGACGTGGTGGTGAACCGGCAGGAAGGTGGCTCGGCTATGATGGCCGAGGCGGACGGGAAATTGACCGGCAGGCCCGGTGTGGCCTTTGTCACAAGAGGTCCGGGGGCGACGAACGCGGCGGCCGGGGTGCATATCGCCTTTCAGGATTCGACGCCGATGGTGCTATTTGTAGGTCAGGTGGCAAGCGATCAGCGGGACCGCGAGGCGTTTCAGGAGGTCGATTATCGAGCAATGTTTGGGCCTTTGGCCAAGTGGGTTGCCGAAATTGATCGCACGGATCGCATACCGGAATACGTGAGCCGGGCGTTTCATACCGCGATGTCAGGGCGGCCAGGACCAGTGGTTTTGGCGTTGCCGGAGGATGTGTTGTCTGCCGCATGTGACGCGCCAGTATTACCGCGAGCAGAGCCAGCCGGCCAAGGAGCCGCACCACAAGATATAGACAGCATTATCAGAACGTTGCGAGACGCTTCTAAGCCGTTTTTAATGGTTGGTGGCGGCGGCTGGGACGCAGAAGCGCGTGAGGCATTGGGGCAGTTTGCACAAGCGATGCAAGTGCCTGTCGGGACCTCGTTTCGGTGTCAGGACTATATGGATAACGACCATCCGAACTACGCCGGAGATGTCGGAATCGCCATAAATCCAAAGCTTGCGGCGCGTATTCGGGAGGCAGATCAGCTTGTTGTGTTGGGGCCTCGGCTGGGGGAGATGACGACGGGGGCTTATACGTTGATAGATGCACCGAAGGCGGCTCAGGAGCTGACACATGTGCATAGTGACCCGAATGAGTTGGGCCGGGTGTATTTTCCAGATCATGCCGTCGCCGCCAAACCTGCAAGCGTTATCAAGCAGTTGTCTGACACTGTTAATCTAATTCCGGACGCCAATCGCGAAAAAGACGTGGCAGAGATGCGCAACGCTTTTGTTGAATGGAAACAACCCGTTACGACTCCGGGACCGGTACAGATGGAAAATGTCGTTCGCTATCTTAACGATATTCTCGACGAGCGTGCGATAATCACCAACGGGGCGGGGAATTATGCCGGTTGGGTGCATCGGTACTATATGTTCCGGGGCTGGCGCACACAGTTGGCTCCGACGTCCGGATCAATGGGATATGGGTTACCGGCAGCTATCGCGGCGAAGCTGAGGTATCCGGAACGGGACGTGGTTTGTTTTGCGGGCGACGGGTGTTTTCAGATGATATCTCAGGAGTTCGGAACCGCCTGTCAGTATGGTGCGAACGTCATTATCCTTATCCATAACAATGGGATATACGGCACAATTCGCATGCACCAAGAGAAGAACTATCCGGGCCGGGTGTCGGGGACGACGATGGTAAACCCAGACTTTGCCGCCCTCGCGCGAAGCTATGGCGCGTTCGGGGCGACGGTCGAGCGGACCGAGGACTTCGCGGACGCATTTGCGGCGGCGCGGGCTTCGGGAAGGCCTGCGATCCTTGATTTAAGAGTTTCTTCAGAAGCGTTAACGACGACGGCCAGATTGTCGCCTTAAGAAACGTCGGTGCAACGTCGGTATTACGTCGGTATTACGTCGGTGCGGCCGTTCGCAAGGTTTACGCCCTGTTTACCGCTTTGGCCGGGCGGAGCGGACAAAAGCGAAGTGATTGCTGTCCGGTGACCAACTGGGAACATTGATGGTGCCTTGTCCTCCAAAAAGGGTCAGGGCGTTGCGGGTTTCGCCGCCGGTTTGCGGCATCAATCGAAGCGAAACGTCGAGGTCTGCGGGGTGGCCTTGGGTGCCGGTCGGATAGGCAAGGTAGACGACGTGCGCGCCGTCGGGCGACGGGTGCGGGAACCAGTTCACGGCGTCGTCGAAAGTCATTTGTTCGGAGCCGCCTCCGGTTGCGGGAATGCGAAACAGGTCGACCTGCCCTGCCCGTTCGCCGTTGAACCAAATCCACACGCCGTCGGCGGAATAGTCAGGGCCATCGCAATAATCGAAGTTGGTCGTGAGTTGGGTCTCGGTGCCGCCCGCGACGGGTATTGTACAAATTTGGAACGTACCATTTCGCAGGGCGGTGTAGGTCAGGGTCGCGCCGTCGGGGGACCAGCCGTGCCAATAGGCTTTGCCGGGGTGGTTGACCGGCGTGGGACTGCCTCCGGTCGCGGGCAGCGTGTAGATCTGGCGGGTGTCGGCGTCAGGGCTGTTGGTGATGGCGAGGGTTTTGCCGTCCGGTGACGGGCCGTGGTCATTGTTATTGTCGATCACGAAATCGGTGTCGATGAGGATCAGACGGGGGGTTTCGAAGGGCACTCGGAAAAGGCGACCCGAGCCGTTGACGATGAGGGCCTTATTGTCGGGCGTCCAGTTTGGGGCCTCGATGTGGCGATCGGTGGCGAAGACGACGGTAATGTCGCCGTTGGTGATGTCGAAGGTACAGAGTTCGCTTTTCATGTGTGAAGGCTTTTTCGAGTTGTGCGTGCGGGGCGTGGGGCGAATAGTGTGAAAATTGCAGATGCCGGGGCCGGCGTCTAGGTTTGGAAGGACCGTGATTTGGATCAGAAATGGTGGCGCGGTGCTGTGGTTTATCAGATTTATCCCCGGTCGTTTCAGGATGACGACGGCGATGGCGTTGGCGATCTGAAGGGGATCACGCGACGATTGGACCATGTTGCAACCCTTGGCGCGGATGCGATTTGGCTTAGTCCTATTTTTACCTCTCCTATGGCAGACATGGGCTATGATGTGTCGGATTATACCGACATTGATCCACTGTTCGGGACTTTGGACGATTTCGATGCGTTGATGGAGCGGGCGCATGCGTTGGATCTGAAGGTGATTTTGGATCAGGTGCTGTCACATTCGTCGGCGAAGCATCCGTTCTTTGAGGAAAGCCGGGCGTCGCGGGACAACGCGCGTGCCGATTGGTATGTCTGGGCGGACCCTTCCCCGGATGGGACGGCTCCGACGAACTGGCTGTCGCATTTCGGCGGACCGGCGTGGACGTACGAGCCGCGGCGCGGGCAGTATTATATGCACAACTTTTTGTCCGAGCAGCCGGATTTCAATCTGCATAACGCGGATGTGCAGGCGTTTCTTTTGGACGCGGTACGGTTCTGGTTGGAGCGCGGCGTGGACGGGTTCCGTTTGGATACGGTGAACTACTATTTCCATGATCAGCAGTTGCGAAATAACCCGCCCCGGCCTGCCGGAAGCAATGCGCTGGGGGACGATACATATGAAATGCAGGAGCATCTTTATGACAAGACGCGGCCTGAAAACATTGCGTTTTTGCAGCGATTGCGGGCGTTAACCGATCAGTATGATGCGCGCGCTATGGTCGGGGAAGTCGGCGAGTCGCAGCGGTCGATGCAAGTGATGGCCGAATATACGCGCGGGGTTGATCGCCTGCAGATGGCGTATTCGTTCGACCTTTTGGGGCCGACGTTTACGGCGGCGCATTTTCGCGCCATTCAGGAGGCGTTTTTTGAGGCGGCGGCCGATGGTTGGCCGAAGTGGTCGTTTTCGAACCACGATGTAGAGCGGCACATCACGCGGTGGGCCGCGCATGGGGTCGATCCGCAGACCTTGGCGAAGCTGTCGATTGCGATTTTGGGAGCGTTTGAAGGGACGATTGGGATTTATCAGGGCGAGGAATTAGGTCTTGAGCAGACGGAGATGGAATATCACGAACTGACCGATCCGCCGGGATTGCGGTTTTGGCCAGAGGTGAAGGGGCGCGACGGGTGCCGAACACCGATGGTTTGGGACGCGCAGGCGCCGCATGGCGGGTTCACGGACGGAACGCCATGGTTGCCTGTGAAAGCGCCTCAGTGCGCGCGCGCGGTATCTTCGCAGGGCGAAGGGTCAGTGTTGGAGTTCTATCGCAAGGTATTGGCGTATCGTCGCGGGTCAGAGGTTTTACGGCGTGGGCGGACACAGTTTGTCGATCTGGGCGAGCCTGTGTTGGCGTTTCATCGTGTTAAGGGCGACCGGGCGGTGACGTGCTTGTTTAACCTGTCGGTTGACGCGGTTGAATTGCGGGTTTCCGGTGCGCGTTCGGTCGGGCTTTCGCATGCGGCGGACGTGACGGGCGGCGGCGTGACCTTGGGCGGCAACGGGTTTGTTTACCTTGAAGGCCACGCGTCGGAATTGTCTGATGTTTCTAAGGTTTAGCCTAGGACTGAAAAGCTGGATTCCTGGTTAATTTCGCGTTTTCGGGAATAGAATCCGACATTGATATCCTTGCCGATGTAAGGAAGCGTGAAGGTTAACGGCGCGGTGTCGTGGTCGTTTCCCGCTTGGCAATAGGCGACCAAGGCGGCCATCATTTTGCCCGCGATGGGCGCGTTTTTGTATTGGTTGCCGCTGGTGCCGCAGGCCATGTAGTAGCCGTCGACGCTTGTTTTGTCGTAGATCGGAATCCAGTCGGTTGAAGCGTCGTAAAGATCGACCACGCCGCGCATTTTCGACGGGATGCCAAGGGTCGGCACGCGCTGGCCATAACGAAGCGCTTGTGTCGTCCATTGGTCGGTGAAATCGCGGTCGTAGTCGGTGTCATTCTCGGTCCAGTGGTGCGGATCGCATTCGGGGTCTTCGGAGCCGACGAGGATGTTGTTGCCCTGTTCGGGGCGGCAGTAAAGCGCGATATCGCTGTCGGAAACGATGGTGCCGTTTTCCTCGAAATTGAAACCTTCGGGGGATGGAATGTGGACGACTTCTTGGCGCAGGGGCCGCGTTTGGATCGTCATTTCGTCGAGAACGCCCGCCATTCCATTGATCTTGGCTGAGCCGGGACCGGCGATGTTGATGACGACGGGGGCGTGGATTTCCTCGCCGTTTGCAAGCTTCACACCTTTGACGCAACCGCTTTCCTGCAAGATCTCAATGACTTCGACACCCATGCGGAATTTGGCCCCGTGTTGTTTGGCGGCCGCTGCGAGGTTTTGTGACGACAAGGCCGGGTCGGTGACGTAACCGGCGTGGGGCCAGTAGACGCCGCCGCGAAGTTTTGCTCCGTTTGTTTCGCCGAAACCCGGTTCGTCCTGGCGTTTGGGCGGGGAAAAGCTGTCGAGCGTGTAAACGGGCAAACGCTTGGCAACTTGTTCGGGGCCCCAGTCTTCGTGCGGGCAATCGAGGGCGGCGGAATTTTCCTTGTGCTTTACGAGATGTTCATTGCCGTCTGTTTTCATCACGAGGCAGCCGCATTCTTTGAATTGCGCCAGTTCGGCGTCGTCGGGCAGGCCGAGGTAGGATTTCCAGTCGCGCCAGTAGTGGTAGCCCTCCCACGCGAAAGCGGTGCCGTCGAAGGTCGAATAGTGCATCCGGATGATCGCGCATGATCCGGCGGTCGAACCGTGGCCAATCTGTGTGTTGCGGTCGAGCGACAGCGTTTTGTAGCCCGCCTTGGCCATCTCGAAGGCGGTTGCGGTGCCGATTACGCCGGTGCCGATGATGATTGCGTCGATAGGTTGGGTCATGGGATGTCTCCGGATTGGACGGCCTGACAATAGGCGCGGAAGTCTTCGATTTCGTGGGCTGGCGCGTGTTGGCCGGTAAAGCCGTAAAGGTAATGCGGCACCATTTTCATGCGTTGTTCAAGAGGTTCTTGGAGGTCGGCGTCGTTATAACCGTTTTGCATGTAGTAGAGGATGCGGGCGCGGGTCAGGGCTTCGATTTCTGAGTAGTCGTGACGTCGGAACATGGCTTGGATGGCGGCGATGCGGGTGTCTTCGGAGGCGTGCAGGACGGCGCGAACCTTGTCGGATCGCCGCGCCCAATCGCGGACGGCAAAATCGAAGGGAATGGAAAACAATCGTTCGTTTACAACGCAGTGGAAGACTTGATTGACGGCTTCGGTGATGGTTTTCGAAGCGGCGTTGGCTTTGGCAACAAGGGCGGCGGTGTTGGTTTGATCCCAATGGTCAAGAAGCGCGTCGAGGAGGTCCTGGCGGGTTTTGAAGTACCAATAAAAGGACGAGCGCGAGACGCCCAGGCGGTCGCTCATGGGCAGGATTTTGACCTGTTCGATGCCGTTTGAGATCAGGATATCTTTGGCGACGTTTAGCCAGTCTTGGCGCGTGACTTTGATGTTGCCGACGAGCGGCGCTTTGGACGGGTCGTCGCGGTGGAGGGGGACGGATTGGGCCATTTAGCTGACTGGCTCCGCGCCGCCATTTGCGGTTTCGCGGCGGATGTATTCGTCAAGGGAGTTCTTGCGAACCTCGTCGATTTCGGGGCCTTCTTCATCGTTAAGGATGCGTTGCCAGATGCCGGTGGCGCGGGTAGTGGCGTCGATGCTTCCATTTTCGGTCCATGAGCCGAAGTTTGACCAGTCGGCGGCGATGGGCTGGTAGAACTCGGTTTGGTAGCGGGCCATGGTTTGCTGGGCGGCGAAGAAGTGGCCTCCGGGAGCGACTTCGGCGAGGGCGTCAAGGCCGATTTCTGCGTCGGTGGCTGGGGTTTCGGCGCAAAGTTCCGCGACCATTTGCAGGATCTCGATGTCGGTAATCAGTTTTTCATAACTCACCGTTAGACCGCCTTCGAGCCAGCCTGCCGCGTGGATCGTGACCGTCGCCCCGGCCATGATGCAGCCCCAAAGGCCGAACTGGGTTTCGCCTGCCGCCTGCACGTCGGACGTGTTGGATGCACTTCCGGCTGCTGAGCGCCACGGCAGGCCGATAAGGCGTGCCAGTTGCCCTGCCGCGAGGGAGGCTTTGAAATGCTCTGGCGCGCCCGGTCGGACGAGCTGCGTCAGGGTGATGGCGGCAAGCGCTTCGGCGTGGCTGAGCGTGATGGCACCCGCGACGGTGATCGGGGCCATGGCGCCCATCAGCGTGAAGGGCGTGACGATTGAGACTTGGCCCGCTTTGGCAAAGTCGATCAGGCCTTGAGCCATCGGGATGTCGAGTTGGCGCGGGGAATTGGTGTTGATGATGGTGTAGGAATGAACGCTGTTATGGAATTGATCGTCAGACAGGCCGCGGAAATCACGAAGGATTTCAAAGGATTGTTCGACCTGCGGAGTGCCGCGCGAAAAAATGAAGGGGAGTTTATCAGAGAGCGTAAGTTGCGCCTCCATTGTCATGTAGTGGCGAATGTTGGTGGGCACGTCTTGGGGTTCGATCAGGGGCGGGACCATTTGCAGAACGTCGAAGTGTTGCGTCAGTTTGGTAAGATCGCGGAAGTCGCTGGCCGTACCCGGGCGGCGGCCTCGGGTCAGATCGGTGGCGTGGGGCGCACCGGCACCCGGTTGGAAGACAAGGCTGCCCGGTTCGAGGATGACATCGCGCTCGGGAACCCCACCGTGAGCGCGGATAGATTTCGGGGCTGATGCGAGGGCAGCGGTGACCATCTCGCGGCCGATATGGATCATGTCCTCGTCCTTCAGGATCGCGCCTCCACACACGAAGTGGTCGCGGGCGTCAGGTAACAGCACGCGAATGCCAAGGTTTTCGAGCACGTTAAGAGCCGCTTCGTGCATCGCCGCGATCCGGTCATCGCTGAAGACCTTCATCGGCGGAAACGGGTTTTTCAGCTGTCGGTAATTGACCTTGCGCGTGACGGATGGCGCTGCGCTGCGACCGCGCCGTTTGGGTCGTTCGCGGGCTGGCGTTTCCGTCATCCGCGCATCGCTTTGCCGGTCGGATCGTAAGGCGAGGCGTTGATGACTTTCGCGGGGCGTTCGCGGCCGACGACATGCACGGAAAGCCCCTGCCCTGGCCTGGCGAGGTCAGTGTCTATAAGCGCCATCGCGAGGGACTTTTTCACCGTGTGACCGTAGCCGCCAGATGTGACAAAGCCGACCTTGTTTTCGCCGTTCCAGATCGGTTCGTAGCCGGTCGCATCGGCGTCCGTGGCCTCAATTTCAAGTGTGACGAGGGTTTTCGCCGGGCCGTTTCCATCGCGTTCTGTGATTGCGGCGGTGCGGCCGACAAAGTCGGGTTTGTCCCAGTCGATCCAGCGGTCCATGCCTGTCATGCCGGGTGTATAGCCTTGGGTGAATTCGGCCGACC
>RCMY010007865.1_pt1 | contig 16818 bp, 17 predicted proteins | sample 2041341 | NCBI WGS metagenome assembly RCMY01 (sample SAMN09708234, study PRJNA481090) | Marine sediment metagenome, whole genome shotgun sequencing project. | reverse complement strand
GGGCTGCAAGACAACGCTGCCCAAACATCGGCTTATGTAATGGACCGCCTGCGCAGCCTGCGGCACCCGCTGCTGGCCGAGGTACGGGGCGTGGGCCTATTCTTTGGTGCCGAATTTGTGCTGGATGCTGACAACGCCCCCGCCACGGCATTTGTGGAGGAATTGGTCGAGGTGATGGTCGCCAAAGGCTTTATCCTCAACCGTATTGGCCGCGCCGGAAATACCTTGAAAATACGCCCACCGCTGCCTTTTGGGCGTGAACATGCCGATATGCTGATCGACGCGCTGCAAGATGCGCTGGCGACCACCCCGGTGCCTGCATGACTGTTCAGGCGCTTGCGATAGAGGCGGCGGCGCATTGGGGCGGCACGCCGATGGCCCTGATCCGCAACCGCGAAAATGCGGTGTTTCGCATGGCCCTGCCCAATGGCAAACACGCAGCGTTGCGGCTGCACCGCGTGGGGTATCAAACAACAGCGGCGATAGAATCAGAGCTGTGGTTTTGTGGGGCCTTGGCCGCGCGTGACCTGCCCGTGCCAAGCCCCTTGGTCTCGCAAAATGGCGCAGGGTTGGTGGCATTGCAGGCCGGGCGCATGGCATCGGCGGTGGAATGGTTGCCGGGTGCTGCGCTGGGTGAGGCGGGGGTGCTGTTGCCCGGAACGGCCCAAGATCAAGCAGCGCAGCATCACGCCTTGGGGCAAATGCTGGCGCGTATTCATAATGCGACCTTGGCGTTGGAATTGCCTGCCTCGTTTACGCGCCCGTCATGGGATATTGAGGGCCTTACAGGCGAAACCCCGTTTTGGGGCCGGTTTTGGGATCATCCCGCACTGACCGAACCCGAACGGCATCAAATGCAATCCGCGCGGGCCTTTTTGCGCGCCGCCTTGCAGGCCCATGCCAAAACCACGCCCCTTATGCCCATCCACGCCGATGTGCTGCGTGAAAATATCCTTGTGGATCGCGCGGCCCTCTCGCTGATCGATTTTGATGACAGTGGCATGGGCTTTGCCCTTTATGACCTTGGCACCGTTTTGTCGCAAAACCTGTATGAGCCTGCGTATCATGATATTCGCGCAGGCCTGATCGCAGGGTATCAAACCCTGCGCCCGGCGGACGCGCGGATGGTTGATGTGTTTACACTTGCGCGGTGTTTGGCATCGGTGGGGTGGACCATGCCGCGGCTTAGCCCAGATGATCCCATTATGCGCAGCCATATCAGTCGCGCGCTGCTGTGCGCAAAACTGGTCATGGCGTAAACGGCGAAAAAGCCCCTGTCAGACGATCACGTCCTGCGCTTCCTGCGCACCTACGCCGAACACCCGCTTATACCGCGCAATCTCCTCCGCAGGGCCCATCGCCTTGTTGGGATTGTCGGACAGTTTAACCGTAGGCCGACCATTGGCCGAGATTGCCTTGCATACAAGGCTGAACGGTGCGAGGGCGTCATCGGCCACCAAGCCACGGAAATCATTAGTCAACATCGTGCCCCAGCCAAAGGAAACCTTGACCCGGCCCACGAACTGACGGTGCAACTTTTCGATAATTTCAGCGTCCAACCCGTCCGAGAAAATAACCAGCTTCTCGCGTGGGTCTTCGCCCCGATCTTGCCACCACTTGATCGCGATTTCAGCGCCCGTCGCGGGGTCACCGCTGTCAATCCGAATGCCCGTCCATTTGGCCAGCCATTCCGGCGCGCGGTCCAAGAACCCTTTGGTCCCGTAAGTGTCGGGCAACATGATGCGCAGATTGCCGTCATGCTCTTCATGCCAATCGGCCAGCACCTGATACGGGGCTTGGGCCAATTCCGCATCACTGTTCGCCAAGGCACTGTAAACCATCGGCAATTCATGGGCGTTTGTGCCGATAGCCTCCACCTCACTGCGCATGGCGATAAGGCAGTTTGACGTGCCGGCAAAGGCGCTACCAAGGCCCTCTTGCATCGCCTGCACGCACCAATCTTGCCACAAAAACGAATGGCGGCGGCGGGTGCCAAAATCAGCGATGCGCAGACCTTCAACCTTACGCAGACGTTCAATCTTTTCCCACAGCTTGGTCATCGCGCGGGCATAAAGCACCTGCAATTCAAACTTGCCCATATGGCCCAGCACAGCGCGGCCCCGCAGTTCCATCAGTATCGCAAGTGCAGGGATTTCCCACATCATCACCTCGGGCCACTTGCCTTCAAACGTCAGCTCATACTGGCCATCGCGTTTTTCAAGGTGATAGGGCGGCAGGCGCAGGCCTTCAAACCACTCCATAAAATCGGGGCGAAACATCTGGCGCTTGCCGTAAAACGTGTTGCCGCGCAGCCAGGTGCTTTCGCCGCGCGACAGGCGCAGCGTGCGAATATGGTCCAACTGCTCACGCAGCTCTCCCTCATCAACGATATCGGCAAGACGGATAGATTTGGTGCGGTTGATCAGACTGAAGGTGACATTGGTATCAGGTTTATTGCGAAAAACTGACTGGCACATCAACAGCTTGTAAAAATCGGTATCAATCAGCGACCGCACAATCGGGTCAATCTTCCACTTGTGGTTATGCACCCGCGTCGCAATATCGACCATGATCGTTCACTCCTTGCCGTTCCCTGCGGTTAAATCAAGCCGTCTGCCACTTGTCCAGCTTGGCGAAGCCTGTAGCTTTCGTTACAAGGGGGCCGAACACAGCCACAAAGGGGCATGGATATGAGCGCGAAAGTCTTTATCGACGGCGAAGTTGGCACCACGGGCCTGCAAATCCGGGACCGCCTGCAAGGGCGCAAAGATATCACGCTGATTTCCCTGGCCGAGGATCGTCGAAAAGACCCTGCGGCACGGGCCGAAGCCTTTGCACAAGCAGATGTGGCCATTCTGTGCTTACCCGATGATGCGTCGCGTGAGGCGGCGGCGATTTGCGCCACTCTGCCGACACGGCTGATTGATGCCAGTACGGCCCACCGCGTGAACCCGGATTGGGTCTTTGGTTTCCCCGAACTGGCGGCGGGTCAACGCGCCGCGATTGCATCGGCAAAACTGGTATCAAATCCCGGTTGTTATTCCACCTGTGCCATTGCCCTGCTGCGCCCGCTAACCGATGCGGGGTTAGTGGCTGCCGATGCCAATTTGTCGATTTTTGGCATTTCTGGCTATACTGGCGGTGGCAAGGCGATGATTGCCGAGTTTGAAAAGGGTGAAACCAATGGCGGCTTTATCTATGCCACCACGCAGCACCACAAACACCTGCCCGAGGTGATGCATTACGGCAACCTCAGCAAAACGCCGATCTTTGTGCCGGCCGTCGGCCATTATTCCCAAGGCATGATCGTTCAAATCGCGCTGCACGGCGCGAATGCCGCCGCTTTGCACTCGGCGCTGTCTGCCCATTACAGCGGCAGCCGTTTCGTGTCGGTCCGCCCGTTGGATCACGCGCAAGCCCGCGAAAACCCGCAGGCGATGAACAACACTAACAATCTGGAACTGTCAGTGTTGGGCGATCCGGCAGAAGGGCGCGTGGTACTCTCGGCTATTTTGGACAACTTGGGCAAAGGCGCATCGGGTGCCGCGGTTCAAAACCTCAACATCATGTTGGGCCTTGACGAAGGCGCGGGGCTTAAGCCGCTTTAGGCCAACACCACCCCAGCCGCTTTCATCTTACCAACCATGCCCGCCAATGACCCATCAAGGTCAATGGCGCGGCACAGGTCCATCCGCACAGTCACGTCAAACCCCAAACCGGCCGCGTCGAGTGCAGAAAACCCCACACAAAAATCGGTGGCCAGCCCGGTCAGCACCAACTTGGTTACACCGCGGCTGCGCAAATACCCTTCCAGCCCGGTGGGGGTTTTGTGGTCATTTTCAAAAAACGCGGAATAGCTGTCAATTTCAGGCCGAAACCCTTTGCGGATAATCATATTGGCGCGGTCTTGGCTTAGGTCTGCGTGAAACGCCGCGCCATTTGACCCTTGCACACAATGGCTGGGCCACAAAACCTGCGGGCCGTAGGGCATTTGAACCGTGCTATAGGGCGCAGCACCTGCGTGGTTGTCTGCAAATGAGGAATGATCCGCTGGGTGCCAATCTTGGGTCAGCACAACAGCGCTGAATTCGGTCATCAGCACATTGATTCCCGCGACAATGGCATTGCCGCCTGCAACCGCCAACGCACCACCGGGGCAAAAATCATTCTGCACATCAATCACAATCAGCGCGTTTGTCATACCCGTCCCCTTGGCTGCGTCATCTGATACCTTGCCTTTTTGCACGCGGCACGGCAAGACATTGCCCATGTTCACAATCGCCGCGCTTTATCATTTCACCCGTTTCCCCGATTTTGCCGCCTTGCAACAGCCGTTGCTGGCGCTTGGCCGGGGCAATGGCATCCGCGGGTCGCTTTTGCTGGCGTCCGAAGGGATCAATGGCACCATTTCCGGCGACCGCGCCGGGATTGATACCATGCTGGCCCATATTCGCGCGCTACCGGGCTGTGCCGCACTGGAACACAAGGAAAGCTGGGCGGAAGTGGAGCCCTTTGGCCGTTTCAAGGTACGGCTAAAAAAGGAAATCGTGTCGATGGGCCAGCCCAATATCGACCCGCGCGCGGCAGTCGGCCATTACCTGAACCCTGTGGAATGGAATGCATTGATCGCTGATCCCGACGTCGCCATCATCGACACCCGCAATGATTATGAGGTGGGCATCGGCACGTTTGAAGGGGCTATTGACCCTGAAACCAAATCCTTCCGCGACTTTCCGGCGTGGTGGCAGGCAAACAAACACCGCTTTCACAACAAACGTATTGCAATGTTTTGCACGGGCGGGATTCGGTGTGAAAAATCAACGAACTACCTGCTGGGCCAAGGGATTGAGGATGTCTATCACCTGAAAGGCGGCATCCTGAAATACCTCGAGGAAATGCCGCAAGAGGAAAGCCGTTGGAACGGTGAGTGCTATGTATTCGACAACCGCGTATCGGTGGGTCACGGCCTTGTGCCCGGCCCCTATGCCACCTGCCACGCGTGTCGCCGCCCGATTGCCCCCGCCGACACGGCCCGCCCTGAATATGAAGAAGGCGTGTCGTGCCATCAGTGCAAGCATGAACACACCGATACCGACCGCACGCGTTTTCGCGAACGGCAAAAGCAAATCATGCTGTCCAAATCACGCGGCGAACGGCATTTGGCCGACGGATAACCGGCGCCGTTCATGACAATTTGGTGAGAATCCGCTGATCCGGGATCAAGGTAACTATGCGCACAGCGTCGTGCAGGTATAGTTGGACCCTTAATCCAATAGGAGCATTGCCCATGCGATTCGTAGCTAAAGCCTTGATTCTCGGCCTCGCCTTAACTGCAGGTGTCGCGATTGCCAAAGAAGGTGTCGAAGACCCGACCGTCAAAGCCCGGATGGATTTGATGAGCACGGTCGGCGCGAACACCAAGGTTCTGGGCGATATGGCGGGTGGCAAAGCACCGTTTGATGCCGCCGCCGCCGAGGCTGCCAAAACAGCTCTCGCCGCCGCTTCCACAAAAATTCCCACTGTTTTTGAAACCGAAGCAGATGATCCGGTGTCCGAAGCGCGTCCGGATATCTGGATGAATATGGAAGGTTTCGTTGAAAAGGCTAAAGGGCTGGAAACCGCCGCGGGCGCCATGGATGTGTCCTCGCTTGAATCCGTTCAAGCCGGGATGGGCACGCTTGCTGGCAGCTGCAAAGCGTGCCACAGCGATTTCCGCGCGAAAAAGTAACGTCGCACAGGATAAGAACGGCCAGTTTTGCACCCTGCAAGGCTGGCCTTTTTCCTTACCCGCAGGTGATCCGCGCAATCAGGCCGTTTTCATCCAGATAAATATCGACCCGATGGGAATTGTATTCCTGCGTCACCAACGCCCCGAATGGCACCACGCGGACTTCGGCGGGTATCTGAACTGTCCGCAGCATCCCTTCAGGCTGGCCTATCAAACCAGACAAGCTCTCTGCGCCACAGTTGTCCGGCTCGCGCTTTACCAAGCCACTATCGATAACTTGGGGCGGCACATAAACCGGCTCGCTGTCAGGCACAGGCACGCGCGCGCAACCAAAGCACAGCGACAGGACAACAAGCGAAAAAAGGTATTTCATCGGGACAGACTCGCACTATGGACGCCCCTATTTTGCATATTCTCTGGCAAAAGGACAGGTGCCACCGCGCCATTCCCCCTGTCACCCGGCGCTATGATCCGCTAGGGTCACCCGCAACAGAAAAAGGATCCCACGATGCCTGATCAACGCGCCCCACGGCTTGCCGTATTAATCGACGCCGACAATGTTCCCGCGTCCTATGCCGAGGCAATCTTTGAAGAGATTGCAGGGCTTGGAGAAGCGTCTGTCCGTCGGATTTATGGCGATTGGTCGGCACAGCGTTTGGGCGGTTGGGCGCGCAAAGTGGCGGCCTTGGGGCTTGTGGCCGACCAGCAGTTTTCCAATACCAAGGGCAAGAATGCGTCTGATATCGGGCTGGTGATTGCCGCGATTGATTTCCTACATTCGGGGCTGTTTGACGGGTTCGTTCTGGTCAGTTCCGACAGCGATTTCACCCGCCTTGCCGCCCGTATCCGCGAACAAGGCCTTGATGTGTATGGTATAGGCGAGAAAAAGACGCCTGAGGCGTTTCGCATGGCCTGCAAACGGTTCATCTATGTCGAAAACCTTGGCAGCGATGATACCGACGACCGCACCCCCGAACCTGCGCGCACAGCACAACGCCCTGATCGGGGCATGATGCCCGAAATGCCTTCCGAACCCACCCCCACGCGTGGCCCCAAAGAGGCGCCGGCCAATGCGATCCCCCTTATCATCGCCGCCATGCGCGCCATTGACCCCGAAGGCGAATGGTATTCGCTGGGCCAAATCGGCCAATATATAACCCAAGGCGCGCCCGATTTTGACACCCGCACCTATGGCAGCGGCAAGCTGTCGGACCTTGTGCGCAAAATCAGCCGGTTTGAGGTGAAACCCGGCCCCGGTGGTCAGCTTTTGGCGCGGGACGTGGCCTGATCCAAAGCCGCGACCAAGGCACCCATCGCTTGCCCGCAGTGTGTAATCGGCACAACCATGCCATAGGCCCAGCCTTGCTTGGTGCGCGCCAGTTCCAGCGCTTTGCCCTTGGCCAAACCCGGAATGACGGCCCTATCCAGGTGCGCGAACAAGGCAGATGCCAAAACCGCATCATCGGGGAAATGCACCTCGATGCCCATCCGCCGCTCATTCGCTTGGCGGATCAGGTTCAGATACACGCCATCCGCGCCAGCATAGTAAAACTGCAATATCTTGCGCTGGCTGTCCAAGTCCACATGCAAACCCTGCGGCAATTGAGGCCGCAAATCAGCATAGACTTGCTGCCAAAACGCCCGGTTGCGCGCAGCCTTTAGCGCCTTATCGGGGCTTGCGGCCTGCACATCACCCAGCCGCAGCGGGCCTCTATACCCTGCACCACCAAGCGCCCGCCACGCAGCCAAATTCTGCGCCCATTCCGGATAGGCAAGCTGCAAGGGTGTCGAATTCCAGAACTTATCCGGCCCAATCGCATGAACCAAAACCGCATCCCGCACATCGGGGGCCACGACCGGATGGTTGAACCGCTCCTCCAGCGAATGCACATCCAACGCGCGCGAGGTTGCGGTGAAATACAAGGCCAGCTCATCCACCGATGTTGCATCGGTTTTCGCCAACACGCGCGCGGCCATGGTATAAAGGTCCGAAGGCGATACCCGCCCGCGCAAACCTTGCCCCATGCCAATAACCCCGCCATTCAGCAACGGCAGCGTGCCATCGCCGCAGATATCGGCAAAATCAGCCATCACCCCGGCCCGCCGCGCAAAGGCCCCTTGGTGAAGGGGCCGCCAAGCCAGTGTTTCAAACGCCCAAACCGCGCCCAGATTGCCTTGGACCAAAATATCGACATCCAACCACAGACACGCGTCATAATCGGCCAGCAAATCCAGCATTTCAAACTTGGCAAAAATCATCGGGCTGTAAAGCGCCAGCACCTTATCCAAATCGACATCTTTGCCAAACCGCGCCACCACATCGCCCAAGCCAAAGGTATGAAACGCAAACCGCCCCCCCAGCGCGCGCAATTGCGTTTGCTGCGTATCCGTCAGCCCATCATGAAACACCACAATGAAACACCACAAATGTGCCCAGAAAATCAGGGTTATGCCGCCGAACCCCGACAATCAAACTGGCCAACGCAAAGGCGTGATCTGCCGAAATGGCGCAAACAATGGCACGGCGGTCAATTCGGTCTTGGCCTGCCACACGCTACCCCTTCATTTGCATCCAGCAGCAGTTTGCAACCCATCCCCCGATCTTTCAACCCGTCAGACAGCGCCATCCCGTTTGCATTTCCGGCCCCATAGGCTTATCTGATCAGTAAGCTAAGCGACCAAAGGGCCAAGCACCGATGAACTGGATCACCAACTACGTCCGCCCCACCATCAACTCGTTGTTTTCCCGCCGCGAAGTGCCGGAGAACCTGTGGACGAAATGCGCCGAATGCGGGACAATGCTGTTTCACCGCGAGCTTAAGGACAACCTGAACGTTTGCACCACCTGCGATCACCACATGGCGATCACCCCGCGCGACCGGTTTACAGCGCTGTTTGATGGCGGCATTTTCACTGAGGTGAAGGTGCCGGAACCTGTGGCCGACCCGCTGCATTTCCGTGACCAAAAGAAATACCCCGAACGGATGCGGTCAGCGCAAAAGGCGACTGGCGAACGTGACGCGATGCTGGTTGCCCAAGGCGAGATTGCCCGCACCCCGATTGTTGCCGTGGGCCAGGATTTTTCCTTTATGGGCGGGTCCATGGGCATGTATGTGGGCAACGCCCTGCTTGCCGCCGCCCAACGCGCGGTCGAACTGAAACGCCCCTTGGTCCTGTTTTCCGCCGCTGGTGGCGCACGGATGCAAGAAGGCATCCTTAGCCTGATGCAAATGCCGCGCACCACCGTGGCCGTGGAAATGCTGCGCGAGGCAGGGTTGCCTTACATCGTTGTGCTGACCCATCCCACCACGGGCGGGGTTACTGCGTCTTATGCGATGCTGGGCGATGTGCAGATTGCCGAACCTAATGCACTGATCTGCTTTGCAGGCCCGCGCGTGATCGAACAAACCATCCGTGAGAAATTGCCAGAAGGGTTCCAGCGCGCCGAATACCTGCTGGACCACGGTATGCTGGACCGCGTGACGCATCGCAAAAACCTGCGCGATGAATTGACCACTGTTTTGCGCATGCTGATGAAACAGCCGCCAGCCGTGCGTGGCGACTTGCCGCCACCCGATCCTGTCGTGGCCCCCGCCAGCCCTACACCCGAACAAAAGGCTGCGCCGAAGTGACCCTGCCAAGTTCTGACGCGCTGTTGGAACGGATGATGACGCTTCATCCGAAGATTATAGACCTGACGCTGGACCGCGTGGTCCGGCTTTTGTCGGCCCTTGGCAATCCTGAAAAACGGCTTCCCCCGGTGATCCATATCGCCGGGACGAATGGCAAAGGCAGCACCTTGGCTATGATCCGCGCTGGTCTGGAAGGGGCGGGCCTGACTGCCCATACCTATACCAGCCCGCATTTGGCGCGGTTCCATGAACGCATCCGCTTGGCAGGTACCTTGATTGCCGAGGATACGCTGTCGTCCTTGCTGGATGAATGCATCACCGCCAACGGCCCCGATGCCATCACGTTTTTTGAGGCGACTACCTGTGCTGCCATGCTGGCCTTTTCTCGCGTGCCTGCCGATTACACGTTGCTAGAGGTTGGGCTTGGCGGTCGCTTGGATGCGACCAATGTGGTGGAAAAGCCTGCGCTAACGATCATCACCCCGGTGTCCTTGGACCATCAGCAATACTTGGGCGACACATTGGCCCTGATTGCAGGCGAAAAGGCCGGGATTATCAAGCGCGGCGTGCCTTGCATCGTTGGCCCGCAAGCGGCTGAAGGGCTTGCGGTGATTGAGGCCCGCGCAGCCCGGTTGGGCGCGCCTTTGCATGTGTTTGGCCAGCATTGGCACTGCTTTGCCGATCGTGGGCGCATGGTGTTCCAAGATGAAAACGGACTATTGGACCTGCCCTTACCCAACCTGCCCGGCCCGCACCAAATTCAAAACGCAGGTGCTGCCTTGATGGCGCTGCGCCTTTTGGGCCATGGCAACCCCGAGGCCGCCGTGACCCGCGCAGAATGGCCCGCCCGTATGCAACGCTTGCACAAAGGACCGCTGGTCGATGCCGCCCCGCAAATTGAGCTGTGGTTGGACGGCGGCCATAACCCCGCAGGCGGAGAGGCGGTGGCCGCAACCTTGGCCGCTATGCCCACACGCCCAACGCATCTGATTTGCGGCATGCTGAACACCAAAGATATCGGTGGTTATCTGCGCCCCTTGGTGCCCCATGCGGTCAGCTTGTTCGCTGTGTCCATTCCCGGCGAGGCGGCGACCCTGCCCGCTGCGGCCACCTGTGACGCAGCCCTAAAGGCTGGAATGAACGCCAATCAGGCCGCCTCCGTGCTGGACGCCTTGCGCGCCATCGCCCAAACCGACCCTGCGGCGCGCGTGCTGATCTGCGGCTCGCTGTATCTGGCAGGCCAAGTGTTGCGCGAAAACGGATAAGGCAAAAGCTGAAATTGCGGCAATCTGCGCAGTCGGTTTTTCCCTGTTTTTCGTCAGTTTGGCTTGACACAAGGCGGCCTGTCCCACAGGTAACTAGGGTAAGCGGCCAAGCGTTGCGCATCTGCGCTTTTCGGCTGCTTTTTTAATACCTGACGACCCGAGCAAAGAACGGAACAAAAAGAATGTCCCTTGCCCTGATCGCCGCCCTGCCATTCCTCGGCGCGCTGCTCCCCGGCCTTATGATCCGCGCCGGGCGCAATGCCTGCGCAACTGTGACCGGGCTGGTCACCGCTTTGGCCTTGCTGGGCATCTTGATGCACGCCCCCGCCGTGATGCGCGGTGAGGTGATTACCGCACGCATTGAATGGCTGCCCGCACTTGGCCTGAACGCCAATTTCTTTTTGGACGGTTTGGGGCTGCTGTTTACCGGCTTAATCCTTGGCATTGGCCTGCTGATCATCCTTTACGCCCGGTTTTACCTGTCGTCCAAGGATCCGATGGGCCAGTTTTATGCCTATTTGCTTTTGTTCCAAGGCGCCATGGTGGGGATCGTTCTATCCGACAACATCCTGCTTTTGCTGATTTTTTGGGAACTGACCAGCCTCAGCTCATTCTTGCTTATCGGGTATTGGAAACACCTGCCCGAAGGTCGCCAAGGCGCGCGCATGGCGCTGACGGTCACCGCGGCCGGCGGTCTTGCGATGATCGCGGGCATGTTGATCTTGGGCAATATCGTAGGGTCGTATGACCTGACCGTGATTTTGGAAAACAAGGATCTGATCCAAGCGTCTGATTGGTATTTGCCAGCACTTATCCTGATCCTGATCGGTGCTTTCACCAAATCGGCACAATTCCCGTTCCATTTTTGGCTTCCGCACGCCATGGCCGCCCCCACGCCTGTGTCGGCCTATCTGCACTCGGCGACCATGGTAAAGGCGGGGCTGTTCCTCATGGCGCGGATGTGGCCAGTTTTGGCCGGCACGCCCGAATGGTTCTATATCGTTGCCACCACTGGCCTGATCACCATGATCATGGCCGCCAAAATTGCCTTGTTCAAAGATGACCTCAAGGCGCTGCTGGCCTTTTCGACTGTGTCGCATCTGGGCCTGATCACCATGCTCTTGGGCTTTGGCACGGCTGAGGCGGCGATGGTCGCGGTGTTCCACATCATCAACCACGCCACGTTCAAGGCCGCCTTGTTTATGAGCGCGGGGATCGTGGACCATGAAACCCACACCCGCGATATCAAACGGCTTGGCGGTTTGCGCCATCTGATGCCGATCACCTTTACCATCGTCTGCATCTCGGCCCTGTCTATGGCAGGCATCCCGCCCTTGAACGGGTTCTTGTCCAAAGAGTTGATGCTGGACGAATCCGTGCATGTGGTCTGGGCTGGCAACACTTGGATCATGCCTGTGCTGGCCACGGTTGGCGCGATGTTCTCGGTCGCCTATTCCTTCCGCCTGATCGCCCACACTTTCCTTGGCCCGGTGCGCGATGATTACCCTGCAAAACCGCATGATCCGGGCTTTGGCATGTGGGCAGCACCCGCGTTTCTGGCCGCACTGGTGATTGCGATTGGCGTGATGCCGATGACCATGGTCGGTGATCTGGTCCGCACCACCACCAGCGCCGTAATCGGGGCCGAGGCCGAGGTTTATATCAGCCATTGGCACGGCTTTGTGCCGGCCTTGTGGATGTCGATCATCGCGGTTGGTGCGGGCTTTATTCTGCTGGGCCTTCACCGTCCGTTGGATCGGATCTGGCTGGCCACCCCGCGCCCCGAGGCCAAAGCGATTTATGACGCGATGATGGAACCCTTTGCCAAAGCATCCCGTGCCATCACCGACCGTTTGCATGACGGTTCCATGCCCCGCTATCTGGCCGTGGCCACGCTGACCATTCTGGCGGCAGGCTATTTCGCCTATCAAACCGGCACCCATGCGCCCGGCACCCGTACCATGACCCCGATTGAGCCTGTGCCCGCCGTCGGTTGGCTTTTGTTGGTGGGTGCAACTGCCGCCCTGTCGATGTTCCACCGCGACCGCCTGCTCGCGCTGGTGTTGGTGGGCGTGATCGGCCTGATGGTCTCGGTTGGTTTTGTCTATCTGTCGGCCCCCGACCTTGCCCTGACCCAGATCAGCGTAGAGGTGGCGACAGTGATGCTGCTGCTGCTTGCGCTGAACTTCTTGCCCAAGGACTGCCCGGAAGAAACCAGTGCGGCGCGGCGTGGGCGTGACGGCATTATCGCGGGGGCTGCGGGTTTGGGCATTGGCGCGCTGATCTATGCGCTGATGATGCGCGACTCGGCCTTTCAGACGATTGCAGATTTCCACCTCGCCAACTCCAAACCCGGCGGCGGCGGCACCAATGTGGTCAACGTGATTCTCGTAGATTTCCGAGGTTATGATACATTTGGCGAGATTACCGTACTTGGTATTGCAGGCCTTGTGATCTATGCGCTGGTGGAGGCGCTGCTGCGCGGCGGCCCGGCCAACGACCGCTTGCTGGCTTGGATTCCCGATCAGAAACGTGCGGGCGACCGTCACCCGCTTATGCTGGTTGTGGCCACCCGGATGATCCTGCCCATCGCCTTGATGGTCGGTGCCTATATCTTCCTGCGCGGCCATAATGAACCCGGCGGCGGCTTTGTCGCGGGGCTTGTGGTCGCGATTGCCACGATCATGCAATACATGGCCTCAGGTTTTGGCTGGGCGGCGGCACGGCAGCGGATTGATTATCACGCGATGATCGGTTGGGGTGTCACCATCGCAGGCCTGTGTGGCGTTGGGTCTTGGTTCGCGGCACGTCCGTTCATGACCACCAATTTCGGTTATTTCAAACTGCCGTTTATCGATAAGTTTGAACTCGCCACCGCCGCGATCTTTGACCTTGGGGTGTTCCTGACGGTCGTTGGCGCGGTGATGCTGGCCTTGGCCTCGATCAGTCGCATCGCAATTCGGGCGGGTGAAACGGTGAACATCGAACCGTTTGATGTGCAACCCGATGACGACAACCCGACAACCGAGGGGGCGCGCTGATATGGAACTTCTTGTCGCCTCTGCCGTAGGACTGATGACCGCTTGCGGGGTCTACCTGACCCTGCGCAAGCGGACCTTTCCGGTCATCGTGGGCTTGGCCTTGCTGTCTTATGCGGTCAACGTTTTCATCTTTGCCTCTGGCCGTTTGGCCATTGGCCTGCCTGCCATTATCACCAAGGACGCGGCGGGTTATACCGATCCGCTGACCCAAGCTTTGGTGCTGACGGCGATTGTGATCAGCTTTGGCATGACCGCGCTGATCGTGATGATGGCCTTGGGCGCGTTCTTGGAAACCGGCGACGACTATATCAACATGGAAAATGACACCGCGCCGCAGCCGACCCCACCCCAGCCCACCTCGCCAAAGGAGGGTTTGAAATGAACCATTGGATCATCGCTCCGGTTATTCTGCCCGCCCTTCTGGCCCCCTTTATCGTGTTGGTGATGCGGCATGACCTGTCGTTGCAACGCATTTTTTCCACCGCAGGCACCGCCGTTCTGACAGCGATTTCGCTGGTTTTGCTCTATACCGCCTCAACCAATCCGCCCGAGGTTTATTTCCTTGGCAATTGGCCCGCCCCCTTTGGTATTGTTTTGGTGCTGGACCGACTGGCTGCGATGATGATCGCGCTGACGACGGTGCTTGCCCTTTTGGTGCAGCTTTACGCCATCAGCACGAATTGGGATGCCCGCGGCAAGCATTTTCACGCATTGTTTCAGTTTCAGTTAATGGGCCTCTGCGGCGCGTTTTTAACCGGTGATGCGTTCAACCTGTTCGTGTTCTTTGAGGTGTTGTTGATCGCCAGCTACGGGTTGATGATCCACGGTGGCGGGGCGAACCGGCTGAAGGCCGGCGTGCAATATGTGGCCTATAACCTTGTCGGCTCTACCCTGTTCTTGTTCGCCTTGGCGTCGATCTATTCGGTGACAGGCACGCTGAACATGGCCGATTTGGCGGTCAAAGTGGCCGAGCTTCCGGCAGGTGATGCCGCTTTGATGCGCGTTGGTGCTGTCTTGCTGCTGCTGGTCTTTGCGGTCAAAGGCGCGTTGGTGCCGTTGCAATTCTGGCTGCCCGCGACTTACAGCTTTGCCCCCGGTCCGGTGGCCGCCTTGTTTGCGGTGATGACCAAGGTCGGCGCTTATGCGGTGATCCGCGTTTACACCCTGATCTTTCCACCCGATACACCCTCAACCGGCTTGCTGTTTGCCGATATTTTGCTGCCCGCCGCGATTGTCACCCTAATTGTCGGGGCAATTGGGGTGATGGGGGCCACGGGGCTGGCGCGAATGGTGGCCTTTGCGGCGATTGGGTCTATGGGCACCTTGTTCATCGCAGTGGCGCAGTTCACGCCAGATGCGCTGACGGCAGCGCTTTATTATCTTGTGCATTCCACGCTTGCCACGGCCATTTTGTTCTTGGTTGTCGATCTGGTTCAGGATCGTCGCGGAAATGACAGCCTACATGCCGCCGCCCCACCCTTTGGCCAGCATGGGCTGATCGCGGCCTTGTTCTTTGGCGGGGCCATCGCCATGGCGGGTATGCCGCCGCTGTCGGGGTTCCTGGGCAAATTGCTGGTGCTTGATGCCACACGCGGCGCGGATATGGCGGTGATCTGGACCGCGATCCTTGTGACCTCGCTGATCACCATCATCGGGTTTTCCCGCGCAGGGTCACAGGTGTTCTGGAAGGCCCATGCCACCACAACCACACAAGCCCGCCCCGAAGGCAAAGCCGAACCGATGGCCTTTGCCGTGGTATTTACCTTGCTTTTCGCCCTGGCTGCCTTGACCATTCTGGCAGGCCCCGTCACCGATTGGCTGGCAGATACCAGCGCCGAGCTGTTTGACCGCGCGGCCTATATCAACGCCATCCTTCCCACGGCAAAGGAGTAAGCCGATGCTGCGCAAACTCTTTCCCCATCCCTACCTGACCTTACTTTTGGTCATCACTTGGATGCTGCTGGTCAACCAACTTAATCTTGGGTCACTGGTCCTTGCGGTGATCCTTGGCACCATTATTCCGCTGATAACCGCGCCCTATTGGCCAAACCGCCCCATCTTGCGCAACCCGTTGGCGATGATTGGCTATGTGCTGATCGTGATGTATGACATCATAAAATCCAACATCATCGTTGCGGGCATCGTTTTGTTCAAACCCAACAGCCAGTTGAAATCGGCATGGATCACCGTGCCGATTGACCTGCGCACCCCTGAGGCGATTACCGTTCTGGCCGGCACCATCACTATGACCCCCGGCACCGTCACCGCAGATATGTCGGGCGATGGCCGCTCACTGCTGGTTCACTGTCTGCACGCCCCCAACCCGGATGAGGTGCGCGATGAAATCAAATCCCGCTATGAGGCCCGATTGATGAGGATTTTCGAATGATCCCTTATGCCCTGACCTTCGCCTTTGGCTGCTTTGGCCTTGCCCTGTTGTTCAACCTGTACCGCATTTTCCGCGCCCCCGGCGTGGTAGACCGCGTCTTGGCACTGGATACAATGGTCGTCAACATCATCGCGCTCTTGGTGCTTTACGGCATCACCACCCATTCCGGCGTGTATTTTGAGGCAGCGTTGCTGTTCGCCATGACGGGCTTTGTCTCAACCGTGGCCTATTGCAAATTCATCCTGCGCGGCGACATCATCGAATAGGAGACGGACATGGACCTTATTGCCGAAATCGTCATTTCCGCGCTGCTGGTTGCGGCGGGCATCTTTGGGTTGGTCGGCAGCTTGGGCCTGATCAAATTGCCCGACACAATGACCCGCCTTCACGCGCCAACCAAGGCCGCGACCTTGGGTGTGGGTGGCGTGCTGGTTGCCTCCATGCTGTATTTCTGGATCTTTCAGGGTCGGCTCAGCTGGCATGAACTGTTGATCACCATGTTCCTTTTTCTCACCGCACCCATCATTGCAAATTTCATCGCCAAGGCGCATCTGCACCGCTTTGCCCAAGAATCCGACCTGCCCGATACCGACACAGATCGCGGCTGGGCAACGTTTGAGGATGAGGCCAAGGAAATGCAGCCTGTCATGACCCGCGTTGCGCCAAAGCCTGCACCTGCCTCGTCAAACCACTAAACCTGACCTATTGGTCAAACTTTGGTCCTTGTGACCGCGCGGCACTCTTGCCAGCCGCAAGTCTCCGT